>ENA-OWON01000783-OWON01000783.1-gut-metagenome-genome-assembly--contig:-NODE-783-length-9608-cov-2.531739_pt1 | contig 9608 bp, 8 predicted proteins | sample MGYA00248257_ERZ651798 | MGnify/ENA primary metagenome ERZ651798 (study PRJEB26908, sample SAMEA4031708) | gut metagenome | biome: gut; feature: normal infant; material: stool | place: China | collected 2015 ... | reverse complement strand
GTTACTGCTTGCCTGGCGGTCCGGGGATCTGGGGGACGATCTTACACGGATGAAGATTGAGCAGATGCAGCGGGAAGTGGATGCGCTGGGACGACAGCTGACAGCGCTGCGCACAGTAATTGCGGCGCAGGCAGACCGTGAACGGGCAGGATACGGTCAGAGGACGGTGCCACAGCCGGCGTATGGATGGCCGGCGTATGGACAGCCGGGGGCAGCGGTACAGCCGTGGGATCAGACAATGCCGCAGACAGCGGAGACGGGAAATCCGATACCGCTGGCGCCGGGCGCAATGTCACAGTCCGCGCGGGAGCCGGGAAACCCGCAGCAGGCGTATCAGCAGACACCGCCGCGGCCGGTGGCAGCACAGGCGGGATACCAGCAGGCATCCGGGAAGCAGGATCTGGAAAAAACGATCGGCAGGGCGATTCTGCCGGTCTGCGCTGCAGGACTGATCTTCCTGAGTCTGGTGTTTTTTGCGATGCTGGTGCTGCCGTATCTTAGCCAGGGAGTAAAGATGGTTCTGATGTATACCGTCAGTGCCGCGATCACGCTGGCAGGAGGAATTCTTGTGGCACATGACCGCAGGAATAAAGCATTTCTTGGGCTGCTGGGCTGCGGCATGGGAGCGTGGTATCTCTCGCTGTTTTTGAGTGATTTTTATTTCCATGCAATAAACGACGGCATACTTTATCTGGGACTGCTGGTGTGGGCGGTGGTTCTGTGTGTGCTGTCACGTCTGCGGTCGAATCTCTTCCTTATCATAGGGCAGATTGGTGTGGGCATCTCATTGATTCTCGGCGTGCTCATGTGTAACTGGACGGAGGATGCGGAAAGGTTTCTGATTCTTTCTATATATTATGCGGTAACGCAGACCATCTTTTTCGTGTCCCACCTACGGCGGGAATATTACCGTAATGCGGTGAATCTTGTGTCGTGGAGCATCGGGCTGCTCATTCTGGTGCTTGGAGCAGCTGCTTCCTATACAGAAGGCTCCGCTGCGGGTACGGCTTCAGTGGTATTGCTTCTTGTGCTTGCAGCGGTTCCGGTACTGCTTGGCGTAGCCGCGGCGGAAATGGACGAGAATGGAAAACTGCTTGGCGGTATTGTGGGGGCACTGTGTATCATCATTTTTTGCGGACTGTTTTTGAACCGGTTTACCGGAGCGGCGCTGCTCTTACTGGTATTTGGCATTGCAGTTCTGGCGCTGCTGGAATTCCGGCGCCCCGGGGATCTGTCCGCGGGTACGGTGCTGCTTGAGGTGGCTGTTGTTGCGCAGATGCTGTTTGCGGGAGCGGCGGCACCTTATTTCGGGGAGTATGTATCGACGGGGCTTCTGGCGGAGGCGTGCCTTCTGTACGGTTTCCTGCGAAAAAGAAAAGCATACCGGGCGGCGGCACTCGGCTATGGCATCCTGCTGTTGCTGATCCCGATGAACGGGGGCATGAGAACGGTCTGGGGACTGGTATTTTTCTGCAGCGCGGTGCTGCTGATCCGGTTCTGCAGGGAACAGTATGAAACATGGATGAAGATCTGTGGTTATCTGATGCTTCTGGCATTCCTGTCAGAAACGGCGGTGTGGGGAACGGATCTGGCAGCGGTCGCAGATGTTTACCTGAGTGATCTGATCTGTTTTATGCCGATTGTGCTCTGCAATATTCTGGCGGCGAAAGTTCCACTGTTTCGCAGAAATCCAAAGACGGGAGAGGAAGAAAAAGCATTCGCGGCGGTAACGATGGCCGTGCAGGCGCTCCTTATTGCAGCGGTTCTGGTTCTGATGGGAAAACCGGACGCGCCGGTGCTTCACCTTATCTATGTGCTTTTGGGACTGGTGCTCGTGTGCACCAATACCTACAGCCTGCTGATAAGGAAGGACGGAGACTGGTGGGGAATTTACGTGGCGTTAAAGCTGCTGCTGTTTGCATCGGTCGCACTGCACTCCTATGGGGTGCCTGTGTTCGTGAACGATGTGACGGGCATTGTGATTGCGTTCTGTTGTATCGTGGCGGGATTTCTGGCGGAAATGCGGATGAAGAGAAAATATAAGGCACTGCGGGTCTGCGGACTGGTTCTGGTGCTGCTGTGCGTTGCAAAACTGGTGCTCGTGGACATCCGCTACGACAATGTGCTGCTCCGGGCAGCGGGATTTTTTGCCGGAGGCATCCTCTGCTTTGGTATCAGTCTTGTATACAATCTGGTCGACAAGTGGATGGGGCGGCGCGAAAATGCAAAAAACTGAAAAAAATCCTTGCAATTCGCGGTTTCATCGTGTATACTATGCATTGCTGTGACATTGATAGCGTTGAAGCGTGAGGTTGCTGCAGAGCATTGCAGGTTTTCCGTGGAGCGAATGTCAAGTTAGGAAACTGGCGACAAGTCACTGTATCACGAATAGAATTTGTCCGAAGGACAGAGGGATGGCGTGTAGGAAGCGCGGGCTTCTTTGTGGGCGTGAGTCCATGATACACGCGGGTATGTGTGCAGTCACCGCTTGTCGTACAAAAAGCGATTACATCGCTTGTAAAAGTGCGAAAAGGAGGCGACTTTTTTTATGGCAAGTCAAGTAATGAGAATCACTCTGAAGGCTTATGATCACAAGTTAGTTGATTCATCAGCGCAGAAAATCATCGAAACTGTAAAGAAGAACGGATCACAGGTGAGCGGACCGGTACCTCTTCCTACAAAGAAGGAAGTAGTTACAATCTTAAGAGCTACTCACAAGTACAAAGATTCCCGCGAGCAGTTCGAGCAGAGAACTCATAAGAGACTGATCGATATCGTTACACCGACGCAGAAGACGGTTGATGCATTATCCCGCCTTGAGATGCCGGCAGGTGTTTACATCGATATCAAGATGAAGAACAAATAATTTCTTCATCCCAGACAAATCAATGATTTAGTTAATATCCTGAAGGGTTTTATATAGAAGTAATGCAGGCGGTGAAAACTTCCCATTCCACTTATATGGACTTTCTAGGATGAACGGTTCCGCTACCCCACATGGTTGGGCATGAAGCGTTCCGCTGTAGAGAAAACAGGAGGTAAAAAGAATGAAGAAAGCGATTTTAGCAACAAAAGTCGGAATGACTCAGATCTTCAATGCAGACGGTGTTTTAGTACCGGTTACTGTATTGGAAGCAGGTCCATGTTCTGTAACACAGATCAAGACAGTAGAGAACGATGGATACAGTGCAGTGCAGGTTGCATTTGCTGACAAGAAAGAAAAGGTTGTCAACAAGGATGCAAACGGCAAGAAGCAGGTAGCTCACAGACATGGTGTAAACAAGGCTCAGATGGGACATTTTGCAAAGGCTGGCGTATCCGGCAAGCGTTTTGTGAAAGAGTTCAAGTTTGAGAACGCAGCAGATTACAATCTTGGCGATGTGATCAAGGCTGATATCTTTGCAGAGGGCGACAAGATCGACGCTACTGCAATTTCCAAAGGAAAAGGATTCCAGGGCGCTATCAAGAGATTAGGACAGCACAGAGGTCCTATGGCTCACGGTTCCAAGTTCCATCGTCATCAGGGTTCCAACGGTGCGTGCTCCTCACCGAGCCGTGTATTCAAGGGAAAAGGAATGCCGGGACACATGGGAAGCGTACAGGTTACTACACAGAACCTTGAAATCGTAAGAGTTGACGCAGAGAACAACCTGCTTTTAGTAAAAGGTGCCGTACCAGGTGCTAAGAAGTGTTTAGTAACAGTTAAAGAAACAGTAAAAGCTGGTAAATAGTGCTCGAATAGGAAAGGAGGAACTAAACGATGGCTAAAGTAGCTGTTTATAATATGGAAGGCAAGGAAGTTGACAGCCTTGAGTTGAACGATGCTATCTTCGGAGTAGAAGTGAATGAGCATTTAGTACACATGGCAGTCCTTCAGCAGCTTGCAAACAACCGCCAGGGAACACAGAAGGCTAAGACCCGTTCCGAAGTACGCGGTGGTGGTAGAAAACCATGGAGACAGAAGGGAACCGGACATGCAAGACAGGGTTCAACCAGAGCTCCGCAGTGGACACATGGTGGCGTAGTATTCGCTCCGGTACCAAGAGATTATTCTTTCAAGCTCAACAAGAAAGAGAAGAGAGCAGCATTAAAGTCTGCACTTACTTCAAGAGTTGTTGAGAACAAGTTCATCGTTCTCGACGAGTTAAAGCTTGACGAGATCAAGACCAAGAAGTTCGTAGAGGTTATGAAGAACTTAAAGGTTGAGAAGGCACTTGTTGTATTGAACGATATGGATGTCAATGTAATCAAATCCGCGGACAACGTTCCGACTGTAAAGACTGCTCAGACAAATGAGCTGAACGTATTTGACGTTCTGAAGTATGATACAGTTGTTGTAACGAAGGACGCTGTAAAGACGATCGAGGAGGTGTATGCATAATGGCAAACGTACAGTATTATGATGTAATCCTCAAACCGGTTATTACCGAGAAATCCATGGCAGCTATGGCTGAGAAGAAATATACTTTCTTAGTTCATCCGGAAGCAAATAAGACCATGATCAAAGAAGCAGTTGAGAAAATGTTCGAAGGAACAAAAGTAAAAAGCGTAAACACCATGAACATGGACGGAAAGAACAAACGTCGTGGAATGGTAGTTGGAAAAACTGCAAAGAGCAAGAAAGCAATCGTTGCTCTGACCGAGGACAGCAAAGATATCGAAATCTTCGAAGGACTTTAATTAGCAGCTGTTCGAAATATGTACACATAAGTGCGATACGAAATGAAAGGAGAACAAAGTAATGGGAATCAAAAGCTTTAACCCATATACACCTTCCAGAAGACACATGACCTCCTCTGATTTCAACGAAATCACGAAGAGCACACCGGAGAAATCTCTGGTAGTGTCCCTGAAGAAAAACGCTGGTCGTAACAACCAGGGTAAAATCACTGTAAGACACCGCGGAGGCGGAAGCAGAAGAAAATACAGAATCATCGACTTCAAGAGAAGAAAAGATGATGTTCATAAGTTATTATCTTTAAAAATATTAATGGGTGATTTTGAAGACCAAGAGCAACTGGGAGAATATTTTGAAAAAGATAATTTGATAGTTATATCTTTAAATAATATATTAAAGAATGCTAATAACTTGGATGATTTATATATGAATTTATTTGATACAATTAATCATGAGTTTAATCATATGTTTGTAGTACCTTGCGAAGATAATAAATGCCATTATAAATTAAAAGGAGAAGTAGGAGTATCTTTTTTAAATGAGGCTGTTGCAACTTCTTATAACTATAATATTTTAAAAAATAATTATCAACCAATTAATAAGAATTTTAATTATAGTTATAATAATTTAGAAGAAAGAAAGTATGAAAGTAAGTTGCTTTTATTAAGTTTTTTAGATAATGATAAGTCTATTGATGGATATTATGAGACCTTATTAAAAGGCGATATTTTAAAATTTTGTAACTATTTTAATGCTTATAGTGATGAAGAAATAGAAGATTTAATGAGTGTGCTATGGTTAATTGATGGAAGACTAGCAAGAAATAGTTATTGGAGTAGATTAATTAAGAGTAATGATTTTAGTAAATTAAATGCTATTAATATAAATGAATTTTTAACGGATAGTACTGATGGAATTATCGAAAGTTATATATTAAAAAATAGTGTTATCCAGTTAATGCTTTATAATAGGCAAAAAGAAGTATTAAGTTTAGATGAAAATTTGATATTATATCATTTTATCTTAGTAAATATATTAGATAGTGCTAGTTATAATGATTATAATTATGCTACTAATGAAGTTAGTTATACATTTTATAAACAATTTTTACATAATTATAAGTTGGTTGAAGAGATATATTTTAATTATTTAAGTTCTATATATAATCTTAGTTATGAAGATATAAAAGATTATTATGATAATAAAGATAAGGAAATTTGGTTAAGCAATATAAGTAGTTATGTTAAAGAATCTAAAGTAAGTGGTGAAGATGCTAGCAAAATAGCTAATTTAGTAAATAAGTTTCCTAAAATTAGAAATATAGTAAATGGTGGTACTTTTTTAAGTGATTTTAATTATAATAATTTAGTGATTGTTGCTTTTGATGCTAAAAAAAATGACAGTGATTTTAAATTTATTTTAAAATAATTTCAAATTGTATAATTAGTAATAGATAATATAAGTAGAGTGATTTATAAAAAATGAGCTTTACTTTTTTAATTTCTAAGTTATAATATGAAGACATATTTTGTGGGGATATATGAAAAATAGAAATAGAAGATTAGCAAGTTTAATAGTATGTTTATCTATAGTTATTAATTGTATGGTAGTTTATAATACTAAGAAAGTAGATATGATAAGTCATGCTGATGATAATAGAAGATCTACTATGTTAAATGAAAAATTAAAAGAAAATAAGAATGCAATAAGCTCTTTAGGACTTAGTGATACTTTTGGATTAGATAATGATACTATAGACTATTTGATTTCCAATGATAGAGTAAAAAGTTGTGAAAATGTATACAATGTTACTATGCAAGAAGTATTTGAACAAATTAAAAAAAATACAGAAAAATTTGTTTTGAATGATTTCGCTTTTTTAGGAACTTCTTTTTTTGATGAAGAATACTTTACAAAAGATGAATATAGAACTTGTGATAACGTTGTTCTTTCTACTGGAGTTATGAAAGAAATTGGCGAAAGTGCTTATGATTCTTTAAGAGATTATATTAGTTATGTATTAGAAAATGGTAATAATGGGGATATTCATAATTTAATGGGGTTAAAAATTATATTTGTGGCAAAAATAAATAGAGATGAGCCAGGGGTGATTTTGGGCAGATATAGTAAAGATAATAATTTAATTAAAATATGTTTACCTAATATTATTGGAAACAGTACATCGACAACTGATGTATCAGCTAAGCTTAATGATGTATTAAAACATGAGTTAAATCATATGCGTCAATATGGATGTGAAGACACAGATAAATACAGCATTCTAACTCAATTTAGTTCGAATAATTCTTTATCTTTGCTTGCTGAGGCAAGTGCTGAGTCTGGACTTTATAATTTAGAATTATTTTCACACTTTTTTAAAACTTCTTATGTATATCCTGAATATCGCATGGCAGAGAATGTATTGTTTTTATGCTCTTTGTTTAATGATTCTAAGATAGATGATTATTATAATGCAATATATAATCAGGACATGGATGCTTTTTTTAACTTTTTTAGTGCAGATAGTATTGAAGAAAAAAGAAAAATTTTTAGAGTTATTTATGCCATGGATGCTGTTAGTAAACGTAATTCTTATGCTAGAAGTTTAGTTGGTTTAAAAACTAGTTATGATGAAGAAGACTATGATGCTGTTGCTCTTGATATTAAAAATTTAGAATATATTACTATTTTTAAAATAACTATTAATAATTTAATTGATTATAATATTAATAATAGCGATTTAACTTTAGAAGATAATATTTTATTGTACAAAATGATAACAATGTTAATTTCCGAGAGTGCTTTTAAGGTTGAATCTACAAGTGATGGTAAGAAAGTATATTATTTATATGATGAATTTGTAGATCAATATCAAGTGATTCAAGATAACTTTTTGCAAACGTTAAGTACAATATATAGTGTATCTACTGATGAAATTTTGGAAATGTATAATAAATATAATAGTGGTTCTGTAGTTAATGAGTATCTTAATTGGTCTCATGGTAATAGAGTTATATATTTTGTAAATGATAAAAAATATGATAGTTATTTACAAATGAATAAATTAGTTAGTAAATTTCCTAAAATAAAAGAAATAATAGGTAATTCTTTTTATTATACTGATGTTTTAAAAGAAGATTATTTAGATTTATATAATGAGGTTTCTAAAGGAAGAATACTGGTTAAAGATTAAGATTTGGTAAATACTTTTGAAAAAATAGTATATATTTGATACAATCTAGATAGTAAATAATAAAGGATTGATATTAATGAAAAAATGGTTAAAATTTATAGTCGGAGTAACCTTGGTAGCATTTTCTTTTAATTTATTTTGTGTTCCTGATAATTTGGCATCTACTGGGGTTGGAGGACTTTCGATAGTAGTTAATAATTTTATTGCCATTGATACTTCTTTATTTGTTGGAATTATTAATATCTCTTTAATTATATTATCTTTTATTTTTTTAGGAAAAGAGGATACTTATAAGACTATTTTTGGTGCTCTTATTTATCCTGTTATGTTAAAATTAACCAGTTATATTACTTCTTTAATAGATTTAAGTAGTGTTGATTTATTGGTTAAAGCGGTAATGGGTGGTATTATTATTGGGTATGGTCTAGGTATGGTATTTAAGACGGGTTATACTACTGGTGGTACGGATATAATTGAAGCCATTGTGTGTAAATATTTAAAAGTTTCAATGGATAAAGCTATAATTATGATAGATGGTATGGTAGTAGCTTTAACAGGTTTAGTTTTTGGACTTGAACATTTAATCTATGCTTTTGTAATATTAATTTTTCAAAGTATATATTCTAATCAGTTTATGCTAGGAATTAAAGAAGATAAAATACTTTATATAAATTCTAGAAAAAATAAGGAAATAAGAAAGTTTTTAAGTGAAACTTATAATTATGGAATTACAATATTAAAAGGAAAAGGAGGCTTCAGTAATAAAAGTAATGATATTTTGGTAGTGTCAATTAAAAGTAAATTTTATTTAGAGATTAAAGAAGTAATATTACTTATTGATGATAAGGCTTTTATAACTGTTTGTGATTATTATGAGACAGTTTATTTTTATAAAGAAGAACGAAAGAATAAGAAAAAAAGTAATTTTAATTTAGAGGTTAATTAAAAAAATTCACTAAGGGATTAGTGGATTTTTTTAAGTTATTTTAAATCAATAGTAGTTTCATTTTTACATTCTTCATTACTACAATTATCTTCTAATTCTTTATAATAGATTTTCGCTTGTTTATAATTATTAATATACATAATATTAGTAATCTCTTTAGCATTTTTAATATCTTTTAGTTTAATGTTAAGAATAGAGGCTACTTCGTTAGTTGTTAATTCTTTGTCATTTTTCATATCATAATAATAACTATAATAATTATTGAAACTTTCACTATGATAATACCAATTCTTTGTTGTTACTAAGAGGTAGAGAATACCATTATTGAGTGTGTAGTCATAATTAGTAGTAACATCAAATAAAGTATAGGGATTATCTTCATTTTGTAAACCTTTTTTGACGGTGGAGATGGCCCATTTATTATCATCTAAAATCTTTTTATTAATAGATTTGACAGTATCAGTATCTTTTAATATTTTAGGTAATATAACTTTTTCAACAAGTTCTATGGGATCACCATTTTTAGGGTTAATATCATCATTAGTATTTTTTATAACTTTAATACCGTTATAAGCCTCACCTACAATGTTATATTCTGATTGACCAGGGGTTTGATTTTGGCTATTTTCATTATTTTTGTTGGAATTGTTATTTTCAATATTATTGTTTTCAGTTTTGCTACAATTATCGATATTTTTGCTATTTAATTCGCTATAAACGATATAACCAACAGTTATTACTAAAAGAATACTTAAAATAATAATTAGAATGTTTTTCTTATCTTTCATCTA
>ENA-OWON01000780-OWON01000780.1-gut-metagenome-genome-assembly--contig:-NODE-780-length-9648-cov-2.791453_pt1 | contig 9648 bp, 9 predicted proteins | sample MGYA00248257_ERZ651798 | MGnify/ENA primary metagenome ERZ651798 (study PRJEB26908, sample SAMEA4031708) | gut metagenome | biome: gut; feature: normal infant; material: stool | place: China | collected 2015 ... | reverse complement strand
TCCCGGCATCTTCTTCTTTGACGCCGAGCACGACATGTTTTATTTCCATGGTGCCAAGGCTGGCCACAAGGTCGATTCACTCAGGCGTGATGATAAAGTCTGCTTTACCGTTTACGGCAACGAGTGGTACAAGGACGATGACTGGGCTCCCTATGTTATGAGCACCGTGGTCTTTGGCCGTTGCCGCCTGGTAGATGAGACACCTTCGTTTATCGAGGACAAAGTCCGCCAGCTCGCGCTTAAGTACTACCCCTCTGCCGAAGAAGTTGAAGAGGAAATCGCCAAAGACATCAAGGGCGTCCAACTCTACGAGATTTCGATTGAGCATCTTTGCGGCAAGCAGATCCATGAAAAGTAAGCCCAAAAACAGGTCCTGCAAATAGCAAAATGGCTCGGTTCCAACCAGTATTGGAACCGAGCTATTTGTTTATGAAGCGTCGGCGGCTATGTGCGCAAGCGCCTCAACGAGATCCTGAGAACTCACGGGTTTGCTCAGATGCGCGTTCATGCCCGCCTCGCGCGAAAGCCTACGGTCGTCGGCAAAGGCATTGGCGCTCACGGCGATAATCGGCGTGGTCGCGGCGTCCTCGCGATCGAGCGCTCGAATCTGACGCGTGGCCTCAAGGCCATCGATGCCGGGCATCATGATGTCCATCAATACCACGTCGTACTCGTGCGGCGCGCTCGCGGCAAACGTCTCGACGGCAGACTCGCCATCTTTAACATGTGTCACGACGGCACCGGCGCGGTCGAGCGTAAACTGTGCGATCTCGGCATTCAGGTCGTTATCCTCTACGAGCAAAACACGCAGGCCCTGGATCACGTCGCTGTCGCCTGCATCCACGCGAACTGCCTGGGGAATCTCGGAACTCTTGCACTTCTCAAACGGCAGGCAAATGGTAAACGTCGTCCCCCGCCCCAAGGCGCTCGTAAAGCTCATGGTTCCGCCCATAAGCTCGACCAACTGTTTGGCAATAGACGCGCCCAGGCCAGTTCCCGATGAAGCGCCTTCCACCTGCTGTTCCTCGCGGCTGAACGGCTCGTAGAGGTGCTGTTGAAACTCCTCGCTCATGCCAATGCCGTTATCGGCGATCGTGTATTCATAGACGGGGACACCGTCCACCGGCTCCACCTCGCGGCATGTCAGGCGAACATAGCCGCCCTGGCGGTTGTACTTGACGGCATTACCGGCAATATTGAGCAACAGGCGCTTGAGGTGCGTCACGCTCACCCGGGCATAGGGATGATCGAGCGTCTGCTGGTCGCAGATAATTGTCACCAGGCGCTCCTCGGCCTGGCGCTCCAGAATATCGCACACCTCACGGTTGAGGGGCACCAAATTTGTGGGCACCAGATTCAGGTCGACCTGCCCGCTCTCCAAGCGGCGCATATCGAGTGCCTCGTTCGCAAGGTCGAGCAGCAGTCCCGATGCCGTCCAAATCTTTGAGCGGCACTCGGTCTGCTTCTGCAAGTCGTCTGCGTTGGCATTGCCCACCTCGACCATACCGCGAATGCCGTTGATGGGCGTGCGCAGGTCGTGGCTCATACGGCGCAAAAACTCCGTCTTTGCAGAGTTGGCAGACGAGGCCTCACGCGCTGCCGTTGCCAGCTTGTCGCCATAGCCGCGCTCCTGCACCAACAGGTCGGGCAGGCGTTGGCGCTCGGCGCGGCGGCGCGCCAACACGACAGCGGCTATAACACCGCCGTAGAGCGCCAACACGCTGGCAACAACAACGGCGACGACCTCGAAGTAACGCTGCGCGGACGCATAGGTGTACACGTAAAAATTGCACGCTTTACCAAATGTGCCCAGATACCGCTCTCCGTTGGCATTGACCAATCTGACCTTACCAGCCAGGCAACGCTCCTTAATGCCGTCAACTATGGTGGTATCTGTCACAGGCAAATCGAACACGCCCGATATGGTGGGTTCAACGGCATTGGTCGCAACGACCATGCCGTCGTTTTCGATCACGATGTTACCGCTATCGATGGTCTCATAACCATCGAGCAAGCTCTGCAACTTGAGCGTATTGCTCGCGACCGCCTTGGCGCTCTGGTGCCTCACCGCGACAACGATGCCCTCACCGTCCCGCCGGGCCACGCAGCCAATGTCCGCGACCGAATCGTCCGCAAGCGTGATGCGAGCGGTATAGGACTTAAGCGGATGGGCTGCCACCTCCAGCACAGGCGCCTCTTTGAAATTCGCAGCGAGCGACTCGTAGCCCACGTCATCCTTCGAGGACTCGGACACCAAGTTGCCCGATCCGTCAGTCACGATCAGCGCCGTCACATTAAACTGGTCAGCATATTGCTCCAGCGTAGCGTTATCCACCGAGCCGTCGCGCTCCATATTGCGCGCCGCCTCTCCGGCAATCTCCATAACGCGAATCAGGTTTTTGGTCGCATAGGCGTTGTTGAACGCATCGTAGGAAAGGCTCTGCGTCGCCACGTAATTGACAGCGTCGGCAAAGCGCTGTTCGGCCTGAGCTGTCGTGTAACCGTAGCTCATCACGCCGGCAACAGCCGAGAGCGCTATCCCCAACAGGGCGGCAAAGAGCCATACCCGGGCCGAGCGATCGTCCCGCTCATCTGCGGTGTGGTCGGGTGCATCAATCACGACAGGCCCTCCATATTCAAAAATGGCGAAGGGTCATCAAAGTACTTTGACACCAGGCGTTCCATGGTGCCATCGGCAAGCATTTCTTGGTAGGCATGGGTAAGCTTAACGTCGATGCCGCGCGTGTCATTGATATCGAAGGCGGTACCCAAACCAACCTCCAGCAGCGGCTCATCCAAAATGCGATACGTCACGCCATAGTCTTTTTCGTAGGCGAGCAGCGAGGACTCGTGCGCGGCGATGGCATCGACCAGGCCCTCGACGAGCGCCGGATTCAGGTATGAGCGGTCCGAAAAGCTGTAGAGCCCCTTAATCTGCGGAACGTTTTCATTGGTGTGATCGAGCAGAATCGATTCGGGCTTGGTGGTGGACTGGACCGCCACGACTTTACCTTCAAGATCGGCAAGCGTGTAGATATCGCTCTCGGGATCGACAGCAACCACCTGTCGGCTCGCGAGGTACGGGCCGGCCCAGCGATAATCGCTTTCACGGCCCGTCATACTAAAGCTACCCATGACGCAATCGAGCTCGCCGCTCGCCAGCAGCTCTTTGTTCTTTTCCCAATCGATCAGCTGGTATTTTGGCTTGTAGCCAATGCGGGCCAGCGCCTCGGTCAAAATCTCGACATCCAGGCCAACGATATCGCCGTACTCATCGCTATACACAAACGGTGGGTAGAGGTCGCTTCCGACGTTGAGCGTCTTAAGGCCGTCATCTTTGACGTCTTCGGCTGGGCCTTCTACTGCAGACGTCGAGGTTCCGTCATTCGATCCGAAATAACCAGCTATCGCCACGACAAAGGCGCCCACCACTGCAAGCGCAACAAACAACGATATGGCAAGCGAGCGACGAGGCCTTTTCATCGAGCTCCAGACAATCCTGTTTACAGACTCAAGTGCAAAAAATAATAGCAGACGGAACCGCGCTCGCGCTCAATGGTTAACAGGCGCTTTACCATATGGGGCCTTCCGGCCAGCCTGGCAGAAAAGCCCCACGTGCAGCGCTCACTTACCGTGCATTAAAAACGTAGCGGTCCAGGCGCTCGCATGCTTCCCTTACACGTGAAAGCGGCAGTGCCAGATTCACGCGAATGTGGCAGGGTCCATGGAATGGACGGCCGTCCTGATACCCCACGCCCACGCGCGCCCCCTCGTCGAGCAACCACTGAATATCGCGGCCATGTTCGCGACACCACTTGGTACAGTCCAGAAACACCATGTAGGTGCCCTGCGGACGTGAATAGGACACGCCCTCAAAATGCTCGTCAACGTAATCGCAGAAGTAGCCAACGTTGGCATCGATGATCTCGTTGAGCTCATCGACCCACTCGTAGCCCTGCTGCTGGTAGGCACCGATAAGCGCATGCATGGAGAGGACGTTCATCTCGTTGTAGTGAGTCTTGTTGGACACGGCGCACACGCGGTCGCGCAGCGTCTCGTTATAGATGATGTGGTAGCTGCCGACCAAGCCCGCCAGGTTGAACGTCTTGCTGGGCGCGTAGAGGGCAACCGTGCGTATGCGGGCATCCTCGCTCACCGACTGCGTCGGGATATGCTTGTGCCCCGGCAGGATGATATCGGACCAAATCTCATCCGAGATCACCACGCAATCGTGCTGGCGATAGGTATCCATGGCGCGCTCGATCTCATCGCGCTCCCATACGCGGCCGCAGGGGTTGTGCGGCGAGCAGAACACCGCGGCATGGATGTGGTTTTGGGCGAGCTTGCGCTCCATGTCCTCAAAGTCCATGCGCCACACGCCCTGGTCGTCGAGTTTAAGCGGGCTGTGGACAATGCGATAGCCCGCGGCCTCGATGGACTTGGTAAAGCCGATGTAGGTGGGACTGTGGACCAGCACCGCATCGCCCGGCTGGACATATGCGCGCAGCGTCGACACGACACCGCCCAGCACACCGTTTTCGTAGCCGATGTGCTCAGGTGCCAGGCCCTCGACGCCATTACGGCGACTCTGCCATTCGATGATGCGGTCGAAGTACTCGGGGCGCGGATCGAAATAGCCAAACATGGGGTGCTGGGCGCGCTGAATGATGTACTCCTGGACCGTGGGCACCGTGGCAAAATTCATGTCCGCTACCCACATGGGGATGCGGTCGAAGCCCTCGTCGGGTGCGCTCGGAGCCATACCGGGAATCTCACCCCAGGAGTCAACGGCGATGGAGTCCATGCCATGGCGGTCGATTAGCGAGCTAAAGTCGTATTTCATGCTGAGCTCCCATGCAAAGTGATTGTTTTGGTAGGCGTTATTGTCCAACAGCGTGAGCGGTTTTGGCGCGGGGTTTGGCGCTTAATTTGACGGGTGCAGACGAATGGCAGGTTAGCCCCGCGCATCGTTGACGGCGGCTACGGTTAGCTGGGTTTCATCAACCGTAAAAGATATGTCGAGCCCGGCGAAGGCCAGATGATAGACGCGGTTCGGCTCGTGCTTGCTGCCTGCGCGGCGTGGGTCTTGGCGCAGGACCTCGACCAGGCCGGGGAGCTTTGTGGGCGGGACCATATCCTGCAGCGTCTGCGGGAACTCGATGTCGAGCTCTTGCCACGGCGCGTCCTCAATCCAGCCGCCCGTCGCATCCGGGTGACAGTCGGCAAATGGAATGTAGGGCTTAATGTCGTAGATGGGCGTGCCGTCGCGCAGATCGGCCCCCAGCACATGAATGATGGGGCCATCGTCGGTGAGCTCGACACGGCTGAGCTTGACGCAGGTGAGCCCGATGGGATTAGGGCGAAACGGACTGCGTGTGGCAAACACGCCCACACGCTCGGCTCCACCCAGACGCGGCGGGCGCACGGTTTTCGACCATTTTGCGTTGGTGCCGGACCTGTCCTGCGTTTTGGCATCGGCGGCTATGTCCTTAGCCGTGCCGCCGGGCGTTCCGTTTTCGAAGCGCCACAGCAGCCATAGGTGAGAGAAGGAGCCCAGACCCTCAACCGCTGCGTTGGAGGCAAATTCCGGCTCAAAGACGATGCGTCCCTGCAGATGGGGCGCCAAAAAGCTGTTGCGCGGGATACCGAACTTCTGCGGCAGGTCGGTATGTATGTGTGCGATAGGTTCCATGCCGGTCATTGTACGGCATGGAGGTGTGGGGCGTTGCGCGCAATTCTTCGTCGCGGTCCCCGTCGTGCAACCAACGGTTGCTTGGAAGGGCACCTACTGCCGCGTATGCTTAAGCCATCAACCAGCAGAAAGCAGAAAGGAGCCGTTATGGCCTTTGCAGAAAAGCTCATTGCTGTCCGTCGCGCCCATCACCTTACCCAAGAGCAGCTCGCCGCCAAGCTCTTCGTCACACGCCAAGCCGTCAGCCGTTGGGAACGCGGCGAGGTCACACCGGGTATCGACATGATGAAGCTCATCGCCGCCGTGACCGGCGAGCCCCTGTCTCACCTGCTCGAAATGCCCGAGCACTATTGCCAGAGCTGCGGCATGATACTCACACGCGACGACTGCGGCACCGATGCTGCGGGCACCGCGACCGATCATTACTGCAAGTGGTGCTACGACCACGGCAAGTACACCTACGACACTACGATGGAGGCAATGATCGAGGATTGTGCCCCGCGCCTGGCACAAAACACCGGTATGTCGCTCGACGAAGCTGTCTCGCTCATGGGCGCCGTGCTGCCGCAACTGGAACGCTGGCGCGCCGTGCAAGAAAACGAGGAGCGCTACGGCGCCGAAGCGCGGGCGCGCTATGGCGATGAGGCTATCGATGCAGCAAACGAAACGTTACTGGATATGGATCCTCAGACATGGAACGACATGAAGGAACTTGAACGCGCTATTCTGGGCCAGCTCTCGATTGCCATGAGCGACGGCGAACCGGATGGAAGCGAGGCTCGCAAGCTTGTCGCGATGCATCGTCGCTGGATTGCTCTCAACTGGGGATGCGAGCCCCAAGACGAGGCGTACTTGGGCCTCGCCCACGGCTATCTTGCCGACCAGCGCTTTGTTGACTACTACGACAAGCCCTGCGGCACCGGCGCCACGGCGTTTCTAGTCCAGACGATCGAGTCGTCGTCGGCTCACGCATAGACTGCAGCGGCTTTGGGTATTTCAATCGAAACCTCAACCGATTGGAGACCCATGGCTACTGATCACGAGCTCGCGCTGTACGTTATGACCGGCTGCCCGTATTGCATAAAGGTCAAGCGCTTTTTGGCCGATAACGGCGTGACCATTCCCGAACGCAATATCTCGACTGACCCCGATGCCGAGCAGACGCTCATCGCCGTCGGCGGAAAACGCCAGGTTCCCTGCCTGTTCATTGACGGCAAACCGCTCTACGAGTCGAGCGACATCATCACCTGGGCACAGAAAAACCTCCTCTAGCACTCATTGGGGACGTACTTAAATGAGTAGGTAGGAATTCAGCTTCTCAATTTTATAGAACATACGTTTGCTTTTATGCTATACTCGCCTCAAGGCATGAGAAGAGTCGAGAGCTCCTGCGGAGGTCCCCAATGACACGCTGGAGCGAGCTCGGTAAGTAAGATCGGTGGTTACCGCACTCGCCCATCTCAGACAGGCTGCGCTCCTGTTCGCCGTCGCCATCAAAGAACGGCACTCACAACCAAACGTTTACGTTATCCGTGAGTCACACAGGAGTGCATCGTTATGGCAAAAAAGATTCCAACCTTTACGTCCGACATCGTTTCGAGCGCCTGCTCAGATATCAGCGGAATCGTTGAAGCCAAGAGCCTTAATCAAAAGGGTATCGATCATGAAACTTCGCTTGAGGGGGCATTGCTCATCGGGCGCCGCCTCGAACAAGAGACCGCCGGATACCCCGTTACCAACCTCAAAGGATTGCTCTCCCCTGTCGGCGGCCATCTACACAAGCATTATGGTCCCCGCTTAGGACAATCCTATCTCACACGCTGCATTAAGTTCGCTCGCGCCGTTCCCAAAGACGTGCCACCTAGATCAGAGCTTGGCCTAACTCACTATGAGTCACTCGCTCGCATTACAAACGAGTACCTGCGTCTGGAGCTCATGAACGTCGCGGCCGACAACAGATGGTCCTCATCACGCGTCGCGCTTCACGCCAGATACCAAAGCCCACAAGATGCTCCAAGCAACAGGGAATTCCGCGAGCTCATAGCGAACCAGGAAGTTTGGCGCTTTGCACGCGCTTATACAGATGCTTGCGGAATCATCTCGCTTGAGAAGTTTGTTGAGCTTTACAATTCTTGCGCTCCCAAACCAGTCTCGATATTCGAAGTAAATGAAACCATTTGGAAAATCAAAGAGGAGTCGGGGCGTATCGACAACCCCTGCATACTTTCCAAGGACGGAGAGCTGTACCTCATAGCGCCGGAACTAGACGACACGGTCGAAAATAACCCTTATTACTACGACGACTACGGATATTCCTATCGAAAATACGAACGCCATAGCGAGTACACCCAGGAAATGCGCTCGTTACGCGAGCGACGTGTTCAGAGCAGGAGGGCGGCCATATTCACTGGCCATAAGCAGCATCCAATCGAAAAACTAGATTATGAGGACATCATCTGTGGATATGCCAGCTACACACAATCTGTTAATAATCTCAAACTGTATATCTTGAATGATTCCAAGCTGGGTGCCGCAAGCCTTCACGCAAGAGAGGACGAGTTCGATTTCATCATGGCAAAGCTCTTGCGTTCTATTGGTCTCAACGGCATGCCGGCAGCACAACAAACAACCGAAGATGCCGAATTTTTATTGATCGTCGTACGACCCGATTTTTACAAACAAGCGGAGATAAACAAGGTCTCCAAGCTCCTCGCAATAGTCTATGAAAACACTCCCCTCTGGGAGTTCAACGGACGCTCATACACCGAGCTAAAGAGCGAAAAACGCTAGAGCCTCCGGTGCCAACTTTGCAACGAACAGTCCAACCAAAACAGACTGCTTAACCTAATTAACTGCTTGTATTTTTGTCTACAAAACTGTATACATAAAGAGAGGTCCATATGGAGCTCATCGCAATCCACCCCCATGCCCTCAAACACGGGCTGACAGAGACGGATATTATATGCGCCTGGAACTCCGCTTTTGCATGGTTCAGGCGTGATCTTGAAAATGGAGGCATCGATTACGTTCTCGTTGGACTTGATGGAAGAAGCCGCCTCATGGAGCTCATTGCTCGATGTTGCTCCGATCGCGATGGTTACATCATTTACCACGCCCTTGTCCCTCCTACGCGCAAGGTGCTCAGGGAAATCGGAATCGATCGATAGGAGGCACTATGGACGCCAAGCAGCTCGAAAAGATGATGGGGTTTGCCCCCGGTGAGCTAGAGAAAGCCGCGGGGGCATACGAAAAAGATGAGTGGCCGAAGGGCCACACCGTCAAGTTGGGAAGGCCGCCGATTTCCGATGAACCAAGCGTTGTTTTATCGGCACGTGTGGGTGAATCGGTTCTTGAAGCATTTGACGCTAAGGCAAAACGCCATGGGCAAACGCGCACGGAGCGACTCAGGGAGCTCATCACGCTCGATGCAATGATTGCCTAGCCCCCACCGAATCCAAACATGTACGCCAGCATCCAAAGTCGACATTTTCGACATCTTTGGATGCTGACGTACAGCTTTTTGCATGGGCCCAGCACAGGTAGTCATTGGGGACGTTCTTAAATGACTAGTCGTTAAAGAACGTCCCCAACGACTACATTTAGCCGCAAAAGCGGGCAACGGGTGCAAGCGGCTGCTCGCGAAAGACGCGCTCGACAGCGGCGCGGTATTCGTCGACCTTTTTAGTCTTGCGTACGAGTTTGTGAACGGTCGCGGGATCGGCGAAGGCGCATTTGGCGTAGAACCACCACTCCTTCATGCGAAAGACCGCGTTGCCGCCAATCTCTTCCGCATAGGCCGCAAACAGCATGTCGTGGAAACGCTGCAGTTCAGCCGCCGTGGCAGCAGGACCGCCCTTAACCATGCGAGCCAGAGCGGGGTTCGCGAGCAGACCACGCCCCAGCATCACATGGCGTGTCCCGGGATAGGCCTCCACCAGCGCATCCATATCCTCAAG
>ENA-OWON01000779-OWON01000779.1-gut-metagenome-genome-assembly--contig:-NODE-779-length-9654-cov-3.296439_pt1 | contig 9654 bp, 5 predicted proteins | sample MGYA00248257_ERZ651798 | MGnify/ENA primary metagenome ERZ651798 (study PRJEB26908, sample SAMEA4031708) | gut metagenome | biome: gut; feature: normal infant; material: stool | place: China | collected 2015 ... | reverse complement strand
GGCGCATGTTTCCGATTACGGTTGGCAAGATTATGTGAAAGAGGGAGAAGTTTCCGGTTCTACGGGTCAGAGCAAGTCTGTCCAGGCTATTCAAATTCGACTTACTGGTGAGATGGCTAATCGTTATGACGTTTACTATCGTGCTCATGTTCAGGACAAGGGCTGGCTTGGTTGGGCCTGCAATGATCAGGTTGCCGGAACGACTGGGTTTGGCTTGAGGCTCGAGGCATACCAGGTCGTTTTGGTTGAAAAGGGTTCGCCTGCTCCAGGGGATACGAATCAGCCCTCGATTCAGAGAACGTTTTCGATTAAGGCTCATGTTTCAAACCTTGGTTGGCAGGAACCTGTTTATGAGGGCATGACGGCGGGCACAACTGGTCGAAATCTTGCTATTGAGGCGTTGACGATTAGCAAGCCCGACCTTGGGTATTCCGGTAACATCGAGTATCGAGCTCACGTTCAGAATATCGGCTGGCAAAAGTGGGTCAAGAACGGCAAGCTGGCCGGCACCACGGGTAAGTCTCTTTCTATTGAAGCTGTAGAAATTAAGCTTACGGGTGATCTCTCCAAGCATTATGACGTTGTTTATAGGGCGCATGTGCAGGGCAAGTGTTGGCTCGATTGGGTTAAATCGGGCGAGTGCGCAGGTACGACTGGAGAAGCCCTGCATATGGAAGCGTTTGAGGTTAAGTTGGTTGATAAATAGTAAGTGATGTAAGTCTATCATCTATCCGCTATTGCAGTAATTCAGTGGTTTAGTCCAACTGTATTAGTTTAATCTTGAAGGAGTTTATGATTTTTCGTAAACTCCTTTAGTTTAGCTACTAATTAATTGTAGGGAATCGTTTATGAATTCATGTGCAAAACGATGCAAGTCTTATGGCGTTTTATTTGCTGTAATGTTTGTGGCTGCGTTATTAGTCGCAATTTATTATTGCAATTTGAAAACAGGGTTTCATGTTGACGAGCTGTGGACTTTCGGCCTCTCGAATAGTTTTTATTTTCCACATATTTTTTGGGAAAACAATATGGATGCCAACTGGATGGATCCTACGTTCATTCAGTCTTATTTGACAGTTGATACAGGGCATGTGTTTCGGTTTGATTCGGTTTTATATAATCTGAGTAATGACGCACATCCTCCTCTCTATTTTTTCATTATTCATACCGTTTGCTCACTGTTTCCGAATGAATTTAGCAAATGGTTTGGCTTGGTTCCTAATCTATGTTTCTATTCACTCAGTTTAGTATTTTTATTTAAGCTTTCTTACAAAGTGTTTCAGAGTAAGCCAGTCGCTCTAATTTTAATGGCACTTTGGGCTTTCAGTCCCATAGCGTTAAATCTAGTGACCTACATTCGAATGTATCTGTTATTGGTGACACTTGCCCTAGCATTTCTTGATGCGTTATACGATATGTTTAATGTTGCTTTCGCCAATCGATCGGTTTATTTCCGCCTATTTGTTATTTCTTTATTGGGGTTTTTAACTCACTTCTATTTCTATATTTATCTCTTTTTTGTTTCCTGTTTTTTTACTATTTATTTTTGGGCAAGAAAAGGGTGGATGTTCTCCTTTAAATATGGAGTCACGATTGTCTTATCGGTTTGTCTGTCATTTATCATATTTCCTCCAGCATTAAGCAACATGTTTGGGAATCATTATGTCGAATCGGCCTCATCGCAATCAGGGGTAATGGTATTACTTAGACGAATTTGGCAATTTCTAGGTTCGTCGTCCGTTGATTTGTTCTTCGGATCAAGGCTTCTTTTGATTGCCAGCTTCTGTTTGTCAATTGCCCTTTGTTTCTACTTGCTATGGAATAAAAAAATTAATCGTGAGCATCCTGAGTCGATTTATATAGTTTTATTATTTAATTCATCCCTTGTTTTTTACGTCACAGCTTGCTATGTATCTCCTTTTACTTCGTCAAGATACATATGCTTAGCATATCCAGGATTACTGTTATTTGGATTTGGAATGTTCTTGTATCTATTTAGATATTTGCAAATTCGCTATAGAAATAATACTGATTTCAATTTTCGGGGCACTATTTTAGTTTCTGTTGTATTTGTTTGCGCAATTATTGCTGCAGATTCTGTTTTCTTTTCTTCCAATGCTTTGTATTTATATCCGAAATCTGCTGACAATGAAGCCGCAGTAGAGAAGTACGCGGGTTCAACGGGGCTCTTTGTCTCTTATGATTACTATCAGCTCACTGCGAAGCTATTAGAAGTTGCCAAATAGTCTCGCATTCATGCGCTGATTCCTGATCAGAAAGCTATTAGCAGTTTTTGCGATAGAAATTATATTGATTCTGATGATCTGGTTGTTTACATGAATAATCACGACTGCGAAGAAGAGGTTCTTTCTCAACTGAAAGATGAACTAGGATATAGTGGTTTTAAAAAACTGCCCGGATATTCTCAAATCGATGATGGAACCTCTTGTTTTGTTTATGTCCTTTATAGATAACAGTGGGAAAAGGGTCTTTAATGAAACGAGATTCGGTGATTCAATTTCTGAAGTTTTCGATTGTTGGACTTTCAAATACAATCGTTTCTTACTTAGTCTACGCGGCACTCCTTTTTATTGGAGTGAACTATATTGTCGCCAATATAGTTTCATATTTTGCTGGTGTCATCAATTCCTTCTATTGGAACAATAAATTTGTTTTTGATAATGAGAGATCGGATTTGAGTTCACTTATTTCAAGTTTTTCCAAGCTGCTTGCTTCGAGTGCTTTTACTGGATTGATTATCAACAACATCCTTTTGTACTTTTGGGTTAGTGTGCTTGGAATTTCTTCTATTCTTGGTCCACTGCTTAACTTGTTTGTAACTTATCCTCTTAATTATATTTTAAGTAAGTATTGGGCATTTAAGTGATGGGTGCTTGCATGACAAAGATGGACATATTGCCGATTCTCTATCTCGTGGTTCCTTGTTATAACGAGGAGAGCGTTTTGCGGGAAACCTCTAAAAGGCTTTTTGAGAAGTTTTCCACTTTAGTAAAATTGTCTCAGATTAATGCGAACAGTAAGGTTTTGTTAGTTGACGATGGGTCATCCGATAAGACTTGGGAGATCATCGAAAGTCTTCATCAATCTAATTCCTTATTCTGTGGACTTAAGCTCTCTAGGAATTGTGGCCATCAGAAGGCTTTACTTTCTGGGTTACACAAGGCAGCGGAGTTTGCTGATTTAATAGCATCGATGGACGCTGATTTACAAGATGATATCAATGCGCTTGATGAAATGGTTTCAAGAGCTCGCGAAGGCTATGAAGTTGTATATGGTGTACGAAATGATCGTTCTAGTGATTCCTTTCTAAAACGTTTTACCGCACAATCTTTTTATCGCTTACAGTCTTCGTTGGGTGTCGATGCTGTTTATAACCATGCTGACTATAGATTGATGTCCAAGCGTGCTGTTCTTGCATTGTCTCAATTCCGTGAGGTTAATCTATTTCTTCGTGGTTTGGTTCCTTTAGTTGGTTTCAAATCTTGCTGCGTGTATTATTCGCGAGGGAAACGGTTTGCCGGCGAATCTAAATACACGCTCGGTAAAATGTTGTCATTTGCTTTTGAAGGTATAACGTCTTTTAGTACTAAACCGATTAGGATAATTACTCTCACCGGTTTAATCATTTCTATTTTTAGTTTATTTGCACTTGTATATCTTTTAATTGGTCATTTTATTGGCGATGTACAAGTTGGCTGGACAAGCATCATTATGTCAATTTGGTGTCTTGGCGGACTTCAACTTTTGGCTTTGGGTGTCATCGGCGAGTACGTTGGAAAGACTTATATGGAGACGAAGCATCGTCCTCGCTATTTTATTGAGGAATTTTTGTCCGATAAGGAGGACAAGGATGCCTAAAGTTAGTGTGTTGATGCCTTGTTTTAATGGTGCTAAGTACATTTTGAAGGCAATTGATTCGGTGTTAAGCCAGTCTTTCCGCGATTTCGAATTATTAATTTTCGATGATCAGTCAACTGATGGAACATTTGAGATTGTTTCCAAGCTAACGGATTCTCGAATTAAGGTATTTAGGAACTCCAGTAATCTCGGTCTTGTTGGAAACTGGAATAATGCCATTGAGAATTCTTCTGGCGAGTATATTCATTTCCTCTTTCAGGATGATATTTTGTTACCCGGGGCTCTTGAGTCTGAGGTTGCAGCACTGGATGCTAATCCAAAGTGCTCCCTCTGCTTCAGCGCTTCATGTGTTATTGACTCGAATGGTGCCATTACAATGAAGAGGAGACCTTTTAAACGGGATATGGTTTTAAAAGGCTCTGATTTTGCCCGCAAGACATTTCGAACTCATAATATCTATGGAGAGCCTTCTAATGTCATGTTTCGTAGAGATTGCTGGCAAAAGGTTGGACCCTTTAATGATTCTTTGTGTTACTCCCCTGATTGGGAGTATTGGATTCGTCTATCACTTAATGGTGATGTCTGCTATCTAGACTCAATTTATTCCTATTTTAGAGTGTGCAACGAATCTACTACGAACTCACTTTTTAAGGATAAAAAAGAGCAATTGAAACGCGATGAGTTTGATTTTGTGCGAGCAATCTGTTCACTCGATGGTATCAATATATCGTCGGTTGATTTAACCGCTCGTAAATTGTCGCTCTCAATCAGGAACATTGCTAAACGGATTTATTTTTCCGTTCACTGACTTTGGAAGTGATTGAATGAAAGGCATCATCCTCGCCGGCGGGTCCGGCACGCGCCTGTACCCGCTCACGCTCGTGACCTCCAAGCAGCTGCTGCCGGTCTACGACAAGCCCATGATCTACTACCCGCTGTCCACCCTCATGCTGGCGGGCATCCGGGACATCCTGGTCATCTCCACGCCTACCGACCTCCCCAACTTCGAGCGCCTGCTCGGGGACGGCTCGCGCTACGGCGTGAGCCTGTCCTACGCCGAGCAGCCGACCCCTGACGGCCTGGCGCAGGCCTTCACCATCGGCGAGGAGTTCATCGCCGGCGAGCCGTGCGCCCTGGTGCTCGGCGACAACATCTTCTACGGCAACGGCCTCAGCCGCCACCTGACGCGCGCCGTCCAGAACGCAGAGTCGGGGAGGGCCACGGTCTTCGGCTACCACGTGGACGACCCCGAGCGCTTCGGCGTCGTGGAGTTCGACGGGGAGGGCAGGGCCGTCTCCATCGAGGAGAAGCCCGCCGAGCCCAAGAGCTCCTACGCCGTCACCGGACTCTACTTCTACCCGGGCGACGTCGCCGCCAAGGCCCACGAGGTCAGGCCCTCGGCCCGCGGCGAGCTGGAGATCACCACGCTCAACCAGATGTACCTGGAGGAGGGGACGCTGTCCGTGGTCACCCTCGGCCGCGGCTACGCGTGGCTGGACACCGGCACCATGGAGAGCCTCCACGAGGCGGCGGAGTTCGTCCGCGCCGTGGAGCACTCCCAGGACCTGCCCGTGTCCGTCCCCGAGGAGATCGCCTGGGAGAACGGCTGGATCACGACCGCCGGGCTGGAGGGGGCAGCCAAGGCCTACGGCAAGTCGGTCTACGGCCAGCACCTGAGGAAGGTCGCCGCCGGCGAGATCGTCAACAGCCCGCGCGAGTACTAGGAGTAACCCCTCATGTCTGAGATCTTTGAACCTAAGAACATCATCGTCACGGGCGGTTGCGGCTTCATCGGCAGCAACTTCGTGCACTACGTGGTCAACAACCACCCCGCCGTGCACGTTACCGTCCTGGACAAGCTGACCTACGCCGGCAACCCCGAGAACATCGCCGGGCTGCCTGCGGACCGCGTCGAGCTCGTCGTGGGCGACATCTGCGACGCCGAGCTGCTGGACAGGCTTGTACCGGGCCACGACGCGATCGTGCACTACGCCGCCGAGAGCCACAACGACAACTCCATCGCCGACCCGGAGCCGTTCCTGCGCACCAACGTCGAGGGCACCTTCCGCCTGCTGGAGGCCGTGAGGAAGCACGGCGTCCGCTACCACCACGTCTCCACCGACGAGGTCTACGGCGACCTGGCGCTCGACGATCCCGCCAAGTTCACCGAGGAGACGCCCTACAAGCCGAGCTCCCCGTACAGCTCGACCAAGGCCAGCTCCGACATGCTCGTGCGCGCCTGGACCCGCACCTACGGCCTACGGACAACGATCTCCAACTGCTCCAACAACTACGGCCCCTACCAGCACGTTGAGAAGTTCATCCCCAGGCAGATCACCAACATCGTCGACGGCGTGCGCCCCAAGCTCTACGGCAAGGGCGAGAACGTCCGCGACTGGATCCACACCGAGGACCATTCCTCGGCCGTCTGGGACATCCTCACGAAGGGCCGCATGGGGGAGACCTACCTCATCGGGGCTAATGGCGAGAAGAACAACATTACCGTGCTCCGTATGATCCTCGAGGCGATGGGAAAGGACCCCGAGGACTTCGACTGGGTCGCCGACCGCCCCGGCCACGACCGCCGCTACGCCATCGACAGCACGAAGCTCCAGCGCGAGCTCGGCTGGAGGCCGGCACACACCGACTTCGCCGAGGGCCTGAAGGCCACCATCGACTGGTACGTCGAGAACGAGTCCTGGTGGCGCCCGGCCAAGGAGGCCACCGAGGCCAGGTACCGCGCACAGGGGCAGTAGGAGGGGAGAGACATGGCTGACATCGCATTCGAGAAGGACCTCGCCGTCACCGAGACCGGCATCGGGGGCCTCAAGGTCGTCGACCTCGCCGTCCACGGCGACTCGCGCGGCTGGTTCAAGGAGAACTGGCAGCGCGCCAAGATGTGCGCCCTGGGCATCCCGGACCTCAGGGTCGTCCAGAACAACATCTCCTACAACGACAGCCGCGGCGTCACCCGCGGCATCCACGCGGAGCCCTGGGACAAGTTCATCTCCGTGGCGCGAGGCAGCGTCTTCGGCGCCTGGGTCGACCTTCGCGAGGGCAGCGAGACCTTCGGCAAGGTGTTCACCTGCACCCTGGACCCGTCCAGGGCCATCTACGTCCCGCGCGGCGTGGGCAACTCCTTCCAGGCCCTGGAGGACGGCACCGCCTACACCTACCTGGTGGACGCCCACTGGTCCCTGGAGCTCAAGAAGACCTACACCTTCGTGAACCTCGCCGACCCCGAGCTCGCCATCGAGTGGCCCATCCCGCTGGAGGAGGCGACCGTCTCCGAGGCGGACCTGAACCACCCGATGCTCAGGGACGTCGTCCCCATGGCGCCCAAGAGGACGCTCGTCACCGGCTGCAACGGCCAGCTGGGGCATGCGGTCCGCGCGCTGGCCGAGGAGCGCGGCGTGGCGAAGGACTTCGACTTCTGCGACATCGACACCTTCGACATGTCCGACCCGGACGCCTACGCGCAGTACGACTGGTCGCTCTACGGCACCGTGATCAACTGCGGCGCCTACACGGCGGTCGACAGGGCCGAGACCCCCGAGGGCCGCGCGGCCGCCTGGAAGGCCAACGCGACCGGCCCCGCCCTTCTCGCCCGCGCCTGCGCCGGGCACGGCATCACGCTCGTGCACGTGTCCTCCGACTACGTCTTCGACGGCACGGCCGAGGTCCATACCGAGAACGAGCCGTTCAGCCCGCTGTCCGTCTACGGCCAGACCAAGGCCGCCGGCGACATCGCCGTGGCGGGGTGCCCGCGCCACTACATCATGCGCAGCTCCTGGGTCGTCGGCGAGGGGCACAACTTCGTCAAGACCATGAGGGGGCTGTCCGACCGCGTCGCCGACCCCGAGGACGGGCTCGCGCAGGTCACGGTCGTCGACGACCAGCTGGGCCGCCTGACCTTCACGCGCGACATGGCGGCTGCCATCTTCCACGTGCTGGGGACCCATGCGCCCTACGGCACCTACAACTGCACCGGCTCCGGTGCCGTGAAGTCCTGGGCCGACATCGCCCGCGCCGTCTTCGAGGCCGCCAACGGCAATGGGGAGAAGGTAGTTCCGGTTTCGACCGCCGACTACTACGCGAACGCCGAGGGCCCCATCGCACCGCGCCCGGTCCACTCCGCGCTCGACCTGTCCAGGCTCGAGTCGGTCGGCTTCCGAATGCCCGACTGGGAGGAAGAGCTAAAACTTCATTTTGATTAGATGCCTTTAGTACATTGTTTGCATTCTTAAAATCAGTGAGAATGCAAACAATGCCATGGGCATTTATGCCATTTTGCCAAGTTGCACCAGGAATTTTTTGGATGGTTTTCAATGCATTTTAAACTTGCAAATTTGATTTTTAACGGATCTGATGCGATGCTGCAGTATCCATTGCTTTGCTATAGGGCAACGGAGGGTCTTGTTATTCCAACTTCGAATGACGCTATTGAAATCATGAAATCGACCAATGTTGATTTCACAACATATTTTAATGCGCTATCCATTTATAAGTGGCGAAAATACACTACTGCAAAGGCGTTTTATCTTCATATCGAGTATTGCGGCTCCGCCTTAACGCTTCAGCAGACGTATGCAAATAATTATTCTTGGATTCCTTCTACAATTGATGGCTCTGCGGTTAGTTTGCAACGATCCGATGAATGGAGTGCAGCTGAAATCGAACTCTCCCTTTGTGAGGGAGAGATTCTGCACGCTTTTAATATCAGTACTGAAGGCCCTGTTAATATTCGGAATGCGTATTATTATTGCGATTGTGAAGAACTGGATATTCATCCAGTTGAGCTAGCGCTTGCAACTACTACGTTTAAAAAAGAAGACTATATTGTCCGTAACGTATCTCTTTTACAAAAGAACATTATTGATTCTGATGAAGAGATTGCTGATCATTTCCACGTACACATTATTGATAATGGCTGTTCGCTGAATAGTGCAAACTTGGATTCATCGCGTGTTACTGTTCATCCAAATCCTAATGTTGGCGGGTCTGGTGGTTTTGCTCGGGGGATGATTGAGTCACTTGAGCAGAATCCTAAAGCGACTCATGTTCTTCTGATGGACGATGATGTCGAGGTTCTTCCCGAGAGTTTTATCCGCACTTTCAACCTGCTCTCTCTTCTCAAAGAAGAATATGCTGAGGCCTTTTTATCGGGTGCCATGATGAGCTTGGAAGAGCCCAATTTGCGTACCGAGGATTTAGGGTTCTTTACTGCTAAGGGAACTTTTTCTCCCCTTAAGCCTGCAGGCTATATGACCTCACTTCATGATGTCGTTGAGACCGAGATATATAAGGCCCCAACTGGCCTTTATGAGGACACTGCCCAACAGTATGCTGGCTGGTGGTATTGCGTTATACCTACCGCAACGATTGAGCGCGAGGGGCTGCCTTTGCCTTTATTTGTTCGTTCGGATGACGCCGAGTACGCGCTTCGCTGCAAGCCCAAGTTCATGTCCATGAATGGTATTTGCGTTTGGCATAATTCCTTTAAGTTTAAGTATAGTGCTGCCGTGGAGCGTTATCAGGTAAGCCGAAATACGCTAATCAGTCAGGCGACAACTGGCGCTGCGCCTCTCTCTGATTTTCTTTATGAGATTCGTCGAGAAGTCGAACTCGACTTGAAGAAATTTGACTACGATGACGCGCTCCTCGCCGTAAAGGGCCTTGAAGATTTTTTAAGAGGTCCCGAGTGGATTTCTCATCCTGTCGCTGAATCCCGTTTTATGGCGGCAAATCGTGAAAGGGAACAGTTGATTTCCATCG
>ENA-OWON01000766-OWON01000766.1-gut-metagenome-genome-assembly--contig:-NODE-766-length-9807-cov-2.912127_pt1 | contig 9807 bp, 8 predicted proteins | sample MGYA00248257_ERZ651798 | MGnify/ENA primary metagenome ERZ651798 (study PRJEB26908, sample SAMEA4031708) | gut metagenome | biome: gut; feature: normal infant; material: stool | place: China | collected 2015 ... | reverse complement strand
TAAAGGTGATTAAAGCCTTGGAGAGACCGAGCGCATGGGTGGCCTCGACCTGGCCGCGCGGCACGGCATTGACGCCGGCACGGAAGATCTCGGCCAGTACGCCGGCCGCAGCGAGCGCGACGGGAAGCGTGAGCATCCAAAACGACGGCAGTGCGATCTTGTACTGGGGCAGCACCAAAAAGAAGAAGTAGATGAACAGAAGGCTCGGCACGCCACGGAAGAAATCGGTGAGCACGCGGCAGACCAGCTGCAGCGGCTTAATGTCGCTGGTGCGGCCGAGCATAAGGGCTAAGCCCAGTACCAGCGCAATGACGCCGGCGGTGAGTGCGACTTTAACGGTGCCCTCAAAACCGGCAAGCAGGAACTTCCAGGTGGTGAGGTGCGTAAAGAAGTACCAGTAATGGACCGAAAGCTGGCCGGTCACGTAAAAGCGCTGCAGTACCAGAGCGATGAGCGCGGCCACGGCAACAAGTGAGATGGCGGTGCCGACGCGAATCTTGGCGCGCATCTTGGGGCCGGGAGCCTCGTAGAGCGCATCGCGCATGGTAAGTGCAGGGGAGGAATGTTTACTCATCGGAGGATCCTCACCTTCTTATCGATGTAGTTGCCAATGTGGCTCACCACAAAGGCCGTGCCCAGGTAGCCAAGCGCCGAGATAAAGAACGCGGCGACGCCGCCGAGCGAGCGCGTGTTGATGTAGCTCACCACGCCGGTGAGCTCCTGCGGTTTAAGCGGTACCTGACTGCCGAGCGCGGTGGTGAGCATGACGGCGATAAAGAGGTTGGTCATGGGCAGCACGCTCGAGCGCAGCGCCTGCGGAATCACGATCTTGGCGAGGATACGGTTGAAGCTCATGCCGAGCGAACGGGCGGCTTCTACCTGACCGACGCCGACGGTGTTGATGCCGCTCATAAAGTTCTCGGAGCCAAAGGCCGAGCCCAGCAACACCGTGGCGACGATGACGCAGGTGCGGTAGGGCAGGACGACCTTGAGCGGGGGCAGCGCATAGACGACGATAATGAGCAGCGCGATGCCGGGGATGTTACGGAAGACCTGGACATACAGGTCGCCAAAGACGCGCAGCGGCTTGAGCGGCGACACGCGCATCACGGTGACGGCGACGGCCAGCACCATGGCGATGGCAAACGACTCAAGCGTCATGCCCCAGGTTGCTAGCAGCGCGTCGATATAGTTCTGGCCATAGAGCGACCAGAGCTCGGAGAGACTCATGCGGACCTCCCGCCGGTAAGGAAAGGGGCTCCCGTGTGTACGGAAGCCCCGACAACTCAGTGAGGAAACAGTTTAGCGCAATAAAGCGCATCGTGCGTTTCCGTATGGTTTCGTAGCGGCCGTTACTAGGCTCGCTGCCTAGGCGCCGATCTCGGGCAGCTCGGGAACATTGGTGTCGCCCGTACGGTCGCCAATGCAGATCTGCCACAGCTCGGTCCAGGTGCCGTCATCCTCGATCTTCTTAAGGAAGTCGTTGACAAAGGCGACACCGTCGGAATCGAGTGGCAGGCCAATGCCATAGGGCTCCTTGCTGCCGAAGGGCTTGCCGGCAATCTTGTACTTACCGGGCTCGCGGACCAGGGCGCTCTGCTGCATGTTGTTGTCGATGACGTAGGCGTCAACGCGGCCCTGCTGAAGTGCCTGGCGGGCCTCCTCGTCGGTCTTGAACTCCTGTTGGCTGGCCTTGGGGGCGAACTCCTCCAGGATGGCGGGGCCGTTGGAGCCGGACTGGACGGCGACGTTCTTGTCGGCCAGGTCGTCGACGCTCTTGATGTCGTCGTTGTCGGCGAGCACCAGGATGGCCTGCTGGGTGTAGTAGTAGGGACCGGCGAAGGAGACGAGCTTCTTGCGCTCGTCAGTGATGGTGTAGGTGGCAAAGACAGCGTCGACCTGGCCGTTCTGCAGGACGGACTCGCGCGTGTCCGAGGTCACCTGGGTGATCTCGACCTTGTTCTCGCCCAGAATGTAGTTGGACAGGAGCTGTGCGATACCGGCGTCGAAGCCGCGGGTCTGACCGTCCTTCTCGTTGAGGAGGGAGAAGAGCGTGGAGGTCTGGACGCCACCGATCGTAAAGACGCCGGCAGCCTTGACGGCCGTAGCCCAGGTGCTGGCGGCAATGGCGTCATCATCGGCCTTGGGGCCGTCGTTGACGAGCTTGTCGAATGCCTTGGCGTCGAGCGTGGCGGAAACCTCGGTATCCTCGGAGCTCTTGGAGGAACCGGCGGAACCCTTGTCGGCCTCGGCACTGGTGTCGGAGCAGCCGGCAAGACCAAGGCCGGCGACGGTTGCGAAGGTGGCGGCAACGAAGCCGCGGCGGTCGAGAACGACCTGCTGGGAGAGGTTCTTGCTCATGGTAGAACACCTTTCTCAATAAAATCCCTAGCGGTTGAGTAGAGTTATACCCTATCGCGCTCAAATGGGTCAACACGAAATAACTCAGAAACATACTTACCTTATGGGTAATTCTTCCTACCAAAAAGGGACAGGCACCTTTGTGGTGGTTCTTGCAGATGTGGTGGCCTGTCTCGCTGCTTTGTCTCAATCTGTAACATCTGCAGCCATTTTTGCCGAGTAACTGTTACAGATTGAGATTTTCTCTTCAGGGGAATTCGAATGTCTCGATCTGTAACAGTTAGACGGACAAAAGCTCCCTTTCTGTTACAGATCGAGACAAAGGTCAGGGGCAAAGATGGTTTGTCTAGATCTGTAACAGTTAGACGGGAATTCGGGCCCTAGATGTTACAGATTGAGATAATCGCGCCGCGAAAATAAAAACCTCCGCAGGGGTGCTTCCCTTGCGGAGGTTTTTTACTCGTTAAGTAGCCTAACGGCTTCGGCGGCCATGTTCTCGGCCGTCATGCCGTTCTGAGCGAGCAACTCGTTGGGGTCGTAGCGGTCGGGGAAGCCCTTGGCGATGCCAAAGGTGCGCGTGCGCACGGGCGTGCAGGCCAAGTAGCACGCGACGCGCTCGCCCCAGCCGCCGTCCAAGATGCCGTCTTCGAGGGTGACGACAACGCGATGCTTGGCGGCAAGGCTGTCGAGGAACTCGCGGTCGAGCTCGGTTGCATAGCGCGGGTTGACGAGCGTGGCCTCGATGCCGTACTCGGCAGTCAGACGGTTTGCCACGCGCTCGCCCAGCTCAAAGAAATCGCCAAGCGCGAGCACGGCCACGTCGCGACCCTGGCACACCACGTTGTAACGAACGGCGCCGTAATCGGCGTCCTCGGCGGGTGCCAGATCGGGACGGCTTACCAAGCCAATGCCCGGCACGCGAATCGCCACGGGATGCTCGCGGTGGTCGAGCGACCAGCTCAGCATGGATAGGTATTCCTCCATGCAGGAAGGCGCCAGGTAACGCATATTGGGGAGAGCGCCCAGCATAGAAATATCAAAGAACGAAAGATGCGTCTCGGATGTGGTGCCAAAGATCGATGCGCCAAACACCAGGATGGTTGCGGGGACATCGTTGAGGCACAGGTCGTGCCACAGCTCGTCGTAGGCGCGCTGCAAAAACGTGCCGTACACACCAAAGACTGGCTTGGCACCCGAGCGCGCAAGCGCGGTGGCAAAGGTCACGGCGTGCTCCTCGGCAATGCCCACATCGACGAACTGTTTGCCGGCGGCGGCGCGAAGCTCGGGTGTAAAGCCCATGATGTAGGGCGTGGCGGCCGTGATGCCCACGACCTGCGGATCGTGCTCGATGGCGGCGCTGAGCGCCTCGCCCGTAATGTCGGCATAGGTGCGCGGCGCAGGCTCGCTCGGATGGCCCGGGCAGAGCTTGCGCCCAGTCGCCATGTCAAACGGACCCACATGATGCCAGCGCTCGGGGTCGCTCTGGGCTGGCTCAAAGCCCTTGCCCTTTGCGGTGGAGACGTGCAGCACGATGGGATGATCGATATCGCGCAGCTCCTGCAGCGTGTCGACCAGGGCCAACACATCGTTGCCGGTGTCCAGATAGCAGTAGTCGAGCCCCATCGCGCGGAAAACGTTGCGCTCACAGGTGCCGTTGCTGGCGCGTAGCTCGGCCAGATTGCGATACAGGCCACCGTGGTTTTCGGCGATGGACTGGTCGTTATCGTTGACGATGATGATCAGGTTGCTGTCGAGCTCGGCGGCATTGTTAAAGCCCTCAAACGCCAGACCGCCCGAAAGCGAACCGTCGCCAATGATGGTGATGACGTTGTACGCATCGCCCGCCAGGTCACGAGCGTGCGCCAAGCCGCAGCCCAGGCTCACCGACGTGGAGGTGTGGCCCATGGCGAACAGGTCGTGCTCGGACTCGTCAGGATTGGCAAAACCAGAGGCCTCGCCGTAGCGTGCCGGGTCGATATAAGTGTACGCGCGCCCAGTCAGCGCCTTGTGGGCGTAGGTCTGGTGCGAAACATCAAAGACAATCTTGTCGATGGGGGAGTTAAACACGCGATGGAGCGCAACCGTAAGCTCAACGACGCCCAGGTTGGGGGCAACGTGCCCGCCGACGGCGGCGGAGCTTTCGAGGATGGCGTGGCGGATCTCGCCGCAGAGCAGCGGAAGCTCGGCGCGATCGAGAGCCTTGACGTCCTCGGGCGTTGTCGTTTGCGTAAGCAGCATCGTTGTGGGTTACTCCATGCGAATCGTGCGCCGGCACTCCCTCGGCCGGCACAATTGCACAAGACAGTCTCGCACATTTTGGCGTTTGATATGTGACGGCGGCGCGGTAATTCGCCAACTGGTGGGGCAAAACGTTTTGTCCGATGCCATACTGGTAAATTCGATGATGATTTTATTCATTGCGCGCAGGCCGCGGCTTGCCGCCGAGCGCCGCCGGAAGGAGGCCGCATGTCCGATACCGTTCGTGCCGAGAAAATCGCGCGCGAGGTCGACGATGCCGCCCGTCAGCTTGCCCAGGCGGGCCGCTTGGACCTGATGCATGAGTTTATCCAACATGGTGACGTGACGGTCTATGCACATGTGATTTCGGTAGCGCGGGCGAGTCTGTCCTTTGCCGAGCGCTTGGGCCGTGCTGGCATTTCGGTCGACCGCGCCTCGCTGCTGCGCGGAGCCCTGCTGCACGATTACTTTCTCTATGACTGGCACGATCCCGACCCAAGCCATCGGCTGCATGGCTTTCGCCACCCGTTTTTTGCCCTGGCGCGTGCGGAGGAAGATTTTGAGCTGACGTCGCGCGAACGGAATATTATCGTGCGGCATATGTTTCCGCTGGTGCCAGTGCCGCCGACGTGTCGTGAGGCTTGGATTGTATGCCTGGCAGATAAATGGTGCGCTCTGCGCGAGACGGTCGCCGGTCGTCTGCGGCGCAAGGACGAGGCGGACGATGGCGTGAGTGGCGAATCGAGCGAGAAGAGGAGAGGGTAGACGGTGGGGACCGCGATCGACATGGCGTTTGGCGGCGCGACGCTTGCCGCCTGCCCACTCTCGGCACTGGTGCTCTCGTTTGCCTTTTACGGGTTTTGCGGCTGGGCATGGGAGTCGACAGTATGCGCCATGCTCAATCACGGACGCTTCGCCAACAGTGGATTTTTATTGGGACCGTGTTGCCCTATCTATGGTGTGGGCGGCATAGCCTGCTGGCTTTTGTTGCGCGGGATTCCGGATGCCCCGAGCCAGTTTGTCGCCGCGGCGCTTGTGTGCAGCGTAATCGAGTACAGTGTGGGCCTTCTATTGGAAAAAACAACAGGCGCGCGCTTTTGGGATTACTCGCACCTGCCGTTTAATTTGCATGGACGCATCTGTCTGTACTGGGCCTGCGCGTTTGGCCTGGGTGCGCTGTGCATTTGCCGTTTAGTGGAGCCGGCATTGCTGGGGCTGCTTGGCCATCTGCCGGTGCTGATTGTGCGGCTGTCCGCCTTTATCGTCGCGGTCGCGATGATGGTCGATGCGGTGTGCTCGTTGGCGAGCTGGCGGCGTCTGTCCGATCAGCTTGAGCGTGTGCGTGCCGACCTTGCCGATCGCATCAATGAGTCGCTTGCCGACGTCTCAGACTCTATGCTCGAACGTATTCCCGATTCGGCGATTGACTCGGTGGCGCAGACGCATATCCGCGGTCGCGCCGTTAACGCTTGGCTGGCCGAGCTGGGCGACGCGGCGCTCGATGCCCTGCGCGAGAAGACTTCGATGCCGACGTTTATCTCGGATGGTGCTCGCGGCCTGGCGCTCGCTGCCCGCCGCGTGGCCGATGCCGCGCCGAGTATGCCGCGTCCGTCGCTCGGTCGTCGCCTTGCCGGCAAGCGCATGAGCCGCCCGGTACCGAGCGTGTCACTCAGCCGCCGCGACCTACGCTTCTTTAACGCCTTCCCGCGTCTGCGCATCAATCGTTACGAGGGTGTCATTCGAGCTACCGACCTCCGCGACCGAGCCCGCGAGCTGTTCCGGCGCTAGCCAGAGCGGAGCCAAGCGCGCCCTTCTCGTTCGCACGTTTCCCGTTCGTTTCGCGTCCGTTGCCGCGCCGTTTCCAAGATTGCGGTGCCGTTTCCATTCGACAACGCAGCGTTTAACAACGCCGTATCTGGTCTACACCAGTTGCCCCTCGGCCGCATCATGAGCGCCGACAACGTTCATGCGACCAAGGGGGAGCGAATGTACGATACGGGATCGACAACGTTTATGCTCATCTGCACCATGCTCGTGTTTTTAATGACACCGGGTCTGGCGTTTTTCTATGGCGGCCTGTCCAGGCGCAAAAATGTCATCAACACCATGCTTATGTGCTTTGGCGCCATTGGCCTGGTTGGTGTGCTGTGGATTGTTGCCGGCTGGTCGCTGGCCTACGGTGGCGACGGTTCTAGCCCGTTTATTGGCGGCTTTGACCAGTTGCTGTGCCTGCCGGTGCTCAACCAGGTGCTGCAGGCGGCCGAGGGCAATGCTGCGGATGGTGCCGTCTACCCTCAGATCATCAACATCGCCTTCCAGATGGCGTTTGCCATGATCACCGCCGCTATCGTTACGGGCAGTCTGGCAGGCCGCGTTAAGTTTGGTGCCATGACGGCCTTCCTGGGCATTTGGCTGCTCGTGGTCTATGCGCCGCTCGCCCACATGGTTTGGGGCGGCGATGGTTCCTTTATCGGCGACATCATCGGCGCGCTCGACTTTGCCGGCGGCGACGTGGTACACATTTCGTCCGGTCTCACGGGCCTGATTCTCTGCTTAATGCTCGGCCGTCGTCGCGGCTTTGGCATGGTGAGCTACCGTCCGCATAACGTGCCGTTTGTGGCGCTGGGCGCCGGTCTACTTTGGTTTGGTTGGTTTGGCTTTAACGGCGGCAGCGAGTTTAAGGCCGACGCCGTGGCGGCACTCGCCATCCTCAACACCGTGACGGCCAGCGCGGCGGGCATGGTCTCGTGGCTTGTCGTCGAGCGCGTGCACACCGGTCGTCCCACGCTGGTGGGTGCTAGCACCGGTTTGGTTGCGGGCCTTGTGGTGGTTACGCCGGGTGCGGGCTTTGTCGAGCCGTGGGCGGCGCTGGTCATGGGCCTGATCGTATCGCCCGTCTGCTATCTGGCCATCAGCCATCTTAAGACCAAGTTCGGCTACGACGATGCGCTCGACGCGTTCGGTTGCCACGGTATCGGCGGCATCTTGGGCGGTGTGCTCACGGGCCTGTTCTGCGTGCCGGAGCTCTCGTGGACCGGTAAGGGCGGCCTGTTCTACACGGGCGACGTGTCGCTGCTTGTCTCGCAGGTTCTGGGCATTGTGGTGACGGTCGTTATTGTGCTGATGCTCGACTTGGTGATCGCCGCGGTGGTCAAGGCGCTGTTCCACGGTAGCCTGCGCGTGGACGAGGCCGACGAGGCACTGGGCCTGGATGCGAGTCAGCACGGCGAGAGCGCGTACCCCTCGTTCTCCGGACTCGATTAGCAGCGCGGCTTTCCCAAGCACCCGACCTTGCCCCTCAAACCGTCGCTTGCGTACCGAAGTACGCGGCGCTCCTCTTTCGGGGCAATCTCGGGCACTTGGAAAACCCGCGTTATTGAATGGCAATTCATTTCTTTACTAAAGAGAGGAATTCACTATGAAGAAGATCACGGCGATCGTCCGTCAGGAAAAACTTGAGGTTCTCAAAGACGCGCTGTTTGCTGCTGATGTTCGCGGTATGACTATCAACCAGGTGCAGGGCTGCGGCGCACAGCATGGCTGGAAGGAATACGTGCGCGGCAACGAGTTGCTTGTCAACACGATCCCTAAGGTGCAGTTCACCCTCATCTGCGCCGACGAGCATGTCGACGGTATCGTTGACATCATCTGCAACGCCGCTCGCACCGGTGCCGTCGGCGACGGCAAGATTTGGGTCGAGCCGGTCGAAGAAGTCATCCGCATCCGTACCGGCGAACACGGCCCGGCCGCGGTGTAGGGCCGACCGTCTGTCATCTGCAACGTTAAAATACTGCAGTGAGGCATAAGGTTTGTGTTGCGGATGGACGGATTATGGGTCGCAATAAATATCCCGAGGAGACGGTCGCGAAGATTCTCGACGCGGCACTGGAGCTATTCTGTGCACAGGGTTATGAGGGGACGAGCATTCAAGATATCGTTGACCGTCTCGATGGCATGACCAAGGGCGCTGTCTATCATCACTTCAAGAGCAAAGAAGAGATTTTCAACGCCGCATTTGATCGGGCAATGGCTCCGATTGTTGAGGGCCGTCGCTCAACGTTTGATATCGGTAATATGACCGGAGCCCAAAAGCTCAAGCGACTGTACGCGCCCGAGTCCGTAGTTCCGCAAATTGAGCTATGGGCACGTATGCGTCCTGCAGCAGATCCGGTAAAAAGCTCGCGTCTTCTGGCGATGCAGTACCAGGGCTCGTTTAACGAGTTGGCCGATGGCTGTCTCTTGCCAGTGATCGAGGAGGGCAACGCCGACGGCTCCATTGCGTGCGAATGCCCGCGCGAAGCGGCAGAGGCCGTATCGTTGCTGGCGAATCTCTGGTTGCTGCCACTGTTTCGTCCGCTTGAACCCAAGGATCGAATGCTCGCTCGCGCTCAATGTTTGGCGCAGATGGCCTCTGCGGTGGGACTCGATTTGGGCGAGGAAGTGCTCCAGACAACGGCACGGATTTGGGACGTATGGGACCGTGCCGGGTGGTAATATAGATACTGACGGTATGTAATTGATTTGAGAGGGCAGCTTCGGCTGCCCTTTTCAAGTCGATAAATACATACTAGCGGTATGTATGGGGGGGGCGGACTTATGCCTGGGCTGAGAGACGTCGGCGTCTCGTTGAAATCAAAAACAGTGCGGTCAATCAGGCTCGCGGAACTTCTGGTTGCGCAGCTGTGCACGTATTCGATGCTGTCGGCGCTGTGCTTTGCGTATCCACTTTACTTGTTCGATTGCAGTGGATCGTCAACGTTATATGGCGTCGTCGTGGCGACGGCGTTCATACCCGGCGTACTCGCAACTCCGGTTGGCGGAATCTTGGCGGATAGGGGAAGACATCGCGAGGTCCTCGTGGCCCTCGGTATTGCTCTGATGACTACATCGCTGCTGTCTATCCCCATGAAGCGCTCATTGCCTCTTGCGGTCGTCGTAGTAGCGATACTTTGTGTTCAATATGGCGTTCAATCGCTGCTAAAGCCAATGCTCCAAATTGAGACGGTGCGCATGGCTGGTGAAAAGAAGGTTGAGCGGGCCACTGCATTGGTTTCGCAGATGACCATGGTGAGCAATATCTTGGGCCCTGCGGTCGGGACGGCAGTCTATGGGTGCTTTGGCATCGATGCTCTCTGCACAACCGCGTCGGTGGCGTTTGCGATGTCAGCTCTGTTGTTTGGGGGCGCGCTCAAGCAAAATGCCTCATCT
>ENA-OWON01000764-OWON01000764.1-gut-metagenome-genome-assembly--contig:-NODE-764-length-9836-cov-2.973665_pt1 | contig 9836 bp, 7 predicted proteins | sample MGYA00248257_ERZ651798 | MGnify/ENA primary metagenome ERZ651798 (study PRJEB26908, sample SAMEA4031708) | gut metagenome | biome: gut; feature: normal infant; material: stool | place: China | collected 2015 ... | reverse complement strand
TTCCTTTCTATTCAGCGTTTCTCCCGCGAGCAGACGGCTGATAATCAGAGATTGCCGGAGAGTCAGGCGGTCATTACGACGCTCAGCCTGAGACATGTATTTTCTCCGTGTTGGGTAATTGATTAATAAAGAAGGTATTACTGTAAAGGATGGGACTGACAGGTTGTGTCCGTCATACGTAGCGAAACGCCTGGTGCAAGAAGACTGTGTGGATGCAACGTCGGCAGTGGTGACGCGCTTATGACTGGTGGTATCTTTTGCTGGTCAGGACAGGTTATGTCTGCCTGGAAATAATCATCTACCAGGCGGTGAATAAACAGAGTCATTCACTACAGTCCTGATGACCTTTTACTCATTCAGAAGAAGATCCAGTCCCAGACCGCGCGGGCTACAGACACCACAGCATCACGCACGGTACGTATCACCGTCTTCAGCGGCGCAGGCAGGAATGACGATGATTCTGCCGTATCGAACACCCGCCCCACCGCCTCACCGAAGCCGTCACGGGCCTGCGACTTTACCGGCTCCGTGCAGAGCCTCCCGTGCAACTGTGTCGCTACTGGGCTGGTGGCGCGGTCCGGCAGACAGCGCATCATGGTTGCTACCATATCCTCCACGCCCCATCCGGTACATGCGGATACCACGCAGACCGGGTGATGTGGCTTAAACATCGTGGTAATGGCAACCTGCTTTTCCTGAAGATTTTTCTGTTGCTGTGCTGAGGGAGTACCAGAACGGGTTTCCCATTCATGGCTGGGTTCTATTTTGTCGGCCTGGTTAATCACGAACACCACCTGCTGCTGGTAAGGCTGCATCACACCGCGCCAGAACTGCTCGTCCACCGACAGCGCCCGGTCATCGGACTTAATGACCCACAGAACCAGGTCCAGTTCCGGCAGCATACGCCGGTACAGGGCACGGTATTCATGGTCCCGTTGCCCGTTTTCTCCCACACCCGGTAAATCAACAATCACCAGACTGTGACGCCCGCTGCGCAGCCGGAAGCGCAGCACTTCACGGGTACAGGCGTTCACATCACTGACGGGGGAGACCTCACCCCGGAAGAGTTCGTTACAGAGCGAAGACTTACCGGCACCGCTTTTGCCCATGATACCAATCACCGGCTCATAGTGGGTGAGATTCTGAATACGTTCAAGAATAAGCTGGCGAAGCGTATCGGGAAGCGACGCCAGCGGTTGTTCAAGGGCCTGAAGGCCGTGAGGTTTAGTCATACAGAGTTCTCAACGTGAAAAAGAAAAATCCCCGCGCTCCGGTTAAGGAGGCGGGGGATTCACGGAGATAATATCTGTCTGAAATTATTTGGATTGTGACAGGTTAAATGACGAAAGGCACTCCGTCTTAGTGAGCGAACGTAATGATATGGGATCGATGATGAGCAGCACACCTGCAACATCACACTCCTGTCCATCACACCAGTGTTCATTGAGAGCGCCGTTATGAATCCTTATTCTCCCTCCATCGTCTCCGGCAATTCGACTGACACGACAAATACACGAGCCTTTCTGCAACAGGCCGTTGACCATTACCCACGACTCGTGGTGTTCTGCTTTACGTTGACGCTGCCGTACCGCGAAAGCATGGCCGATTACCGGTCATTGATTCTGCGCTTTCATACCGAAGTCTGGCAGCGTATTGGCGAATATTCGTGGCAACGTCAGCTGGCGCGGCGTCACTTACCGCCCGAAAGAGACCGACCTCGATGTGCCCGCCTTGATGGTTTTCCACAGGAGGGCCATAAAACGTGCGTCACTGATCCTGCGGCGTACGGCTTTCATCAGCAGTCGATGGTGTACGGTGTCGAAGTAACTGGACAGGTCGTCTTCAATCACCCAGCGCCCCGGGTTTCCCCCACAGTCTGTGAGCTGTAATTTCACCGTGCGGATCGCGTGATGAACACTGCATTCAGGCCGGAAACCATACGAGAGCGTATGAAAATCACTCTCCCATATCACCTCTGCTCAGGTGGCCAAATTCAGTAAAACACTATAAAGCTGGCGAACTACCTAGACGATGACAGTATCCATAATTGCAATACACAATATTTCTACTATGTCCCTGTCCGGGAGGTAATTTGATGTGTGTAGACGTACGCTACCCTTGGGGAGTAATTCCTAGTCATTCCCCCTGACCTAGATGGCTTCTATCTGCTTGACAACGGGTGATAATGTTGAACGTATGATGGCAACCTTGTACTATTTCGACACTGAGACATTACCCTCAACAGAGTGCGGATAACGCAAATGAGTGTGCAAATAATGACCGTCAAGCATGTCGCGTCGTACCTCAAGCTCAACGAGCGAGCTGTTTACCGTATGGTAATGTCAGTGAAAATACCTGCCTTCAAAGTGGGCACATCCTGGCGTTTCAAGCGTGAAGACATCGAAAAGTGGAGAGAAGAACAAAAGAATGACAGACAATAATAGGGAATTTCGGGGTGTTACTGGATAACAAAACTAGCGGTCATGTTGGTATCGAACTGAAAAAACATTCCTTTTCTGGTTCCAGGCTCTCTGTTCTGTCCAGCCTGTTTACCTTATATGGCTTTGCCTCGCTGAGGCACGAGTTGAAGCAGCTGGAGTCTGCAAGGATTATTTTCAGCGAATGGGATTCGACCAATCTGCAGAACCTGGTTGGTTCTGATTCAGACGTTCGCCTGCTGAATCAGCTGCAACAAAAACGCATCGCCAGTGAGTTTTCGCAATGGCTGGCAAACAAGGCTGAAGTGAAAGCCAGTGTAAGGCCTCAGCCGGGGCAGAATATTATTCATCTTGGGGCTACCGAGCAAAGTTTTGCCATCAGCGGCAGTGCCACGCTCAGTCCAACTGGGCTTGGCGACGTGCGCTGCGACTCCCTGCACATGAACATAGGCTTGTCTGACCTTGAGAGCACCCGGCAGCTTTTGACGTGGTTTGATAATGTCTGGGCTGATGCACAGAATCTTCGTGACATAAAGAATGATCTGATTGCCAAATTGGATGCAATTGCCGTCGATCAACCGGCCAATTTTATCTATTTCCTCACGTTATTTCATTTGTTCAAAGACTTCCTCGAAGACATCGACGAAGACAACATCATCCGCAGTAAAACCGGCTTTAAAGATACCCTGGTCTGGAGCAAACTCTACAAATTCCAGAAAGACGGAGTGCTGGGTGCAATAGATAAGCTCGAAAAGCACAACGGATGCATCATTGCCGACAGCGTGGGGTTGGGTAAAACCTTTGAAGCCTTGGCTGTGATCAAATACTACGAACTGCGTAACGATCGGGTGCTTGTTCTATGCCCGAAAAAGCTTCGTGACAACTGGACCATGTACACGGTCAACGATAAGCGCAACCTGCTCGCAACTGACCGCTTTAATTACGACGTACTGAACCATACCGATCTGACTCGACCGAAAGGCTACTCGGGCGAAATCAATCTGGAGACAGTGAACTGGGCTAATTACGACCTGGTGGTCATCGACGAATCCCACAACTTCCGTAATACACCGAGCAAGGCGGAAGGTAAAAGCCGCTATGAGCACCTGATGAACGACATTATCCGCTCAGGCGTAAAAACCAAGGTGCTGATGTTGTCGGCAACGCCGGTCAACAACCGCATGAACGATCTGAAAAATCAGGTCGCCTTCATTACTGAAGGTCGGGATGATGCCTTTGCCGAACAGGGTATCAAAAATATTGAATCCACTCTGCGGCTTGCCCAGAAGCAATTTAACAAATGGGTCAGTGAGCCGGTCGAAAAGCGTACCACCGCAGCATTGCTCGACATTATGAGCTTTGACTACTTCAAACTGCTCGATATCGTTACCATTGCCCGTTCCCGCAAACACATAGAAAAGTACTACGGCACCGAAGATATCGGCCGCTTCCCAACTCGCTTGCCACCGAAAAACATCTATGCCGACATTGATGCATCCGGCGAGTTTCCGCCGTTAAAAGAGGTCAACAAAACCATCCGGCGGCTATCCCTAGCGGGTTATTCTCCGCTGAAATTCGTGCGCGAAGCTAAAAAAGCCGAATACGCCCGTCGTTACGATAAAGCCGTAGGCGCAGGTAAAGGCGTGTTCAAACAGGTAGACCGTGAAGAAAGTCTGATTCACCTCATGCGCGTCAATTTACTCAAGCGAATGGAAAGCTCAATTCATTCGTTCACGCTTACGGCCACAAAGCTTGCTCAGCAGGTCGACCGACTGTTGGCCAAAATAGATGCTCATGAATCAGAAGAACTGTCCGAGCTGAATATCGAAGATATCCACGACTTTGAGTTGGAGTCCACGGAGCTGGAAAGTTACATGGTAGGCAACAAAACCAAAGTGTTGCTGCAGGATATGGATCTCATCCGCTTTAGGCAGGAACTGGAGGCCGACCGTGAGTTTTTAAGCCACATTGCCAAAACAGCACAAAGTGTGAACGTAGGCCGTGATGCAAAGCTAGAGCTGCTTAAAAAAACCATTGCCAGCAAGGTGGCTAATCCGCTAAATCCTGGCAATAAAAAGATGATCGTCTTTACCGCGTTCGCCGACACGGCTCAATACCTGTATGTCCATCTGGCGCAATGGGCGCATTCCGAACTGGGCATTCACAGTGCATTGGTGACGGGCGGCGGTACCAATAAAACCACCATGACGGGCTTAGGTTCTGACCTCAACAATATTCTGACCGCCTTCTCTCCGGTATCCAAAGAGCGCGGCAAAGTAGACCCAACCGCCACTACCGAACTGGATTTACTGATAGCCACCGACTGCATCAGTGAGGGGCAGAACCTGCAGGATTGCGATACGCTCATCAACTACGACATTCACTGGAATCCGGTACGTATCATTCAGCGTTTTGGCCGTATTGACCGTCTTGGCAGTAAAAACACGCAAATCCAGCTCATCAACTTCTGGCCCAACATGGAGCTGGATGAATACATCAATCTGGAAGCGCGTGTCTCGGGGCGTATGGTGTTGCTGGATATATCTGCAACTGGCGAAGAGAACGTCATCGATGAAAACGCCAAAGACATGAATGACCTTGAATATCGGCGCAGACAACTACAGCAACTCAAAGACGCAGTAGTCGATCTGGAGGATATGAGTGGCGGTGTATCCATTACCGACCTTACCCTCAATGACTTCCGCATGGATCTGTCAGGCTACATGAACGATAAGGCCCGTCTCGCAACGCTGGAGCAAACACCGCTAGGCCTGTATGCCGCCGTCAGCATTGACGAAGATATGGTCGCCGATGGCATCAAACCCGGCGTCATCTTCTGCCTGAAGAATATCCGCAGCGGTAAAAAAGCGGTTCAGGTAGATGATAATTATCCGCTGGCACCTTACTTCCTGATCTATGTGACCGCTGATGCCGGAGGTAGCACTGTGGTTGAGCTGAACTTCACCCAAAGTAAAAAAATACTCGATCTGCTCAAGCGTGAAGCCTTTAAGCACAAAGCGCCCGATCAACCCGCCATCACTGAAGTTAACCGCATGACACGTCACGGGCGTGATATGAGCCACTTTCAGCACCTATTAACTGTCGCCGTAGATAGCATTGCCGGGAAGAGCGAAGAAAAAGGCATTGAAAGCCTGTTTGTCAAAGGTGGTACCGTACTTACCGCCACCTCCAGTCAGGGCATTGAAGACTTTATGGTGGTGTCCTACCTGATATTGACAGCCGTTACTCAGGGAACAGAAGGTCAAGGAGAGCGTGATGTCTGATATGGGGTTAGGCTTGCCACAATTCGAAGCCTTTCTCGAAGGCTTGAACGTGCCCAATAGCTGTGTGCTCAATAAGCCTCTGTTCAAAAAGATGTTTCAGGAGCACGCCGACCTGGACGCTAAAGACAAAAAGGCTCTGAAGGACGATGTTGATAAAATCCGCTGGCTCTACACCCTAAAGCCCAGCACTATCAATATTGTGCCTTTTAGTGACGACCTGCGCGACTATGGTGAGCTGGCCTTTCTGCACGTGGAATTAAGCACTACCAAAAGTGCAGAACGAATTGGTCAGCTGATCAACAGGGCGATACCTTACCCATTAGTAATTTTCTTTGTGCACGCTGAAAACAAAGGCACAGAGGGCACTAGCGATTCGGATTCAAATGTTCGCGAAAAACAATCCGACAAAGAACAACTGGCTATCTGCCTGGCGGACAAGCGCATAAACAGAGCGGATCAAGCCAAGTGGGTCATTGAAGAGTTACAGCTATCACCTTGGCTAAGGTTGGGCTGCAAAACTCAAAGTGAACAAGCGTTTTTTAACAGCCTGAACTTTACCAGCTTGCCGCACAGTAATTTCTGGCAGTTCTACCAAGCCTTTATGTGCCGTGTACAAGCGCTTCAGTGTGCTGAAGTCAGTGGGCGCTTTTGTTTGGTGGATGGTTTAGTGAATGGCGAAGCTGCAGAGCAGCAGCGGCAACAATTGCAACATTACCGTCAAATCGAGCAGGACATTAAAAAACTACGCGCTCAGATAAAACAGGCCGAGTTCAGCCAGCAGGTTGTGTTGAATACCCAGATTAAACAGCAGGAACAGCGGCTCAGGCAGATCGCAGAAACCCTGTAAACGAATTGAAATAGTAGAAGCTGAAATAAGCCGAAAGCAAAAGGATCAAGAGGAAATACAGTGAAAAACGTCATCCCAGAAGTGGACTCAAAAAGCATGGACATAGTCGCTGACAATATCAGCAAACTCAAAGAACTATTTCCGGAGGTATTTACCGAAGGTAAAGTGGATTTTGATGCTTTAAAAGAAGTGCTGGGTGGCTACATTGATGGCCGTGAAGAGCGTTACAGCTTTACCTGGAATGGCAAAAGCAAAGCCCGCATGCTGGCACAAACCCCAAGTGCCGGTACCTTACGCCCCTGCAAAGAAGAGTCTGTCGATTGGGATACCACTCAGAACTTGTTTATCGAAGGCGACAACCTTGAAGTGCTGAAGCTGCTGCAAAAGAGCTATCATAAAAAAGTAAAAATGATCTATATCGATCCACCGTATAACACCGGTAAGGATTTTGTTTATAAAGATAACTTTAAAGACAATATCAAAAATTACAAAGAGATTACCGGTCAGGTGGATGGTGACGGTCGAAGCTTATCAAGTAACCCGGAGACCAATGGGCGCTATCATACAGACTGGCTAAATATGATGTACCCTCGTCTTAAGCTTGCTCGAAACCTGTTGAAGGATGATGGCATTATATTTATTTCAATAGATGATAATGAGTATCACAATCTTAAGTTGATGTGTGACGAGGTATTTGGTGAAGAGAGATTTGTTGGTTCTATCTCATGGAAAAATAAGTATGGGGCTGGAGCCAAGACTAAAGGGTTTATCGAGGTTCATGAGTATATTCTCTGTTACTCAAAATCAGAATTGATAAATATATCTTCAAAGTTATCTGAGGATCAAAGGGGAACTTATAATAAGAAGGACGAAAAATATAACACAAGAGGTGGCTATTTTACTCAGCCTCTTATGACGACAAGCATGGATGATAGGAAAAACCTTCAATATGACATTGAGTATGATGGCGATATTATTAAGCCCAAGAAACAGTGGGTCTGGGCAAAAGAACGATTGTTGAAAGCTATCGAAGATAATGAGGTCGTCATTAAGAAAAAGGTTGATGGCTCTTACAGTGTGAGATATAAGGTATATCTTATTGACGAGCAAGGTAATGAAAGGAAAGGAAAGCCTCTTTCACTTTTAAATGGCCCCTTTAACCAAGAGGGTACCAAAGAAGTAGAGGAGCTGCTTGGTCCCAATATATTTAGTTTTCCAAAGCCTACATCGCTAATAGAATTCTTCTTCGGATTTGAGATAAATGACGAATCAGACAAATCAGGTATATATTTGGATTTCTTTTCCGGATCATGCTCGTCTGCACAAGCAGTTCTCCATCTGAATCTTCAAGATAATGGGTCTAGACGATACATTATGGTTCAACTTCCTGAGCTGATCAGTGCGAGCTCCGAAGCGTATAAATCAGGCTATAAAACCATCGCTGAAATAAGCAAAGAACGCATTCGCCGGGCGGCAGCCAAAATTAAACAAGAAAATCCTGACTACCAAGGCGACCTTGGCTTCAAAGTACTCAAGCTCGACTCCACCAATATTAAGCCTTGGGAGCTGGACTTTGATCTGACGGAGCAGGATCTGGAAGATCAGATTTCCAATATCAAACATGGTCGTGAAGAAGAGGATGTGCTCTACGAGGTGCTGCTGAAGTACGGTCTGGATCTGACCTTGCCGATTACCGAACATAGCGTGGCGGGTCATAAAGTCTTTGATATCGGCATGGGTGCGCTGATGATCTGTCTGTCGGACGATATTACCCTCGACGTGGTGGAAGGCATTGCCAAGCTCAAAGACGAACTGAATCCAGAAATTATGCGCGTAGTCTTCAAAGACGCCGGTTTTGCCGACGACGTGGTAAAAACCAACGCGGTACAGATTCTCAAGCAGGCCGGTATCGAAGACGTAAGGAGCCTGTAAGATGAGTATGAAGATTCAGTTCGATGCCAATCTGGATTATCAGCGTCAGGCGATTGAGTCGGTAACGGGAGTATTCGCTGGTCAGGAAATCTGCCATACCAATTTCACGGTGGCACCTTTGCAATCCTGGGAGGAAGGCTCGCTGTTTTATGGTACTAAGGAAGATAGCTTGGGTATTGGTAACCGCCTACGCCTGCTGGATGAAGACATCCATGCCAATATCCGCACAATACAGCTGAAAAATGGCCTAGCTCCTTCGGAGACTTTTGACTCCAAAGACGGTATTCACTTAACGGTGGAGATGGAAACAGGTACTGGTAAAACTTACGTTTACTTGCGTACAGTGTTCGAAATGAACCGGCTCTATGGCTTTACCAAGTTTATTATTGTGGTGCCGTCCATCGCCATTAAAGAAGGTGTGCAGAAGTCACTGGAAATTACGGCGACTCATTTTAAAGAGCTGTACGAAAACGTTGCCTTTGACTATTTCACTTACGATTCCAGTAAGCTGTCGGATGTGCGTAACTTTGCGACCAGCCCTGATATACAGATTATGGTGATCAATATCGATGCATTCCGGAAAAGCTTTACCGACCCGGAGCAAGAGAACAAAGCCAACATCATTCACCGCGCACACGACCGCATGACCGGTGCCAAGCCGATTGAATTTATCCAGCAAACCAACCCGATTGTGATTATCGATGAACCTCAAAGCGTTGACACCACCGATAAGAGTAAAGAAGCCATCGCCTCGCTTAACCCCATGTGTACACTGCGTTATTCGGCGACCCATGTGGAAAAGCACCATATGCTCTACAAGCTGGACTCTGTTGATGCCTACGAGCAAAAACTGGTTAAGCAGATTGAAGTGGCAGGCATTGAGGTTAAGGACTACCACAATAAGGCCTATATCAAGCTGGTCAGTGTGAACAATAAAAAAAGCCCGATCAGTGCCAAAATCGAAATTGATGCTCGCCTGAAGAATGGCAGCATCAAGCGCAAGGAAGTCACGGTGACCAGCGGAGCTGATTTGCTGGATACCAGGTACAGCGGTGGCCGCGATGTATATGACGGCTACATTATTGATGACATCTACTGCGAACAGGGCAATGAATACATCAGCTTTACCAGTAAGCCCGATATTCTGAAACTAGGTCAGGCCTTGGGAGAAGTTGATCCGGATGAATTTAAACGCCTGCAGATCCGCAAAACCATTGAAGAGCATCTCGATAAAGAAATGCGCCTGCGCCCACAGGGCATTAAGGTGCTGAGCCTGTTTTTTATCGATAAGGTTGCCAACTACCGCTGGTATGACGAAAACGGTAACCCGCAAAA
>ENA-OWON01000756-OWON01000756.1-gut-metagenome-genome-assembly--contig:-NODE-756-length-9928-cov-3.164755_pt1 | contig 9928 bp, 7 predicted proteins | sample MGYA00248257_ERZ651798 | MGnify/ENA primary metagenome ERZ651798 (study PRJEB26908, sample SAMEA4031708) | gut metagenome | biome: gut; feature: normal infant; material: stool | place: China | collected 2015 ... | reverse complement strand
TCCCAGTGCATAGCAAATCAGTCCGAAGGTAATGGATAAATAGTCTTTTACCTCTCTGCCTAGTTTGATTTTTAATATTTGGTCCATGGTAATGAGGATTGTTTTTAATGTAAGTAGAAAGGTGTGTCAAAAGTTACTGCTTTTGACACACCTCAAGGATAGTATCGATTATAATACGATGTTTACAATTTTTTTTGGAACGATGATTACCTTTTTCGGGGTTTTGCCTTCAATCCATTTCTGGGCTTGTTCATCTGCCATAACTGTTGTCTGAATGGTATTGTTATCAGCATCAGCGGCGAAATCCATGGTGAAACGTGCTTTGCCATTGAAAGAGATAGTGTATTTTACAGTGTCTTCTTTCAGGTAATCTTCATTGAATGCAGGCCATTGTGCATCGCATACGCTGGTGGTATTTCCCAAAGCTTCCCAAAGTTCTTCTGCATAATGTGGAGCGAACGGAGCTAACAGGATGATGAGATTGCTCAATACCTCTTTATTGCGACATTTCAATGAAGTAAGTTCGTTTACACAAATCATGAACGCACTGATAGAAGTGTTGTAAGAGAAAGTTTCAATATCTCCGGTTACCTTTTTAATCAGCTTATGAATTGCTTTCAACTCTTCTTTAGTCGGTTCACCCTCTACAGGCAAGATTTCGTCTGTGCGGCTATAGAACAGATTCCACAGTTTCTTCAAGAAACGGTGAACACCGTCAATACCATTGGTATCCCAAGGTTTGGACTGTTCTACCGGACCGAGGAACATTTCGTACATACGCAGCGTGTCGGCACCGTATATCTCGACAATCATATCCGGATAGACTACGTTGTACATGGATTTACTCATCTTCTCTACCGCCCATCCGCAGATATATTTTCCATCTTCCAGGATAAACTCAGCATCGTTATACTCAGGACGCCATGCTTTGAAAGCTTCTACATCCAGAATATCGTTGGATACAATATTCACATCCACATGCAGCGGAGTGGTTTCGTACTGGTCTTTCAGGTTCAATGACACAAAGGTGTTGGTGTCTTTGATGCGATATACAAAATTGCTTCGTCCCTGAATCATTCCTTGGTTTACTAATTTTTGGAATGGTTCTTCCTTGATACTTACGCCCAGATCATGCAGGAACTTGTTCCAGAAACGAGAATAAATCAAGTGACCCGTAGCATGTTCGGTGCCGCCTACATAGAGATCTACATTTTGCCAGTAATGATCTGCCTTTTCTGATACTAGTGCTTGTGCGTTGTGTGGGTCCATATAGCGCAGATAGTATGCGGATGAACCTGCGAAGCCCGGCATGGTATTCAGTTCAAGCGGGAATATAGTGACGTTGTCAATCAAGTTGTTTTCCACGACTTCACCTTTTTCTACATCCCAGGCCCACTTGGTGGCATGTCCCAATGGAGGTTCGCCTGTTTCGGTTGGCAGGAACTTAGCTACTTCGGGAAGTTCAAGCGGCAATTTAGATGAGTCAATCATATAAGGCATACCGTTTTTGTAATATACAGGGAACGGTTCACCCCAATAGCGCTGGCGTGAGAAGATGGCGTCACGAAGACGATAATTCACTTTCACGCGTCCCAAATTGTGGGCTTTCACATATTCTTTGGTAGCTGCGATAGCTTCTTTGATGGTCAGTCCGTTTAAAGAAAGGTCACAATAAGGAGTGACATCCTTGCGGGGTGAGTTGCAAACAATACCTTCTTTGGCATCGAAACTTTCTTCACTTACATCACAACCTTCTACCAACGGAACGATAGGCAGATTGAAATGTTTTGCAAAAGCGTAGTCACGGCTGTCGTGAGCAGGAACCGCCATGATGGCGCCTGTTCCATAACCTGCCAATACGTAATCACTGATCCATACGGGAACAGCCTCGCCGGTAAACGGATTGATGGCGTATGAGCCACTGAATACACCGGTAACGCGGCGGTCGGCGATACGTTCACGTTCCGTACGTTTCTTGGTGCGGTCCAGATAGGCTTCCACTTCGGCTTTCTGTGCTTCAGTAGTAAGTTGGGGAACCAGTTCGCTTTCGGGCGCCAGTACCATGAAGGTTACACCGAACATGGTATCTGCACGGGTAGTAAAGATAGTGAATTCAATATCACTGTCTTTCACTTTGAATTGTACTTCCGTACCTTCCGAGCGTCCAATCCAGTTACGCTGTGTTTCTTTCAGTGAATCAGTCCAGTCCACAGTGTCCAGTCCGTCCAGCAGCCGTTGTGCGTAAGCCGATACGCGTAAACACCATTGGCGCATTTTTTTCTGAACGACGGGGAAACCGCCGCGTTCCGAAACTCCATCCACCACTTCGTCATTGGCAAGAACAGTTCCTAGTTGCGGGCACCAGTTCACCATGGTTTCTCCCAAATAGGCAATGCGGTAGTTCATCAGGATTTCCTGTTGTTCTTTTTCGCTTTTGGCATTCCATTCTTCGGCTGTAAAGCTGAGTTCTTCGCTGCAAGCTGCATTCAGTCCTTCGTTGCCGTACCGGGCAAATGCTTCCGTTAGTTCGCTGATGGGGCGTGCCTGCTGTGTATCGTTACAATAATAGCTGTTGAACATTTGTTGGAAAGCCCACTGAGTCCAATGGTAATATCCTGGTTCACAAGTACGTACTTCACGGTTCCAATCAAAAGAGAAGCCGATTTTGTCCAACTGTTCACGATAGCGGTTGATATTGTTCACAGTGGTGATGGCAGGGTGTTGTCCGGTTTGTATAGCGTATTGTTCTGCAGGAAGTCCATATGCATCATATCCCATCGGATTCAGCACGTTGAAACCTTGCAAGCGTTTGTAACGGGCGTAAATATCACTGGCTATGTATCCCAACGGATGTCCTACGTGCAATCCGGCTCCCGACGGATAAGGGAACATATTCAATACGTAGAATTTCTTTTTGCTTTCGTCTTCAGTCACTTGATAGGTATGGTTCTCTGCCCATCTTTGCTGCCATTTCTTTTCAATCTCTCTGAAATTGTATTCCATGATCTATTTTTTGTTATTTAATATCTTTGTTATTAAGTGATTGCAAAGATAATGAAAGTCGGGGAGATATATGGAAAGAACAGAAATAAAAAACTTCTTGTTATGTATATAGATTTCTTTTTGATGACACTTTTTGGAGGAATATATAATATATATACCTCCAAAAATTATTATATTTATTTGTACAAATAGCAATTGTACGATATAGGCGGTAAGATTAGAAGATTTATAATGATGCAGCCGAAAGAACTATAATCTTTCGGCTGCATCATTTATATGTTTAATTTACGGGCTTTTTATTCCACTCCCAAATCTTTATAAGTTCTCGGAGCCGGAACAGAAGGTAACGGTTTGCGATCCTTCAGCTCTTGTAGAATTACTTCAATAGCTTTATTCAACTGCTGGTCTTCACCTGACTGTTCTTTTACCGGATCATTATCAATCAGAATATCAGGGTCCACTCCATGATTTTCTACTATCCATTGACCGGTCTTTGCATCATAATTGGTAAAGAACGGAACACGCACATCCGTACCATCCATATAAGGTAACGGACCACTGATACCGACAATGCCACCCCATGTACGAGTACCGATAACTTTACCGATTTTATTTGCCTTGAAACTCCATGGGAACAAGTCACCGTCTGAAGCCGAGTATTTATTGATCAGCAATACTTTCGGACCCACTAGTGTTGCATCAGGAATGGTACCGATTTTAGTTGATCCACGACGCATGGTCAGGCGATAGGGTTCACGAAGCAAACGTTCGATAATCATTGGAGATACATTACCACCTCCATTGGCACGGTCATCAATAATCAAGGCTTCTTTATCGAGTTGGGGATAGAAGTAGCGGGCGAATTCATTCAGGCCGTCCGGTCCCATATCGGGAATGTAGACATAGCCTACACGGCCATTAGTTGCTTCTTCCACTTTTTTGATATTATTCTGTACCCAGTTATAATGATACAATGGGTATTCATTGTCTAATGGTTTAATGACTACTTTACGTGCTCCTTTACTTGATGCGGTACGGTTTATGCTTAGTTCAGTCAAGACATTGGCTTTGCCTGCCAGCAGACTGTAAATGTTATCAACAGTAGCTGTTGAAATGCCATCAATAGCTGTGATATAATCTCCTTCTTTTACTCCGATACCCGGTTCTGTAAGGGGAGAACGCAGTTTCTGACTGTAAATTGCACCCGGTAGAATTTTGTCAATACGGTAGAAACCACTCTTGTCACGACTCAGTTCAGCTCCCAGCAATCCCATTGGAATACGTTCGGGACCTTTTATTTCACCCGGATTCACATAAGCGTGTCCGCAAGCCAGCTCGGCAATCATCTCACCGATGATATAGTTCAAATCCAGACGGGTTTTTGCATGGGGAACTAATACAGCATATTTTTCTTTAATTCCTTTCCAATCTGCTCCATGCATATTTTCCAGATAGAATCCGTCACGGAAAGCCCGCCATGTTTCATCGAATATCTGAGCCCATTCCTGACTGTAGTCAATGGGAGCAATCATGTCATCCAAGTTGACGTTCTCTTCCAATGAGGCTTTAGTGCATGGAAAATCACAGATATACAGATTATTTCCTTTAAAGAACAATGCTTTCCTATGATTGGCAGCTACATCCATATATGCTCCTTCGGCCACGGTTTCTTCTTTTTGTTCGGTCAAATCATATACTTTGGTACTTCTACCACTGGCATACCACACTTTTTTACCGTCTGAATAGAAATTATCGTAGTTACCTGCTTGTAAAGGCAGTTTAATCAGTCTTCCGAGCAAGCCTTCCGGATCAATTTTAACTGCATTATTTGTGGCTTCCGTTTTTTTATTGACAGCATCAGTTGCCTGTTGTTCTATGCTGACCATTTCATCCGAAGGTAATAAAGGTGATGGCGTATCATTGGCGAGCATGGCCATATAGACTCCTCCCATACGATTATAGGCATGGTTCCACTCTGTCTGGCTGTAAATGGGATTAAAGTCCCTTTCAGAATTGAATATGAGGTACTTTCCATCTGTGCTGAAAACAGGTGAAGAAGAATTGTACCATTTTTCGGTTACCGGATATTCCTTACCTGAAGTCAGATGGTATACATAAATGACACTCATGTTATTAGCTCCGGATTTAGTATAGGTAATCCACTGGCTGTCTGGTGAATAGTTTACTTCATAGAACTCTCCTTCCGGATTCTGCATGACAGTCCGTTTCGCTTTTGAGGCAATATCAACTTCTACGATACGGTTTTTACGGTCGGTATAAAGTATTTTCTTGCTGTCCGGGCTCCACATCAGTTGGCGGATATAAGTATCATTGTTTTGGGTCAGTTGGATGGGATCACCCCCTTCGACAGATTGCAGCCAGATTTCAGTTTCACCGGTACGGTCACTGATATAGGCTATTTGTTTACCGTTCGGACTCCATTCTCCTTCCCGTTCATTGGCTCCCGGGGTGCGGGTGATATCACGGGTTACCCCTTTTTCGGCAGGGACATCGAATACCTCTCCGCGGGCAGTTACTGCCAGGCGGTGCCCATCCGGTGAAAGACTGGCGGCAGTCAGGTTATCTGCTACCCGTTTCATTTCTTTTCGGGCATAGATATTGTCTGAAGTCAGCGTGATGGAGATTTTTTCTGATTTGCGCGTTTTAGGATCCAGTTTATAGAGGTATCCTCCATGTTCGTAGACAATAATTTGTCCGTTACTGCTGGGGAATTTTACATCATAATCCGTATAGTTGGTTACTTTTTCAGTTTGTTTGGTCCGGATATTATAAACAAAGATATTCATGGTGCGATCCCGATCGGAAATAAAGTAGATTTCCTCTCCTATCCACATAGGGATAATATCTTGTGCAATATTATTGGTGATATTCTCTACTTTCTTGGCAGCCGGATCATAAATCCAAATGTCATCCGCCATGCCACCGCGATAATATTTCCAATTACGGAATTCTCGCATAACCCGGTTGTAAGCCAGCTTTTTTCCATCGGGGGAATAGCTGCAAAAACCTCCTTCGGGTAATGGAATCACTTCGGACATTCCTCCGTTTTTCGATATACTCCACAGCTTGCCATCGAAACCGTCACTGATACGATTGCGGTAGACTATGTTTTTCCCATCAGGTGTCCAAGTCATTACAATGTTATTGGGACCCATTCGGTCTCCTAAGTCATCCCGGCTGTTTGTTGCTGTATAGGTAAGCCGTTGGGGTTCGCCTCCATCGGTTGGAATCAGATATACTTCAGTGTTACCGTCATATTGACCGGTGAAAGCAATTGATTTTCCATCCGGAGAAAAACGTGCGAACATTTCATAACCGATATGAGAAGTCAGCTTTTGTGCTTCTCCTCCATTCAAAGGTGCTTTGTACAGATCTCCGGCGTAAGAAAAGACAATGTCGGAGCCATTGGTAGCGGGGAAACGGAGTAACCTAGCCTCATCGGCATGTCCGGTGAAAGCTGTTCCTGCCAGTAACAGGGAGAATAATAGCTTTTTGTTCATTTTATTTAGGGTTTGATTTTCGTCGGAAACAAAGTTAGGTATTATTCTTCAGATTATGAGCTGGAACTTATTTCTTTTTTCAGTTGATTATTACTAGAGTTTTTTAATAAGAAATAGTTTTATTGGCATGATGTTTTTAAGAAATGCTATATTTGCAATATTAATAGTCTTAATAAAGATGGATGCAAGTATAGTAGATAAAGATTTGATTGAAAGAATAAACAAAGGAGAAGAAAAAGCTTTTGAGGTTTTATATAATAGCTATTTTGTCTATCTCTGTGCTTGTGCTAATTCTTATATCTTTAACCCTGTGGAAGCGCAAGATATAGTTAATGAAACTTTTGCTAAAATATGGTATAGGCGTGGTGAGTTATCTTTTCCTATTCATGCTTATTTGATACGTGCTATTCAGAACGGGTGTTTGAATTACCTCCGTTCGCTTCACAGCCGTGAAAGAATTATAGATGAATACCGTGAAGCATTACTTGAGTATCAAGAAGAATTTTGTGCTTCCGAGTGTTCGCCTTTGCAAGAAATGGAATTAGCTGATTTGGAAAAATCAGTCCAAAATATAGTGTCTTCCTAGCCTGATAAATGCAGGTTCATTTTTGAGCAATATCTTTATTCCAATCTGACTCCTCAAGAGATTGCAGATAAAAATAATATTTCAGTCAATACAGTCAGAGTACATGTAAAAAATGCCATGGATAAAATAAGAGAAAAGGTGGGATCTAGAGTAGGGATTCTATTATTTTTTCTTTTCTAAAAAAAGAATGAAAAAAATCTGTTTTTGGCTTAAATGTTTTGTCTGTTGCTTGTGTATTATCTATAGTAGATAATTCCAAAGATATAAAATGAACAGCCAAATAGATGAATTTGAACGAATAATGCTGGATTATCTGAAAGGCGAAATCTCGTCTGAAGATATGCAGAAACTAACTATATTACTGAAAAGGGAGAATGCTTGTCGCGAAAAATATCGTGAAATAGCCCGTTCTTATGCATTGGCATCCTCTTCTTGGTTTGCACGCAGGAAAGAGCAAAACTTTGAGCAATTGTGTGATACGGCATTACGAATCGCATCTTCAAACCCGTTACTTTCATGAAAGCAGATTATTGCTTGCGGTACAGTTACCTGGCAACTTTCATCAAACTTATTGCATGAACGAATGAAGGCAACTGTTTGTGATAAGTCATATCCAAATGTAGATTCTGACCATTTTTTTACATCGCCTTTAGTGTGTCCGGTGCGCAATAAGAATATTGAACCTGCAATAGCTTGTGCGCCTTTGATACCTTCTTTGTGATTATGAGTTACTTTTGCGCTTTTCTCCGCTTCTTCAAGAACCTTTGTCAGTGAATTATAATAGAAACCAATTTGACTAACACGCATGGCAGAACCATTACCATAACTGTTATATGGTTGTGGGTTATTACTTCTCCACCATCTTTCAAAGGACACACCGTAAGAGCCCTTGGGGTTCGGATATTTCCTGCACCATTCCAACAGCACATCTTTATAGTCTATCTTCCGGTATATAGCATCAGCAATCGCAATAGTACAAATGGTATCATCTGTAAAACTGCAATCTTTAGTAAACAGTTCGAATTCTTTAGTATTGATATTGTTAAATTCAAAGCGAGAACCTACAATATTACCTATTATTGCTCCAATCATAGTGGTATTATTTATGTATAAAGGTAAGAAAATTATTTGATTTGGCGAAATATAGTATCTTATATTTCCTCCATATAGATATATAAATTGCCGAATACCTTCTTATCAACAGCTTTGATTTTTGTAATTTTAAACTTGGAAGATTTGTTGAACAATATTTCTTTTTCTTCCTGCATATCGGATATAGATGATATGTCCACTCCATTTTTACCTTTGATTTCAAAGATAACTTTATACTCTGTTCCATCGGCAAAATCCTATGCTACAAGCTTATTGGCGGATGTTGACATAAAGCCGTTCTCTATGTAGTCATCGCCTTTCTTTAAAGATTTCAGTTTGTCAAACATTATTCTGTCAGCAGTAATGCCACGATAACTTGTTCCAATACACTTGTTAGAAAGGTTAATGTATTTGCTGATACCATCAATGACAGAAAGCGTTTCTTCATCAAGCTGCTTTCTTTGACCTCTTAAATATTGTATATTTGGAAATAGCCTCAATATATGTTTTTATCTTCTTTCAGAAAAGATGGATTATCTTTCAAAAAGTATGGAAGTGTATCTCGTTTCTTGGCATTATCAATTCGTCGCTGATTATCGAGAACCCACTTCTTGAAGCTGTCCGGCACATCTTTCACTTTGTTCACACTTTCAGTACTTGCTTCACTACGTCCGTCCCACGCCCAAAACTCCTCTTCTGTTTTAAGAATAGGAATTTTATAGCATCTGCAATTAGACCCCCAAAAGCATTTTCCATTGCGACGGATATACATGATATGGTTTTTCTCCAGAGTAAGGTCATATACAAACCCATCGTAATGCTGAATCTCTTTATGGAACACTGTCGACGTGACGGAATAGCATTCACGGATTGAATAACAATCGTAGTTTGAAGTTATGATACTTCCGTTGCTTTTGTGCGACACTCCAGCCTTGTTCACTGAAAAGGACGGACGATTCCCGGATTTCAGAATAAGCTCAGACAAATCCCCTGCCATACGTTCAGATACGGTAAAATAGAGGATTTCATCCTTGTCTGACTTAAACTCTGTTCCATGATTACCTACAAAAGATTTGCATGGTTGCCTGTATCCATCACAAAGCATAAAGGCATTAAGAAATATTCTGATCTGTCTGACAGATGCATTCTTTATCGCAGATGGTATAAATTTATGGGAACACTTGCCGAATATTTTCAGATAATTCCTTATTGGAGTACTATAAAATGCAACTTCTTGCTTGTCTAAATGTGGCTCAAATCCGATACGCTTCACGCAGTTTACAATTCTGTCCCGTGCAGGCTCACCTTCTTGTTGGGAGATAACAACCCCGGCGTTTCCCATTGTACTCCCGTCTGAAAGCCAATACCCCATAAACTCACAAAACAGGTCAAATGGTATTTTGATGTTGTCTATCTCATAAAATGCAACATCTTCTGACTCATATTCGCATCCTCTATAAAAAGCCCCTTTCCCCTTTGTGTACTCTTTAGCTTGGCAGTTCTTTATCCTGCCATCATTCTTGTTTAAATAAACCATATTATGTTCCGGTGTAACCAAACAGTCCAATGATTTATTGAAAAAGTGTATCATGTCACCATTATATCGGTAACACTGCCTATTCGTAGACTCTACCCACTCAGGTGTTCTGTTAGTAGGATTCAATGACAATATCAAATCATCATCAAATACATCTTTAAACAGTTTCCACCCTCTGTTTGTAAGCAC
>ENA-OWON01000754-OWON01000754.1-gut-metagenome-genome-assembly--contig:-NODE-754-length-9962-cov-3.103288_pt1 | contig 9962 bp, 9 predicted proteins | sample MGYA00248257_ERZ651798 | MGnify/ENA primary metagenome ERZ651798 (study PRJEB26908, sample SAMEA4031708) | gut metagenome | biome: gut; feature: normal infant; material: stool | place: China | collected 2015 ... | reverse complement strand
AAGAGCTTACTCCGGCATTTATCACGGACTTCGAGTTGTTCCTGCGGGTAGAAAAGAATCACTGCAACAACACGGTCTGGTCTTATATGATGCCGTTCCGGAAAATAATCTATATGGCCGTCAATAACGGTTTGTTGCAGCGCGACCCGTTCTTCGCGTACAGCATCACGAAGGAGGAGACCAAACGGGGTTTTCTGACCCAAGAGGAAATCACACTCCTGATCAACGGCACATTCAAAAAGAAAAGCTACGAGCTGATCCGCGATCTGTTCATCTTCTGCACCTTTACGGGTTTGAGCTGGACGGATATGGCGAACCTGACGAAAGCCAACCTGCGCACCTCGTTCGACGGGCATCTGTGGATCGACACGAACTGCCAGAAAACAGGCGTCGAAACGAATATCCGGTTGTTGGACGTTGCCAGACACATCATCGAGAAATACGACGGCATGGCCGAAAGGGACAAACTGCTGCCAGTTCCCTGTTACGCCAACTGCAAGAACGGCATCAAAGCAATAGCGAAGAAGTGCGGTATCGAAAAGAACGTCACGTGGCATCAAAGCAGGCATATTGAATTGCCTTTGTCGCTGAATTTGAATAGATTGCAAAGATTAGTTTCTTGATAGGTAACGATTTGGAAACGAGTGAAGTTCTGTATTTTACCTCGTCTTGCATTAAATCAAAAGAACGCCTTTTTGCAATGCAAAGATAGTGATTAGAATTGATTTACAATAAACTTCATCCTGCAAAATCGCAGATTCCTGTGCATTTTTATTGTTCAAATACTGCTAACTTCACTAAAAATGAGTAACTTTGCAAACTAACAAGTATTGGTTTTGCCATGGTTATAAGAACGATAAAATTGACATCACTATTTGTCAATACGGAAAATTATAGATTTGAGCCTTTATCATCACAAAAAGAAGCAATAGATAAGATGATAGAGGATCAAGGGGATAAATTATATTCTCTTGTGGACGATATTGTAACCAATGGTCTTAGCCCCGTCGATTTGATTATTGTAACACCCAACGAAGACAGCAATAAGTATGTTGTACTTGAAGGAAATAGGCGAATAACGTCATTAAAACTATTAAATAATCCGACACTAATAGATGACAAATACTCTCCTTTAAGGAAGAAATTTCAGAAATTACAAAAAGAAAAACCTAATGCTATTTCTGAATTGAAGAATATTGCTTGTGCTGTTTTTGAAACCCCTACTGAAGCTGATATATGGATAAAACGTAAACACTCTGGAGAACTTAATGGTATCGGAACTGTCACTTGGAACGCTCAACAAAAGCAAAGATTCGAGGAGAAGACAGAAGGAAAATCATCAATTCCATTGCAAATTATCACTTTGCTGAAATCACAAGAAGAGGTTTCTGATACGATTAAGGATTCATTATCTAAATTAAACATTACCAACTTGCAACGTTTGATGTCGGATCCATATGTTAGAGAACACCTTGGCTTGGAAATTAACAATGGAATTTTAGTTTCAAAGGTTAAAGTGTCCGAAGTCATTAAGGGGCTTTTAAAAGTTGTTACAGACATTCTGAATCCGGAATTCAAAGTTTCTGATATCTATAACAGAGAAAAAAGAAAGCAATATATTGATAATTTTGACAAGAGTCAAAAGCCAGATTTGTCTAATGAAGCATCTGAACAATGGAGTGTTCAAGATATTGAAAACAATAAAGAACAAGCATCAAGAAATAGCGAGAAACAAGAAATAAAAGGGGATAAAAACAGGAAAACAAGAAACAGAGGAGCTTTAGTGCCCAAGTCTTTGAATTTACATATCAGTAACCCGAAAATTAATAAAATTTTCGAGGAGCTAAAACATGTTCAGGTCAAGACATGCCCCAATGCATCTTCAGTCCTTTTAAGAGTATTTTTAGAACTATCTGTTGATGCCTATTTGGAGAAATTTGATTTAGTAAGAAACAATGCTATTACAGCTTGTTCTTCTGGTGAAAGTTTGCAAGGGAAAGTTGGTAAAGTCTTAAATCATATGACCCAATTAGGAACAATGAGTAATGACTTATCAAAGGGCATAAGGTCTGAAATAAATGATAAAAATTCAGTTCTTTCAATCGAATCATTGAATGCATATGTTCATAACGAGTTTTTCTACCCTAAAGCAGATAATTTGATTACTGGATGGGACAACATAGAAAGTTTTTTTATCCAATTGTGGGAATCAATAAAAAATAAAGAATAATATTATGGAATTTCTATCACCTTTAAGATACCCTGGCGGTAAGGCTAAAGTTGCTGATTTCGTACAATGCTTAATCAAAGAAAACGCATTGCTCGATGGCACTTATGTTGAACCATATGTTGGAGGTGGTTCCGTTGCATTATCTTTGCTCTTTAATGAATATGTCAGCGACATACATATAAATGATAAGGATATATCTATTTATGCCTTTTGGTATAGTGCCTTAAATAACGTGGATGCTCTCTGCAAGATGATAAAGGATACTCCTTTAAATGTTGAAACTTGGTTTAAACAAAAAGAAATTCAATCCAATAAAGAGAATTCTGACTTGTTAGAATTAGGCTTTTCTACATTCTTCTTGAATAGGACTAATCGCTCAGGAATCTTGAAAGCAGGAGTCATTGGCGGTTATGACCAAACTGGAAATTATAAGATTGATGCAAGATTCAACAAAGAAGATTTGATAAAAAGGATTCAACGTATAGCAGATTATGCAGATAGAATCCATTTAACAAATGAAGATGCTGTTTCTTTAGTACAACGGTTAAAAAATGAATTACCGTATAATACGTTATTTTATTTAGACCCACCATACTATGTAAAAGGTAAAGGACTTTATCTGAATTACTATAATGATACAGATCATCAAAATATAGCTAACACTATAAGTGAGATTGCAAATTGTAAGTGGATTGTCTCTTATGATAATGTACCATTCATAACCAGCCTATATTCAAAATATAGACAGCAATGTTTTGAATTGAATTATAGTGCGAGTAATTCCGGGAAAGGTAAAGAGATAATGGTATTTTGCGATGGCATAGTTATCCCCAAACACAAACTATTTAACCATTCTACAAAGTGAAAATAACGCACATTCATATCGAAAGATTTCGAGGATTTCAAAATGAAGATTTTGAAGTAGGCTCTTTGTTAACAGCAATTGCAGGGCAAAACGGAACTCAAAAGTCAACATTACTTGGTATTATAACACAAACTTTCACTCTTAAGACAGAAGATTCTATGAGAGTTGAAAAGCCCTTGTGTGGTGGTAGTTATATTTCCGCATTCAAAGATAAGTTTAGGTTATCACCTACTTTTGATAAACCAAAAGGTCATGAATGGACTATTTCCTTTGATGCAGGAATGGATGATTTTACTGTTGAAAGTATCAAACGAACAGGAGATCCTAATGTCCGTTTTTGGAAAAAAGGAGCTAGGCAAGAAGGAGATGGATACATTTCCTTCCCCACAATCTTTTTAAGTCTAAAGCGATTAGTTCCAGTGGCAGAGGAAGCTAAAATCATTACAGATGATACATTATTAACGCAAGAAGAACTAAATGAGTTTAAGCAATTGCATAATAAAATTCTAATAGCACAAACTCCCATTTCTTCCGCAACAACAATCACATCAAAAAACAAGCAATCTATAGGTGTATCTACAGAACTATACGATTGGAATCAAAACTCTATGGGGCAAGATAATTTAGGTAAAATTATCTTGGCGTTATTTTCTTTTAAAAGATTACATGACAAATATACCCGACAATACAAAGGCGGTATTTTGGCCATTGATGAGATGGATGCAACAATGTATCCCGCATCCCAAGTAGAGTTGTTAAAGGTTTTGCGCAAATATGCATCTAAGTTGAATTTGCAAATTTTATTTACAACTCATTCAATGTCTCTTCTTAAGGCAATGGATGATTTAGTTCAAGAAGTAACTAAAAAAGAAGAAACAGCCAATCAAGCAAAGATCCTTTACCTTAAGAAGGTTGATGATAAGATTGCAATTAAACAGGGCGTGAACTTCAAAGGCATTCAATTGGATTTAAATGTTGTTGCAGAAGGAAATAATCGCAAGAAAAATAGAATTACAGCATATACGGAAGACAAGGAAAATATCTTATTTGTAAAAGCTATTTTAAAGAGCAAGGCTTTTGTGTTGGATTTTGTGGATGTAACATTACCATGTTCAACATTAATGGAACTTGTAACCAAAAGAGTGCCTGCTTTTATATATCCATATTCTATTGTTATATTAGATGGGGATGTTAGAATGAATAAAAATGATCTCAGGAAAATCAACAATGCAGATAACATTTTGATTTTACCGGGAAATAAGTCTCCAGAAAGACTATTGGCCTCTTATTTGTATAATCTATCTGATGTAGACCCATTATGGTCTAAGATTGCAGATGGGTACACAAAACAATTCTGTTTCCGAGAGTATTCCATGGAACAAATAAATGCAGGAGGTGAACTGGGGCGCCAAAATGCAAAAAAATGGTTTAATAGCCAATTAGAATATTGGGGGCGAAACGGTTGTAAAGTCCTTAATCCTTTTTTAAGTTCAATTTCTGAGGAGGCACAAGAGTTTAGAACAAATTTTGACAATATGATTAAACAGTATATCCATGACTAAACTTTCGGTGTCCACAATGAAGTGTGGACACCGAAAGTTTAGTCATGAAATTGCTTGATATAAAATCTAGGTACATTTTATGTATCTTATCCTAACTCTTTTTTCTGTGTCTAAGTCTGGGTACAATAAAAAAGCATGTCCAGTTTGCTAATGGCGTTACGAGCTTCCTGTATATGTCTGATGCTGAAATGCAACGTGATGGTACTTTGATGATTGGCGGGGGAGGGAAGTCGGAAATCAATGGAAAACCTGTAGAAAATAGTACATACCTCTCTAAGTAAAGTCTTCTCTGCGATAAAAATCGTATCCTTTTCTTGCAAAAAATCTCTTAATTGTTGCTTTCCTCTGATTTTTCCCTTAAATTTGTTAGTGACTTACTAAATTTAATACAGGGAGGAACGAGTATGGGACAACAGACTTTTGAATTTTTGCTATTGGCAATGTCCGCACTTGCGGTGATTGTATTTGTAGCCCTCTATTATGTACGTGCCGGTTATGGTATGTTCCACACCCCGAAATGGGGACTTTCAGTGAACAATAAATTAGGTTGGGTACTGATGGAAGCGCCTGTATTCCTTGTAATGCTTTATCTGTGGTGGAACAGCAGCGTGCGTTTTGATGCCGCTCCTTTCCTCTTTTTTCTTCTTTTTGAATTACATTATTTCCAGCGCTCTTTTATCTTCCCTTTCCTGATGAAAGGAAAGAGCCGGATGCCCCTTGCCATTATGTTGATGGGAGTGGTCTTTAATGTCCTGAACGGACTGATGCAGGGCGAATGGTTGTTCTATCTGGCTCCGGAAGGACTCTATACAGATGCCTGGCTCGGCACTCCTTCTTTTTGGCTTGGGGTTATTTTGTTCTTTATAGGGATGGGCATTAATCTACATTCCGACAGTGTGATCCGCCATTTACGTAAACCGGGCGATACACGCCATTATTTGCCGCAGAAGGGAATGTACCGATATGTCACTTCGGGCAACTATTTTGGCGAGTTGGTGGAATGGATAGGGTTTGCCGTACTCACTTGTTCGCCCGCTGCATGGGTGTTTGTGCTGTGGACGTTTGCTAATCTGGCTCCACGTGCCAATTCCATCCGTAACCGTTATCGGGAAGAGTTTGGTAAGGATGCGGTAGGAAAAAAGAAAAGAATGATTCCTTTTATTTATTGAATTTGAATAGTATATCGTTTCTGTTTCAGGAAATGATGAAAGCGAAACATAACATATGAATGATGAACTCTAAATTATTTACTTCCGCTTCTATCGGACCGCTGACTTTGCGTAACCGTACGATTCGTTCGGCTGCTTTTGAGAGTATGTGTCCGGGCAATGCTCCGTCCCGGCAATTGAAGGATTATCACTGCTCGGTGGCGGCAGGTGGAGTGGGAATGACTACTATTGCTTATGCAGCAGTTACACAGAGTGGCCTTTCTTTCGACAGGCAATTGTGGATGCGCCCTGAAATTATACCGGGATTAAGGGAAATAACCGATGCGGTTCATAAGAAGGGGCTGCCGTAAGCATTCAGTTGGGACATTGTGGAAATATGTCGCACAAAAGTATTTGTGGGGTAACACCCGTAGGAGCTTCTTCCGGTTTTAATCTTTATTCGCCTACTTTCGTGCGTGGCTTGCGCAAGGAGGAACTGCCGCAGATGGCAAAGGCATACGGTCAGTCGGTCAACTGGGCGCGTGAGGCCGGATTTGACGCGGTGGAGATACATGCGGGGCATGGCTATCTTATCAGTCAGTTTCTTTCACCTTACACCAATCATCGTAAAGACGAGTTCGGCGGCTCGTTGGAGAATCGTATGCGCTTTATGGATATGGTGATGGAGGAAGTGATGCGTGCCGCAGGTAATGACATGGCCGTTCTGGTAAAAACCAATATGCGTGACGGTTTTAAAGGAGGAATGGAAATAGATGAAGCTGTGCAGGTAGCGAAACGGTTGGTACAGGACGGGGCTCATGCGTTGGTGCTGAGTGGAGGTTTTGTAAGCAAAGCGCCTATGTATGTCATGCGGGGAGCGATGCCTATAAAAAGTATGACACATTATATGAACTGTTGGTGGCTGAAATATGGGGTGCGTATGGTAGGCAAATGGATGATTCCGACAGTACCTTTCAAAGAGGCTTATTTTTTGGAAGATGCATTGAGATTCAGAACAGAAATAAAGGAAATTCCGTTAGTATATGTGGGGGGGCTGGTATCTCGTGAAAAGATAGATGAGGTATTGGATGATGGTTTTGAATTTGTACAGATGGGAAGGGCGCTGCTGAATGAACCTGGTTTTGTGAATCGGTTGCGCACTGAAGAAAAGGCGCGTTGCAATTGCGGTCATAGTAATTATTGCATTGCGAGAATGTATACTATTGATATGGCATGCCACAAACATTTGGAAGAGAAATTGCCCCTTTGCTTGGAACGTGAAATAGAAAAATTAGAGAACCAATGAGTAAATTAGCCATAATAACCGGTGCCGATGGAGGAATGGGAACCGAAATAACCCGTGCGGTAGCACAGGCCGGTTATCATGTAATTATGTTGTGCTACACTCTTTTCAAAGGAGAGGAGCGTAAGAACCAGTTGATTTTGGAAACAGGCAATAAAGAGATAGAAGTCAGACAGGTTGACCTTTCTTCTATGGCTTCTGTGACTAATATCGCAGAAGATTTGTTGGGGCGTGGAAAACATATCGACTTACTGATGAACAATGCGGGAACCATGAGTTCCGGAGGTTTGATTACAACGGAGGATGGTTTGGAATATACGGTAGCCGTGAACTATGTGGCCCCTTTTTTACTGACCTTGAAATTATTACCTCTGATGGGGCAGGGAACCCGGATTGTGAACATGGTTTCTTGTACGTATTCCATAGGGAAGATTACTCCTGAATTTTTTGTTCGTGGAAAGAGAGGAAGTTTTTGGCGTATCCCTGTTTACAGCAATACAAAGTTGGCTTTGTGGCTTTTTACCCGTGAACTTTCTGAAAGGTTGAAAGCAGAGGGAATCACCGTCAATGCTGCCGATCCCGGTATTGTTTCTACCAATATCATCCGTATGGATATGTGGTTTGATCCGTTGACCGACATACTGTTCCGTCCTTGTATCCGTACTCCGAAGCAAGGAGCTGCGACAGCTGTCAGTTTGCTTTTGGATGAGCGATGGAAAGAAGTTACAGGACAGATGTTTGCTTCTTGCAAGCCTAAAAAAGTAAAGGATAAGTTTATGAATCATCCGCAGGCAAGACAGCTTTGGGCGGATACGAAAGCATATTTGGAGAAACTGAAATTGGAAGAGCCAATTGGCTGAGAATTCCTTTAAATACATAAAAGCCGTATCGTTACTCAAAAGTAGAGTGGATACGGCTTTTATGGTCGGTGAAGAGTGTCTGGTTTCGGATTGCAGTGTAGTTGAGGTTATTCTTTCTTGGCTGCTTGTTCTGCCAGCATCTGTTCACGGCTTTTACTTTGGGTTACAATATAAACTCCCGTGAATACCAGTGCCACAGCTATTCCTTTGGCAACACCGAAGGTTCCCATTCCTAACAAGATAGAGACACTGGTTCCTACAATAGGCTGCACATAGTTGTACATACTGATGACAGTAGGGCGCAATGTTTTCTGTCCGATCATCATCAGAATATAGGCAAGGAATGTTCCACCTACAATGACATAGGCTACACAGGCCCATGTGGAAGTGGAAATTTCGTGAAAATGTATGGTCGAGACCTCATGATAGGAAAATGGAATAAAGCAGATGGCTGCATAGGTGAACATCCATTTCATTAAAGTAAATATGTTGTATCTGCTGATCAGTCCTTTGAAAATAGCCAGATAGAATGAGAAACTGATTTGTGCCAACAGGCAAAGCAAATCTCCCGGAATACTTCCGCCTTTTCCATCTGTTGAGCCCTGGCTGCTTAGTATGAGTGTTAAAGCTCCGATGGAACCTAGAAAAATGCCAATCACTTTTTTCCCTGTAACCGGTTCTTTCAGATAAATGGCAGCGACAATCATAGTGGCGATAGGGGCTGTGGTTGTTACAATGGAAGCATCGATGGGGGAAGTCAGTGATAGTCCGAAAGTAAAACATCCCTGATTCAGGACGATACCCAACAACCCTGCAAAGAACAACATCATCAAGTCGTGCGGCTTTACTTGTTCTTTAGGAGCGAAAATAGAAGCTATCCAAAAACAGATAGCACCTCCTGTCATTCGAAATGTAGCGAGGGAAAGGCCTGAAATACCGTTTTCTAACGCCGTTTTACCAATTGGGGACATTAATCCCCACATTATGGCAGCGCCTAGCAATGCCAAATGTCCTTTGTACTTTTGAATAGCCATTCTTTTTACTTAAATAACAGTGCAAATGTAGGAGGTTTTTTTTATATTTTCTATCTTTGCTTACAAGTAAATCTATCAAAAATGAAAAAGCAAGCTGATTATATAAAACGTATCGAGATAAAGCGGCTTTGGGGCCGTAAAGATATCTCATGGGAACTGCGTCCGGATGTCAATATTCTGAGCGGAGTGAATGGTATCGGCAAGAGCACTATCCTGAACAGATCTGTGAATAGCCTGACGGCTTTGGAAGGTGGAGCGTTGAGTAACGGTTCGGCTCCCGGGGTACATTTTGTCTTCTCTCCGGAAGATGCTACCCAGATACACTTTGATGTAATCCGTAGTTTTGACCGTCCGTTGATTCATTCGGAACTTCTCGAAAAGATGGCGGATAAGAATGTTAAGACAGAATTGGATTGGCAACTTTATCAGTTGCAACGGCGTTATCTGGATTATCAGGTAAATATCGGTAACCGCATCATCGAGTGCCTTACCTCCGATGGTCCTGACGGTCAGCTTCGTGCCGCCGAGATGTCTTACCCCAAGACAAAATTCCAGAATCTGATGGATGACTTGTTTGGTGAGACCGGTAAGAAAATCATTCGTAAAAGCAATGAGATTTTGTTTGAACAGGATGGAGATATACTTTATCCTTATCAACTGTCTTCCGGCGAGAAGCAGATTTTGGTTATTTTGCTGACGGTTCTGGTACAAGACAATCGCCGCGGGGTCTTGTTTATGGATGAGCCTGAAGTATCCTTGCATGTGGAATGGCAGCAACGCCTTATTTCATTGATACGGCAATTGAATCCTAATGTACAGATTGTATTGACAACTCATTCGCCTGCTGTGATTATGGATGGCTGGCTGGATGCAGTGACCGAGGTGAGTGATATTACAAAATAAACAATTTCTAACGACGATACTATGGGAAAAAGATTGTCCGAGAATCTGTCCTCCTTA
>ENA-OWON01000753-OWON01000753.1-gut-metagenome-genome-assembly--contig:-NODE-753-length-9970-cov-5.175983_pt1 | contig 9970 bp, 7 predicted proteins | sample MGYA00248257_ERZ651798 | MGnify/ENA primary metagenome ERZ651798 (study PRJEB26908, sample SAMEA4031708) | gut metagenome | biome: gut; feature: normal infant; material: stool | place: China | collected 2015 ... | reverse complement strand
TACAGCATCTGCTGCCAACCATCCTGGGACTGAAGGTTTCTGATAAGACCTACAGTCTCAATGACATCACCGTAAGCGCCAAGAACCAGGGCAAGGACAGCTATTTCGACCTCGAAGCCCCGTTCGCCAGCATCCATGTTGATGGAGAGTACGATTACGCTACCCTCACCAAGAGCTTCACCAACCTGGTAGCCAGCAAACTGCCTACCCTTCCGGGCATCGGCAAGGTAGACAGGAGTGCGAAGAACCATTTCACCTTCCAGGCAGAAATCACCTCTACCGAGATACTGCAGCGCATGCTGGGCATTCCGCTGCAGATAGAGCAGCCCGTCTTTGCCGATGGATTCATGAACGATGCCGAGAAAACCGTCAACATCTATGCCAGCGTGCCTGGCTTCAACTATGGCGGCAAAGACTATCATGGAGCCAAAGTGCGACTGCATACCATCAACGATTCGCTCAAGGTAGATGCGCAGATCAGGCAGGGCAAATGGGGCGATAACGGACCGGGCATCCACGTAAAGGCAGCCGCTGCCGACAACCAGCTCTTCGCCAAGCTCTTCTACAACAACCATTCGGCTAAGCTCCCTATCCAGGGCATCATCGATACGAGGGCGCAGTTCTTCAAGAACGAAGATCAGGTTTCTACCGCCCACGTAACCATACACCCGTCTGAAATCAGAATCGACGGCACGCCGTGGGAGGTTCATCCTGCCGACATCATCTACAGCAAGAACCGCCTGCTGGTAGACCATTTCGCCGTGAGCCACGACCAGCAGCACGTCATCGTTTCCGGTCTTGCTACACCCGAGAAGACCGATTCTATCGTAGCCGACCTGAAGGATGTGGATGTAGCCTACGTGCTGAACCTCATCAATTTCCATTCGGTAGATTTCACCGGCAAGGCTTCGGGCAAGGCTATCATCAAGAGCCTCTTCAACGACCCTGATGCCTACGCCCAGCTGGACGTGAAGGAGTTTACCTTCGAAAACGGACCGCTCGGCGTGCTCCATGCTGGTGTTAACTTCAACAAGGAGCTTGAACAGATTGATATTCACGCAGTTGCCGATGATGGTCCGGAGCATCAGACGCTCATCAACGGATACGTCTCGCCTAAGCGTAACTATATCGATCTGGGTATCGATGCCCAGGGCACCAGCATGAAATTCCTCGAGAATTTCTGCGGCAGTTTCATGAACCAGGTAGAAGCCTGGGGCGATGGCCATCTCAATGTGGTGGGCGATTTGAAGAACATCAATCTTGTGGGCGACCTTACCGCTCACGGCAAGGTGCACCTCAAGCAGCTCAACACCGATTATACCTTCGATGCGCTCCATGCCCACGCTATCCCAGATGATATCCTCATAGAGAATGATACCATCTTCGACCGCAACCGCAACATAGCCATCCTGAGCGGAGGCATCCACCACAAGCACCTCACCAGGCTGAGCTACGACCTCGATATCAAGGCGCACAACTTCCTGGGCTTCGATACCCGCGAGTTTGGCGACAACACCTTCTATGGCACCATCTATGCCACGGGCGATGTGGGCATCCACGGCAAGAGCGGCGAAACCGTCATCGATATCAACGCCGAACCCGAACCGGGCAGCATCTTTGTATATAATGTGGCAAGTCCGGACGCCATCAGCGACAAGAGCTTTATCCACTGGCACGAGATTGTGCCGGATATCATGGACAGCCTGAACGGGGCTCCAACTACGAAACAGAGAGAGGATGACATCGATTTCGAATCGGATATGCGCATCAACTTCCTCGTAAACACCAACCAGAACCTCACGCTCAAGCTGATCATGGACGAGCAGTCGGGCGATTACATCACCCTGAACGGAGATGGCGTAATTCGCGCCAACTACTTCAACAAGGGCTCGTTCGACATGTTTGGCAACTATGTGGTAGACAACGGCACCTACAAGCTCACCATCCAGAATCTCATCAAGAAGGAGTTCGAGTTTATGCCGGGCGGCACCATCGCCTTCGGTGGCAATCCATACAACGCCCCACTCAATCTGCGGGCTAAATATACCGTAAACGGAGTGCCGCTGAGCGACCTGCGCATAGGCCGTTCGTTCTCGGGCAACAACATCCGCGTAGACTGCCTGATGGACATCACCGGCACGCCTCAATCGCCTAAGGTAGATTTCTCTATGGACCTGCCTACGGTTAACAGCGATGCGAAGCAGATGATCTACTCTATCATCAATTCGCAGGAAGAGATGAACCAGCAGGTGCTCTATCTCTTAGGCATCGGCCGGTTCTACGCCCAGACCAACAACAACCAGGTGAGCGAGGACGGCGAACAGCAGAGTCAGACTTCGCTGGCGATGCAGAGCCTGCTGAGCGGCACCATCTCGCAGCAGCTGAACACCGTACTTTCCAACGTGGTGAAGAGCAACAACTGGAATTTCGGTGCCAACATATCTACGGGCGATGAAGGTTTCAACAATGCCGAATATGAGGGCATTCTGAGTGGCAAGCTGCTCAACAACCGGTTACTCTTCAATGGCCAGTTCGGTTATCGCGACAATCCGAATGCCACGCAGAGTTTCATCGGCGATTTCGACCTCCGCTACCTCATCTTCCCTAACGGCAACCTCGCCATACGCATGTACAATCAGACCAACGACCGCTATTTTACGCGCAACAGTCTGAACACGCAGGGTCTCGGCCTCATCATGAAGAAAGACTTCAACGGCCTCCGCGATTTCTTCGGCATCAAAAAGAAGAAGAAGAAAAAGAAATAAAAGCCAAAAAGAGGGTGTGTCATAACCAGATGACTCACCCTCTTTTTATTTTCAGATAACCGTAATCCATACTGATTCCCCCTGCTCCCTTGCCTCGGCGATGCGGCTGATGAGGCGGTTGAGCCAGATGCGGGAGTTCACTACCATCCCCCTGAACTTGTTCTCGCCCACCAGGATGCAGCCTTGCGTGTCGTCAGGATAATTGCCTGCATGGATGCGGATGCCCTCGAAACCGGGCACTCCCTGAACGAGAGGCAGAAAACACTTAAACCTGGGCGACGGGGTAACAAGCAGCGGATAAGTGCCCTCGGGTATCGCCGTCTTGCCCCGAACCTTGCGCGCTATCTTGCCGCTCACCCTGCCCCGACGGGCATCCACTTCCCCAGGACTCAGCGTGATGCCCAGCAGATTGCGCCAGGTAGGCTCCAGCGTATCGCAGAAATAATGCTCCTTATCCAGCAACGAGCGGTCGAAGGTATCGCGAAATTCACGCTTGTCTTCCAGATGCTTGCTGAAACTCTGGCGGCTCTCTACCTCATCCTCTTTCAGAAGATAAAGATGACCTATCGTATAGGTCTTCTTCTTGGCTATTCGATTTACTATTATTTCCATAAGCTTATTCTTTATTGAGAAGATAACTTCTGTTGTAATGCACCTTGCGGAAAATTAAACTGTCAGTGTCAGTGTCAGCAGTTTCGTCTTTTAGCAGCTTCACCACATATCCGCGCGATACCCACTGGTAAACAGCATCCATCGTACGCTTGCGGTTGTCGTCGAAACCCTGTTCCCTGCGCAGATTGGCATAATCCTTGAGCGAGAACTGTTCGGGCAGCATCTCAAGCATATTCTTCGGACCCCTCGGTGCTGTCTTAGGCACGCTGTCCTGCTCTCTGTCTGCATCGTAAATCATCTGTCCAAATAATTTCAGCTTACAGTAGAGGTCATAACGCTCGCTCCAGCGCACGAAATCTGCGATGGATTTCTCCCATTTCATGCCGTTTGCCACATACAGCACGCATGCCTTCAGATAGGCGATGACATTGGCTCTGAACGAGAGATTCTCGAATACCACATCCTGCGACAGACGGGCAAACTGGGCATTTTCATCCAGAAGCGTCTGAGCCAGCTTGCGGGCTCCAGGGCAGTCTACCAGTCCTCTAGCCTTCACCAGATTGTCGATATAGGGCTTCAGCTGTTCATCGAAGGCTGCATCATAAGTGCCGTATACCGGAAGCTCCGAACCGCATGGACGGCGCTCGATGGTGCTGAACGAGATACGGCTGATAGGACCATCCGTTACCACCCTTCTGAAATATTCGCGACACTTTTTCGGGGTGCAGCAGGCATTCCAGTTGAAGCGCACCTTGATGGTTTCGGTAACGCTCTGTGTGCCCACTCTGTCCTGTCCGTAATTACCCAGATCGAAGGCAAGCTCCATGATACGGAAGTGCTGGTTGGTCTTACCCTTCAGCGCATCGAAGAGGTTCAGCTCGTTCAGTTTTGAATAGAGGAAATGGTTCTCAGCCTCCTTCATTCTGAGCACAAAGGCAGGGTTCGTCATATCAATATTAACCTCTTGTATAACAAGTCCTTGCGGTCTTTCTCTCTTGTCTTTGTTCGAGCCTTTGCGGTTGCATTCATCTTTCCACAGTCGCTCTCTTTCTCTCTGTTCAGCATCCCGCTTTCTGATGTCAGCCATGATGTGGTTGATAGGTTGCGTGATGGCTTCCTTTCCGCTTCCTGTAGGGGCACACAAGATAGAAGAAATTGTAGCCTCATGCTCTACATTATCGAGATAGCGGAATCGGGTTTCGCAGAGATGCGATGCCAGTGGCGGGAAGATGGCCTGCGATACGGCTGGACGGTAAATCCCCGGTGTTTTCGAAATCAGGAGTCTGATGAGTTTGGGCAATTTTTCCGGCATCTGATGAATATGATAGAAGTAAGATTCCGGATTGTTGATATCGCCGAAATCGCTGTCATCATAGTTGGCAGAAAGCGTATTCATCTCTTCATTCCTTACCAGCTCTATGGCCTTGCTCACGATGCTGGGCATTCGGAAGCTCTGCTTTCTGTTGCAGGCACTCTCCACGGTTATGAACGCCCTCTTCCGGTCTTCGCCAAAGGTTGGAATCACCTGCTTGATCCATTCCGCATTATCATCGCAGAGATAGCGGAGATAGCAGCTTAATGTAAAGATAAACGAGTTTCTGGAGCCATGTTGCGGCTCTCCTCCCAGCAGCTCTATCAGCTTCTCTATGATAACCGGATAAGGCACCCCCTGGTATTCCTTGGGGTAGCTGGTAGGAGCACCCCCGCCTTCAGCCTGCTTGCCTTCAGCGCCAGCTCCGCCTCCTTCAGCGCCAGCTCCCTCCGGTCTCCCGTCAGCGCCAGCTTCGCCTCCTTCAGCAGCCCCCTCCGGTCTCCCGTCAGGCAGCCCCCGTTCCGGGGCTTTCCAAGCCCCGTCCCCCTTCAGTTCTCCGTCCCCCTTCAGCTCTCCGTCTTTTTTCAGCTTCTCGCTCTGGGTTGCAGCCTCTCTATCCTTAAACAGCTCCTCTTCATTAATAAAGAGGATATAGTCTTCGGGCACGATGAACGAAGGCCGAGCCAGGTCCTTCACGCAAGAATCATAATCCTTATCCCCCAGCTGCTCCGACATCCATTTCTGCGCATCAGCCAGGTTCATTCTTCCCGGGATAACGAAGACAAGCCTCAGTCCCTCGAGCGAAGGCGTAACATGAACCAGCAGGATGCATTCCAGCACCTCAGGCTTATTCTTCTTCAGCTCCTGGCTCTTCGTCTTCCACCACCCTCTCGGGTCGGGAATATGGTCTTTGTCGTAGATAGAAAGCCCGCTGGGGATGGCATCCGCATTCAGTCGTCGGCCGTTCTTGAAGGTAGCATGCGGAGTGAGAATCGGGAGTTTAGCCTTCAACTTCGTCTTCAGCGCCACATAATCATCCTTGCTCATCTCGCCTCTGCGCAGGCTCTCAAGTGCGTCTTCTATCTCGGCGCAAGTCTTCACCACCACACCGCTCTGGGCTGCCTGATGAAAGAGCTGGGGCGTACAAACCTGTACCGCCCTGCTCCTTACACTTTCGGATATTCCAAAACTCATAGACTAGCAATTTTTCGTTACAAACTCACCGGCAATCTCACTCTCTTTGCAGATAACCTGAGCCGGCATAACCTCGGCTTCTCTGCGGCTGATACGCAGATGCATTCTCACATCCTCATCGCCCACGCTGGCACTTCCATGAGCCAGCCGTATAAACTTGCGTTGTTTCCGCGTTTCGCTATTGCTGGCGAATGCGTTGAAATTACCCTCCTTGGGGCTGACCAGGGCGATAGAGCCCTTCTTGCGTTTGCCCTGCGTCAGGAGAGCCTGATACAAAGCATCTGAAATCTGAATTTTAATATACATAATTCTTTATTTTTTATAATAGGCAAAACTCTATAAACTATTAACTGTCAACTATTAACTAACATCAGAATGGCTGCACTTGCTCAAACTCCGAGATATGCGTCTCGCCATAATATCTGCCGTTATACTCCCTCACGCTGTGGCGGAGCCCGATGCCCAGTACATCGCCTTCCTTGGCCGTAAATTTGTCTACCGCATCGCCGAAGAGCCGCGCCACATACCGGTCGGGATGAACCGCATTCTCCATTGATTCCACCACTACCTCGCGAGATTTCCAAGGATTACCTGTCTGCTGGCTTACACCACTCTGAACGTCAAGAAGCTTGACTACTTTCATCTTTTTCATAAACTTAAAAATTAAAAATTAATAAATCATATTTACGGACAAAAAAATGCCCCGCAACCAGACTTGTCATCTGATTACGGGGCAAAGATACGGCTTTTTCACCTTTAGGACAAATAGGCAAAATAGGATTAATTATTTCTGCCTACGTTTTTTCTTTTTTCAGTCATTAATCCTACATATTCTCTTCAAAAAATGCATCCACCAACTTCTCCATATCGGAATCCTTTTCCAGGGGCTTGTTACAGAAGGCGTTATTGAACGACTTCTTTATTGCATCCTTCTTGATTTTGCAGTCTTCGGTCAGGAATCGGAAGATGGTGTTCACTCCTACCGCTCGCTTGCGGGGAATTACCCCATATTCTTTCCAATGATCAAGGAAGGAGAAGATGGCGATGTTCAGGGGCGAATTTCTACTAGAACTGGTAGGCAGCCCTGCCAACCCATTCTGCTCTAGGAATCTGCAGAAGAGATCAGCCTGTTTGCGGGTTTCCGCCTCGTCCTTGACGCAGTAGTTTTCATCAAGGGCAAAGAGACACTCGCTCTTTCTGCCCCTACCGGTTTCCTTCTGGCTGATGTCAGCAGCAGCAACATCTTCCGCCTCGAGGTCCTCATCCTCCGAACAGTCAATCAGCTGTACAGAAGAAACCGTCTGTCCGCCTCTCCCTCCATCTTTCGGCGGATATACATTCACCACGCCAAAGATATTCTGCTGTTCAACATGCTCGTTGTAAAAAGCCCCAGGGCATATAATAATCTTATTTCCACTCATAATCTTCTCCTTCTAATCCTAATCTTTTGCGTTTATATCTAGACAGCGAAAAAGCCTTGTCCACCTCAGACAGAGAAAGCGGATGGTCGGCCTTAAGCAGAAAATCCCGCTGGTCCACCTCATGATGAATATCCTGATGATGAACCTCTGCATTGTACACCCCGCCTTTTTCAACCGTAACATTGTTAGGTCTAGGTTCATTCTGCTCCTTTGCAACTTGTTCACGACTGCCAAAAATGCCTTGAATCATATCCTTCAGTTCGTGATGTATAGGTTCATCTTTGCCAAAGCAATCATCTGTCATATGGGTTAACAGCCCCATACATTTAAAAGTCTGCGAATCATCTATCGCAGTCTTCATATCTTTAACAAATCTGATACCGGAGTCAATCATTTCCCTGGCAAATTTTTCTTTCACCTCAGATATATCAGCCGGCATGGCAGCAGCTTTACGTTCTGCTTCTTTCTTCATGCGACGAATGGCGAAATCCTTACAGCTGATTTCATCCCTTGCATCATCAAGTTTCTTACTGAGCTTCTGGTTTTCCGCCTGAGCCTCTTCCAGTTTATATTCCAGCATGCTGCATTCCGCCATAGCCTCTCCCTGACCCTGAGCCAGCTCCTTATTTTTTTTCTGAGCCTCATCCAAGTCATGAGCAAAATGCCGGTTAGCCTTTTGAGCCTCATCCAAGTCATGAGCCAGCAGCTTGTTTTCCGTCTGAACTTCATCCAGTTTCTGCGCCAGCTGCTTGTTTGACTCCTGAGCCTGATATAGTTTATAAGCCAACTGCCTGTTTTCCGCTTGAGTTGCTTCCGAGTCATGAGTCAGCTGCTTGTTTTTCGCCTTAACCTCATCCAGGTTCTGAGTCAGCTGTTGATTTTCCGCCTTAGCCTTATGCAGATTCTGAACCAGCATCTGATTATCCTTATGAACTCCATCAGAGAAAAGCTTCTCAGCAGCTAGCTCGTTCTTCAGCTTGCTAATCTCGTCTTCCTTTGCTTTAAGATACTGTTCGAATCCAATCTTCAGCTTCTGGCTAGCGTCATTTATCATATCGATGTAGGTACAGACAGAAGAATGTTTTTTCCCCTCTTCATCCTCCACCTTCTCTTTCTGCTTCTCCGCAGTTGTATTTTTTTTCTTATACAAGTCAGAAAGAGTTTTCTCCTTAGGATAAACAATGTAATGTTCATCATCAGCTCCACAAAAATGCCCTTCTAATGTTTCTTTCATAAATTTTATAAGTTTAAATTGTGTTTTTAGGGTAAAGTATAAGATGCGGTTCCGGTTCGGGGGTTCAAGTTTGTTGAGCTTGGGCTCGGGAAACAAAGCTGCAGGGCCTCATCCTTTATCTAAAAATATATAGTTGTTAATACAATTCCCGCTTAAAGCGAAAAGTAGCACAAAGGTATATATAATTTTTTGAATGACCAAACAAATGAACACATTTTTTTTCAATCATTTTCTGACACTGACACTGACAGTTATTTTTTCCGAGGGTAGTAAAAGAGTAAGAAGAAAAGTTATATTTATATATATATATAAATATAAAATATTATCTTAACATTCTTTCACCTATTAGTACAGCTAGCAGAAACAAAAACTGTCAGTGTCAGTGTCAGCAAAACGCAGCACCAGAATCACCCTCCATAGCGTTTCTCTCTGCGCTAATCTATGACTTATCCCTCATAACTCTAAGAGTAGCGAGCCCCTACTCTATATTTTTTGCTTTATTAACGAGAATCGCTCCCCCCGCCTCTCGCCTCGCCTCCCCGCCTGCCCCCGTTCCCTGCGATTCCATCGCTGGTCCCCCTCCCTTCTCTTCCTCCCTCCATCCCCCCTTTGCTGAAAACAGCCCCTATCTGCAACCTAAAATTTGGCAGTTACAGAAAAAATGCGTATCTTTGCATCGTGATTAGGAAAAGCCTCATCAAGCTCCGGACAAAAAAGATGGCGGCGGCTTCCCATAACACCAGACTCTAAACATTAAACACTAAAAGAACATGGAACAGAAAGGAACATTGAAGTATCGTAAGATTCAGCGTACACCACAGAGTGGAGAAAACGCAGGTAAGAAAAAGTGGTATGCCACCTCAGTAACCGACCGCGAAGTAGATTTCGAAGGCTTCGTTACACACATCGCCGACCACGGCTCGCCATACAGCCGAGGCACCATCCACGGTGTACTGATGGATGCTCTCGACCACTTGCAGGAGTTGATTCTCGACGGCAAGAGCGTCCGCCTCTCAGGTCTCGGCCTCTTCTCCATCGGCATGAGTTCAAAAGCGGAAGACACCCGCGACAAGGTAACCGCTGCCAGCGTAGAGGGCGTTCACCTGATTGTACGCAACACCAAAACCTGGAGCAACTCCGAGCTCAGAAAGAAGTGCAAGATTGAAGAGTATGGCGCCTTCACCGGCACCGATAACACCGGCACTTCCGGCGGCACTTCCGGCGGCGGTTCTACCCAGGGCGGCTCAGGAACCACCGGTGGCACGGGCAGCGATGGCCAAGGCTCTGAATCGGGCGGCGGCACTACCGGCAAGGACGATACTGGCGACGGCCTTGAATAGCCCAAGGATAGACTGGCTAGGGTACTAGCCAGTCTATCCTTGGGCTATTCAAGGCAGATCGGAAGAGCACACGTCTGAACTCCAGTCACTCG
>ENA-OWON01000748-OWON01000748.1-gut-metagenome-genome-assembly--contig:-NODE-748-length-10030-cov-3.192404_pt1 | contig 10030 bp, 7 predicted proteins | sample MGYA00248257_ERZ651798 | MGnify/ENA primary metagenome ERZ651798 (study PRJEB26908, sample SAMEA4031708) | gut metagenome | biome: gut; feature: normal infant; material: stool | place: China | collected 2015 ... | reverse complement strand
GGTCGCAAAGTCCTGGCTTGCACGCTTTAGCGAAAGGTGCCATGATTGCGCGAATTTTCTCCTCTCTGTACGGAGTTTGCCCGATGCACGCCATCTCCTTACATTCTCTCGCTTATCGCCATTTCGCGCGAAACGTTTCCCTTTCTATGTTACTGCTCATGCGGTGAAGTTAACGCACGCTCACTGCAGGACAACAGTAAAATCAGAGCGTTTCTGCTTTTACTGATGTCTGGCGGTCGGAGCTGGTGACCAGTTTGACCCATATCTCATGGGGCAGGGTTTTCCACCTTGTCCGGTATTCTTACTTCCCCGAAACGGGTTTGCGCTTATGAAATCAATGAATATTGCCGCCAGTAGTGAACTGGTATCCCGACTTTCTTCTCATCGTCGCGTGGTGGCGTTGGGAGATACTGATTTTACGGACGTCGCGGCAGTCGTCATTACCGCTGCGGATAGTCGCAGTGGCATTCTTGCGTTGCTTAAGCGCACCGGTTTTCATCTACCGGTGTTTTTGTATTCCGAACATGCTGTTGAATTACCTGCGGGCGTTACGGCGGTAATCAACGGCAACGAGCAGCAGTGGCTGGAGCTGGAATCCGCAGCCTGTCAGTATGAAGAGAATTTGCTGCCACCGTTTTATGACACGCTGACGCAGTACGTTGAGATGGGCAACAGCACCTTTGCTTGCCCTGGACATCAACATGGTGCGTTTTTTAAAAAGCATCCTGCCGGACGCCATTTTTACGATTTCTTTGGTGAGAACGTCTTTCGCGCCGATATGTGTAACGCTGACGTAAAATTGGGCGATCTGCTTATTCATGAAGGATCGGCGAAAGATGCGCAGAAATTCGCAGCCAAAGTCTTTCATGCCGATAAAACCTATTTTGTGCTGAACGGCACATCGGCAGCGAATAAAGTGGTGACGAATGCGCTGTTAACGCGTGGCGATCTGGTGCTCTTCGACCGTAACAACCATAAGTCGAATCATCACGGCGCGCTGATTCAGGCGGGGGCGACGCCGGTCTATCTGGAAGCTTCACGCAACCCGTTTGGTTTCATTGGCGGTATTGATGCGCACTGTTTTAATGAAGAGTATCTGCGCCAGCAAATTCGCGACGTTGCGCCAGAAAAAGCCGAGCTGCCGCGCCCGTTTCGCCTGGCGATTATTCAGCTGGGAACCTATGACGGAACTGTCTATAACGCCCGTCAGGTGATCGATACCGTTGGGCATCTGTGTGATTACATTCTGTTTGATTCCGCGTGGGTCGGTTACGAACAATTTATCCCGATGATGGCGGATAGCTCGCCGCTGCTGTTAGAACTTAACGAAAACGATCCGGGGATTTTTGTGACCCAGTCGGTGCACAAACAGCAGGCTGGATTCTCACAGACGTCGCAGATCCATAAAAAAGATAACCATATCCGCGGACAGGCGCGTTTTTGCCCGCATAAGCGGTTGAATAACGCCTTTATGCTCCATGCTTCTACCAGCCCTTTCTATCCGCTGTTTGCTGCACTGGATGTTAACGCCAAAATTCATGAAGGGGAGAGTGGGCGTCGGCTGTGGGCTGAGTGCGTTGAGTTGGGTATTGAGTCGCGCAAGGCTATTCTTGCGCGCTGTAAGCTGTTCCGCCCGTTTATCCCGCCCGTTGTTGATGGCAAATTGTGGCAGGATTATCCGACGTCTGTGTTAGCCAGCGACCGCCGTTTTTTCAGTTTTGAGCCGGGGGCGAAGTGGCACGGCTTTGAAGGATATGCCGCGGATCAGTATTTTGTTGATCCGTGCAAGCTGTTACTCACTACACCAGGTATCAATGCCGAAACCGGCGAATATAGCGACATTGGCGTTCCGGCGACGATTCTGGCGCACTATCTGCGTGAGAACGGCATTGTGCCGGAGAAGTGCGATCTCAACTCCATTCTGTTCTTATTAACTCCGGCGGAAAGCCACGAGAAGCTGGCACAACTGGTAGAGATGTTGGCGCAGTTTGAACAGCATATTGAGGATGACTCGCCGCTGGCTGAGGTGTTGCCGAGCGTTTATAACAAATATCCGGTGCGCTATCGCGACTACACCCTGCGCCAGTTGTGTCAGGAGATGCACGATCTGTATGTCAGTTTCGACGTCAAAGACCTACAAAAAGCGATGTTCCGCCAGCAGAGTTTCCCGTCAGTGGTGATGAACCCCCAGGATGCGCATAGCGCTTATATTCGCGGTGAAGTGGAGTTGGTGCGGATTCGTGATGCCGAAGGGCGAATTGCGGCAGAAGGGGCGTTGCCTTATCCACCTGGCGTGCTTTGCGTGGTACCCGGGGAAGTCTGGGGTGGGGCGGTTCAACGTTATTTCCTTGCACTGGAAGAAGGGGTGAATTTGTTGCCGGGATTTTCGCCGGAGCTGCAAGGTGTTTTTAGCGAAACCGATGCGGATGGCATGAAACGGTTGTACGGTTATGTGTTGAAGTAAGAATAAAAAAAACGGGTCACCTTCTGGCGACCCGTTTTTCTTTGCGTAATTAGTGGCTAACCGTCTGTGTGCCTGTCGGGACACGAACGTGTTTATATTTGAACATCGCCATGAACGCGAAGGCCAGAACCACGGAGTAACCAGCGAAAATCAACCATACGGTCTGCCAGTCGGTAATGCCGTTGTGGGTGCTCATCTCAACATCATTACCGCTCTCTATGCCGCCGTGGAGACTGCGGATGCCGTTAGGCATCATCAGGAACTTCCCTTGTGCACTGGCGCGAATTGCCGGGCTAACTTCTTTTTCGACAAACACCGAACCAGAGATGTTGAAGAAGTCGAATGCGCAACCGTAAACGATCATCGACAGTACCAGCAGTACAGTACCGAACGGAGTCGGGTCGCCGTAAGCAAACAGCGCAAAACGCAGGATCCACGCCACAATACTGATCATCATTACGTTCTTAATACCGTAGCGGCTTAAGAAGAACGGGATGGTCAGAATGAACAGGGTTTCAGAGATCTGCGAAATCGACATGATGATTGACGCATGCTGCACAATAAAGCTGCTGGCAAACATCGGATCTTTGTCGAAGCTGTGCAGGAAGGTATTACCGAACATGTTGGTAATCTGCAGTTCCGCGCCCAGCAGCATTGAGAAGATAAAGAAGATTGCCATACGCTTGTTTTTAAACAGCGCGAATGCATCGAGGCCCAGCAGGGTTGTCCAGCTCTGATTCGCTTGCTGTTTAGCAACCGGAATATGCGGCAGAGTCAGGGTAAACAGAACCAGAATGGCGGAAAGTGCTGCGCCAATATACAGCTGCATGTGGCTTAATTCGAAGCCAGACAGGCTCACCACCCACATTGCCATGATAAAGCCGATGGTGCCCCAGATACGGATTGGCGGGAAGTCAGTAACGATATCCATCCCGGCATTTTGCAGGCGATAGTAAGAGATGGTGTTGATTAACCCAAGCGTTGGCATATAAGCAAACGAGTTAATCAATATCACAAGGAACATCGCCTCCGGTGTCGTGACCTGTGCCGCCATGAACAGCGTGATAGCGCCAATGGTGTGGCAAATGGCATATACCCATTTCGCACTTAACCATTTGTCGGCCACAATCCCCAGCAGCGCAGGCATAAAGACCGCGGCGATACCCAGTGAGCTATAAACTGCGCCAATAGAAGCACCGTCAAACTTCAGGGTAACAAACATATAGGAGCCGAGGGTCGTCAGCCAACTTCCCCACAGACAGAACTGCAGAAAAGAGAGGATTTTCAGCTGCAGCTTAAGATTCATGTTAATTTCCTCACATCGTGATGCGGATGAGTGTTTGAAAAAGCACATTTGACCGTGCGAGATGATGGGATTCTATCAACTTCGCGGACTGGTTTTTTGTTACCTGTGGCAAATAATTGCAAACATTCCCAATTTGCAAAACGAAATTGTGATGTGGATAACATTTTTGCCCCTGAGCATCGTCAGGGGCGGTTAATGGAATTATCGGCGGCGGTAGGATTTTTGCGCGGTATTCACTTTATAAAGATAACGGCGAGATTCCGCAGAGGGATGGCGGGTCGTCAGCGTCTGATAAACATCGCCCGGCGTCATGGTGTTAATAATATTGGCAGCCTGAATCTTATCATTCGAAAAGACTCGCAGCACGCTGCCTGCGCCGCCGTTATAGGCGGTGATGACGGCATAACGCCGCGATGTTGGGTTATCAATTCCGCCGAGATAAACATTGTTCAGCATCGCCAGATACGCGGTGCCGGTATCAATATTGCTGGCAGGATCAAACAAGAAACTGCGGCTCGGCGTGCCGGATTTCCCCTGCGAGCGGAACACATCTTTCCCGGCAGTATGTTGTACCACCTGCATTAATCCCAGCGCATCGGAACGGCTGACCGCATACGGGTTAAAGGAAGATTCGGTCTGCATAATTGCCAGAATCAGCGACTCATCAACGCCATATTTCCGTGACGCCTGGCGGACCATGCCGAGATATTTGTGCGCACGTTTATCAAGGTGGTTCGGTACCATGTTAATGGTGACGCTGTAGATGATACGCAGCCCGTTACTGCGGCTTTGCAGACGGTTTTTCAGCAGATAATCCGCGAAGTTGCTTGCGCGACCTTCCCAGCGAATCGGCTGCCCGGTGTTGTCCACCACCTGACCGTAAAGGAAAGGTTCTTTCGAAATCGTAATATCATCAACGTCGGAATAGAGATCGACCGAACTCGGATCGTCACCCATCAGCAACGTTTTGATAATTGCCCGGCGCAAATGCGCGGCAGGTTCTGTCCCGGCGATAGTTTCGATAGTAATCGTACCGTCATCGAAGTTGATGTGGCTGCGGGTCTGATATTGATCGGTGTATTTCACGTAGTCCTTAGGACCGGCGATCACCACCTCTTTGAATCCCCAGATGTTCTCAATATTGTGGGCAAATTGCCCCATCAGAATATCAAAACCGTTGGTATCTTTGACCCAGGCTTCGTTATAGGTATCGCCTTTTTTGGTCGTCGAACAGGAGATGAGCAACGGCGCAATCAAAGCCAGCGCGAGATATTTTTTCATCATTCCGGGTGCGTGTTGTGTTTGTTTTTATGCAAGTTGCCGGAGGCGTGCTCCGGCACTGTTTTTATTTTTTATCTTCCGGCGTATAGCCCTCGATATGCACCTCTTTACCCTCGAACAGGAAGTTGACCATCTCCTGCTCAAGCAGCTTGCGGTGCTCGGCATTCATCATGTTGAGTTTCTTTTCATTAATCAGCATGGTTTGCTTGTGCTGCCACTGCGCCCAGGCTTCTTTGGAGATCTCGTTATAGATGCGTTTTCCCAGCTCGCCGGGGTACAGCTGAAAATCCTGACCTTCTGCTTCACGTTGCAGGAAAGTACAAAAAATCGTTCTGCTCATAAATCATCCTCTTTATCGACTCACGCGCTAAACCGGCGCGCCAGTGCGTAACTGCTGTAACAAACGCTCCACGGGAGCCGCCAGGCCAACTGACGGCGGTTGCGCTAAGTTATACCAGAGCGCATTGCCTTCATCCATGCAGCCGGTGAATGACGACACGGGAAGCCACATAGGCACAATATCTAAGTGGAAATGGCTGAAGGTATGGCGAAACGCGGTCAGCTGCGTCAGGTTATCGGCAGCAATCTGCCGTTGCGCCAGCCAATGCCGCAAACTTTCTTCGTCGGCAAACTGCGGGAAACAGTATAAACCGCCCCACAATCCGCTCGGCGGACGCTGCGCCAGCAATACTTCATCTTCGTGCTGTAATAGCAAAAAGTAGCCGGTGCGCTCCGGCAGCGTCTGTTTCGGTTTTTTGCCCGGATAAAGCGACCAGCTATTGTTGGCGGCGGCAATACATCCGTTTTGTAGCGGACAGAGCGAACATTTCGGTTTCGAGCGCGTACAAATCATCGCGCCCAAATCCATCATCGCCTGATTAAACCGTTCCACGCCGACCGCGGGCGTCACCTGCTCGCTTAAACTCCATAATTTATTCTCGACCTCTTTTTTCCCAGGCCAGCCGCTTACAGCATAGCAGCGCGCCAGCACGCGTTTGACGTTACCGTCGAGAATCGGAAAGTGCTTACCCAGAGAAAGCGAGAGAATCGCGCCTGCGGTGGAACGCCCGACGCCCGGCAGTGCTGCAACTTCCTCAAAGGTTTCCGGGAATTTACCGCCGTGTAAGGTCGCCACTTGTTGTGCCGCTTTATGCAGATTGCGCGCGCGGGCGTAATAGCCAAGCCCGGTCCACAAGTGGAGAACTTCGTCGAGCGGCGCATTGGCGAGATCGGTCACCGTCGGGAAGCGCGCCATAAAGCGTTCAAAATAGGGGATAACGGTCGCAACCTGAGTTTGTTGCAACATCACTTCTGAGAGCCATACTTTGTAGGGCGTCTTGTCAATTTGCCAGGGCAGAGTTTTTCGCCCGTATTTATCGTACCAGTCCAGAACCTGGGCTGAAAATTGCGACGCTTGCATGGTCACCGAATTCACTGTTGTTGGGGGCAAGATTGCAGCACAGCGACGGCAGGGTGTAAACCGGAACTTTCCGCAGCCACGGCCTTATCATGCTTGCATCCGGCAACTAACTTTGGATAATGCCCGTTTTCAGAACACTTTCACAAGCGACTAAATCTTTATGAAAAACGACGTCATTTCACCGGAATTTGATGAAAACGGCCGCCCACTGCGCCGTATCCGTAGTTTTGTGCGCCGCCAGGGGCGACTGACCAAAGGCCAGGAACATGCGCTGGAAAACTACTGGCCGGTGATGGGCGTTGAGTTCAGCGAAGATATGCTGGATTTCCCCGCGCTTTTTGGCCGTGAAGCGCCGGTGACGCTTGAGATTGGTTTTGGCATGGGGGCGTCGCTGGTGGCAATGGCTAAAGATCGCCCCGAGCAGGACTTCCTCGGCATTGAAGTGCATTCACCGGGCGTTGGTGCGTGCCTGGCTTCTGCGCATGAAGAGGGCTTAAGCAACCTGCGCGTGATGTGTCACGATGCGGTTGAAGTGCTGCATAAAATGATTCCTGACAATTCATTGCGCATGGTGCAGCTCTTTTTCCCTGACCCGTGGCACAAAGCGCGCCATAATAAACGCCGTATCGTTCAGGTGCCGTTTGCCGAACTGGTAAAAAGCAAACTGCAGCTGGGGGGCGTATTCCATATGGCGACCGACTGGGAACCTTATGCGGAACATATGCTTGAAGTGATGTCTTCTATTGACGGTTATAAAAACCTGTCAGAGAGCAATGATTACGTACCGCGTCCGGCATCACGTCCAGTGACGAAATTTGAACAACGTGGTCATCGTCTTGGTCACGGAGTATGGGACTTAATGTTCGAGAGGGTGAAATAATGGCAAAGAACCGTAGCCGTCGTCTGCGTAAAAAAATGCACATCGACGAATTCCAGGAATTAGGATTTTCGGTGGCATGGCGATTCCCGGAAGGTACATCGGAAGAACAGATTGATAAAACCGTTGATGATTTTATTAACGAGGTTATCGAACCGAACAAACTGGCCTTTGACGGCAGCGGTTATCTGGCCTGGGAAGGTCTGATCTGCATGCAGGAAATCGGCAAATGCACCGAAGAACATCAGGCAATTGTGCGTAAGTGGCTGGAAGAGCGCAAACTGGATGAGGTACGCACCAGCGAACTTTTCGACGTTTGGTGGGACTAAGAAAGCATACGGGCGATGACAAATGCAAAACTGCCTGATGCGCTACGCTTATCATGCCTGGAAAGATGCACGATCGAGTAGGCCGGATAAGGCGTTTACGCCGCATCCGGCATGGAAAACGCGTACTTTGTTATCAATCTGGGGCCAGCAAATGCTGGCCTGATTTGTTCTTGAGGGAAGACTATGATGCGCAAAATGCTGCTGGCGGCAGCACTTTCAGTGACGGCAATGACCGCTCACGCCGACTACCAGTGCAGCGTCACGCCGCGTGACGATGTGATTGTCAGCCCGCAAACCGTGCAGGTGAAGGGCGAAAACGGCAATCTGGTGATCACGCCAGACGGCAACGTGATGTATAACGGTAAGCAATATTCCCTGAATGCCGCCCAGCGCGAGCAGGCGAAGGATTATCAGGCTGAACTACGCAGCACGCTGCCGTGGATTGATGAAGGCGCGAAAAGCCGCGTCGAAAAAGCCCGTATTGCGCTGGATAAAATTATCGTTCAGGAGATGGGCGAAAGCAGCAAAATGCGCAGCCGTCTGACCAAACTTGATGCGCAGCTGAAAGAGCAGATGAACCGCATTATCGAAACGCGCAGCGATGGCCTGACGTTTCACTATAAAGCCATTGATCAGGTTCGCGCCGAAGGCCAGCAATTAGTGAATCAGGCAATGGGTGGAATTTTACAGGACAGCATTAATGAAATGGGCGCGAAAGCGGTGCTGAAAAGCGGCGGTAACCCATTACAGAATGTGCTGGGAAGCCTGGGGGGGCTGCAATCCTCAATCCAAACCGAGTGGAAAAAGCAGGAAAAAGATTTCCAGCAGTTTGGCAAAGATGTTTGTAGCCGCGTTGTGACTCTGGAAGATAGCCGCAAAGCCCTGGTCGGGAATTTAAAATAATCCTCTATTTTAAGACGGCATAATACTTTTTTATGCCGTTTAATTCTTCGTTTTGTTACCTGCCTCTAACTTTGTAGATCTCCAAAATATATTCACGTTGTAAATTGTTTAACGTCAAATTTCCCATACAAAGCTAAGGGATAATGCGTAGCGTTCACGTAACTGGAGGAATGAAATGGAGTTTTTCAAAAAGACGGCACTTGCCGCACTGGTTATGGGTTTTAGTGGTGCAGCATTGGCATTACCCAATATCACCATTTTAGCAACCGGCGGGACCATTGCCGGTGGTGGTGACTCCGCAACCAAATCTAACTACACAGCGGGTAAAGTTGGCGTAGAAAATCTGGTTAATGCGGTGCCGCAACTGAAGGACATTGCGAACGTTAAAGGCGAGCAGGTAGTGAATATCGGCTCCCAGGACATGAACGATAATGTCTGGCTGACACTGGCGAAAAAAATTAACACCGACTGCGATAAGACCGACGGCTTCGTCATTACCCACGGTACCGACACGATGGAAGAAACTGCTTACTTCCTCGACCTGACGGTGAAATGCGACAAACCGGTGGTGATGGTCGGCGCAATGCGTCCGTCCACGTCTATGAGCGCAGACGGTCCATTCAACCTGTATAACGCGGTAGTGACCGCAGCTGATAAAGCCTCCGCCAACCGTGGCGTGCTGGTAGTGATGAATGACACCGTGCTTGATGGCCGTGACGTCACCAAAACCAACACCACCGACGTAGCGACCTTCAAGTCTGTTAACTACGGTCCTCTGGGTTACATTCACAACGGTAAGATTGACTACCAGCGTACCCCGGCACGTAAGCATACCAGCGACACGCCATTCGATGTCTCTAAGCTGAATGAACTGCCGAAAGTCGGCATTGTTTATAACTACGCTAACGCATCCGATCTTCCGGCTAAAGCACTGGTAGATGCGGGCTATGATGGCATCGTTAGCGCTGGTGTGGGTAACGGCAACCTGTATAAATCTGTGTTCGACACGCTGGCGACCGCCGCGAAAAACGGTACTGCAGTCGTGCGTTCTTCCCGCGTACCGACGGGCGCTACCACTCAGGATGCCGAAGTGGATGATGCGAAATACGGCTTCGTCGCCTCTGGCACGCTGAACCCGCAAAAAGCGCGCGTTCTGCTGCAACTGGCTCTGACGCAAACCAAAGATCCGCAGCAGATCCAGCAGATCTTCAATCAGTACTAATCACCTCGCCCCGGTATCGTGCCGGGGCTTTTTCACTTCAGACTTACGTCCATTGCCAATTTTCATTACCCTAATGATAATCACCGGAATAAATTATTCCGCGTGAGGTTTTTCGGGTGAAAAAGCAATGGATTGTTGGCACGGCACTGCTTATGTTGATGACTGGTTATGTCTGGGATGATTGCGAACCGTTATCTTAAAATTTCTTAATATATCTATTGATTTAGC
>ENA-OWON01000735-OWON01000735.1-gut-metagenome-genome-assembly--contig:-NODE-735-length-10216-cov-3.721472_pt1 | contig 10216 bp, 9 predicted proteins | sample MGYA00248257_ERZ651798 | MGnify/ENA primary metagenome ERZ651798 (study PRJEB26908, sample SAMEA4031708) | gut metagenome | biome: gut; feature: normal infant; material: stool | place: China | collected 2015 ... | reverse complement strand
GTCATGACTCCCATCGAGGATGACTCCATCAGCTGCAAATACCACTGCATCTGCCCTCCGGGTACCCAGCGCAAGTGTACCATCCGCCGCTCTGTTCCCGGCTCGAACGCCTTTGTCCCGTCGGTCGTGGGCCTCATCATCGGCGGCGAGGTGGTGAAGGACCTCGTGGGCTTTGTCCCCCTGAAGGGCTGATATTGTAAAAGCAAAAACCAGTGCATCAAAGATGCACTGGTTTTTTGTTATTCACGAGATAATCTTCTCTGCGCCAGCCCAAAGCCGACGGCACTTGCCGCAAAGACGGCGTAATAGCTGGCCAGCCGGTAGAACATCAGCAGGCTCATGGACGAAGCATCGGGGAGGAAGCTGCTGTACACCAGCAGGAAGGCCGTCTCCACCGAGCCCATGCCCGCCACGTTGGGCAGGGCGTTGGAGACAAAGAAGGTCAGCGACGTCAGGAGCTGCACCTGCCAGAAGGCCAGTCCGGTATCCAGCCCCATGAACCGCAGCCCCATCCAGGGCAGGCAGAAGAGCAGGAACAGCTTGACGAGATGCACGCCCAGAATGGCGGCACAGCGGGGCTTGTCCGCCAGCAGATGGCGGCTCTCGGTGCTCAGGGTGTCCAGCTGCTCGAGCCAGCTTTCCCGCCGCTCGGCCCAGCGGCCCGTGTCGGGCAGAAAATGCAGCAGCCACCGGGCCAGACGCTGCACCACCGGCAGGGCGCAGAGGGCGATGAGCCCCACGATGACGCCCGCCACGACAGCGTAGGCCCCGGGCAGATACCGCAGCACGCCGTCGGAGTGGGCCGCCATCCAGGGACGGCCCGCCAGAAGCAGCACGGTGGCGTAAAGCAGGACAGCAGTCTTGTGGAAGACGTATTGCAGGGTCATCAGCCCCACGCCGGGGCCGACGTCCAGCCCGCGCCGGTGGAGATACCACGTCTGAAACGGCACCGACCCTGCGCCGAGGCCCACCACATTGCCGAAGGTCCCCATCCATGCGTTGTCGATGCCCTGCCGCAGCGGGAAATGGGACAGGCGGCTGCGGACGATGAGCCAGCTGGATACGCCCTCGAGAAGCGGGTAGCTCAGGCCCACGGCCAGTGCCAGAAGCCCCTGCCCGAGGGTGAGCCGGCTCAGTGCCTCGGAGATCTCGGCCCAGTGCTCCCGGAAGATGAACACCACGATGCCGGTCAGCAGGGCCAGAACGCCCAGCGAGAGCAGGGTCTTTCGGCGCGAAGGGGCGGGGGAGGCGGACGAACTCATGCGGGGACTCCTTTCGAATTTCAACAAAAAACGGACTGGGATAAACTCTTAGGAGAGTATATCACAGTCCGGAGATGTGTTTGTGAACAACTGCCAAATTTTTTGCCTCAGTTTCGGCAGAGTGATAAAGAACGGGGAGCTTATTCGCCGGTGAGCTCCTTTACAGCCTGTTGTAAACTGTCGGAAAACGCCTGCTTGGAGTAATGACTCTCGTAAAGCTCACGGCAGGCGGGGCGCATGGCGGCAAGCTTTTCCGGGTGCTCGATGGCCCAGGCCAGCCGCTCGGCCAGCTTTTCGGGGTCGTCGTCCTCGTAGACGAAACCGTCCACGCCCTCGGTGATGAGCCCGGCGGTGCCGGTGTGCTCCGACACGATGGCGGGCTTGCCGAAGATGAGGCCCTCGGTGACGAAAGTAGGCATGGGGTCGTCGCGGGAGGCGCAGACGAGGCAGGTACACTGGGCCATCAGGCTCTTGATCTCGTCGCGGGTGAGCCGCTTGACATAAAAGACGTTGTCGGGGCAGTCAGCGGTCAGGCTCCGCACGGCGTCCATCATCTCAGCCTCTGCGGCCTTGCCCACGAAGAGGAAGGATGCCTTCTTCATGGTCTCAGGCGGCAGCAGCCGGATGGCCTTGCAGAAGATGTCCTGGCCTTTCCGGTTCTCGAAGGAACCCACGGTGGCGAACAGAGGCCGCCCGCCCGCATAGCTCAGATCGTAGTGGGAGAACTTCTCGGCGGCGTAGTCCGGCAGGCCGTAGATGAGGGGCCGGATGTTGAACTCCGGCCGCACCGAGTGCATGGCGTTGGCGGCGTGGCTGCCGACGGAGTAGAGCCGGATGTTTTCGCCCAGCTCTCTGGGGATCTGGTGGGCGATGTGGGGGTAGCCTGCAAAGGCATCGTGGAGCCACCAGAGCACCGGCACCCGCGCACCGCTCAGGGCGCGGACGGCCCGGGCCTCCACGACGGTGTTGGCCAGAACAAGGTCGGCGCAGAGGGCCAGCCCCCAGAGCAGGGGAGACTGGACACAGCCCTTGCGGGTGATGACGGTAGCTCCCGCCTCGAGGAAGAGCGGCATGGAGCCGCCGTCCTCAGGGCCGAGGACGACCACTTCGTAGCCCATGCTGCGCAGCACCGGCACGGCGCTCACCAGCACGATGGGCGCACCGGTCATGTCCAGCAGGTGGCTCATGATAAAGACGCGCTTCCCCTTTACAGACCAGACGTCTTCGGCGCAGATGTCCCGCTCATAGTGGGCCAGCGCCAGCGGGAGGCAGACGTGGCTGCGGCGGAGCTTCGCCGCCAGCGTCAGCAGCTCGACGGGATTTTCCGGGTCGCGGGCTTCCGCCTGACAGCGGCGCAGCAGCTCCCGGGAGACGAGGGCGCAGCCCGGGCAGGCTGCAAAGCCCTGACTGTGGTAGAGGGTGGTGACGCCTGAGTAGCCGAAGACGGCGTCGCTGGTGACGTAGTCTGCGCCGCTGCGCAGTGCGTCCGCAAAGCAGGAAAGGGCCGTGGGCATCAGGAAAAGGTCTTCCCTGACCAGAAGCACACCGACGGCGCTGCCGAGGGCTTCGGGGCGGAGGCTGTCCGTCAATAAAAATTTGCGGTGGAGCTGGTCCTGCAGGGAAGCTTTCAGGGCGGCGTTCCGCCCCGGCGCATAGACGCCGAGAAAAACTTCCTGGGTGTCGAGATATTCCTGTTTGGCGAGCTGAACCCGCTGCAGAGTGGTATAACTGCTGTACATCGTATCCTCCTCTCCGCAGGCAGGCTCAATGGCTGCGATGGAACAGCCCCAGCAGGCGGCGCAGGGGCTGCGTGAGTTTCCAGCTGCTGGAAGAGAGGATGTTTTCCAGCGAGCTCTCGTAGGCTTTGCTCCGGGCGCACAGCTCGGCGTTGGCCTGATGCAGCTCGGAGAGATTCTTCTGCAGGGCCTCGATGGTCTGCTTCTGGTCAGCCGTAGTCTTTTCCAGCTGGTCGAGGTGCATCTGCTCGCAGACGCGGGTCTTCTGGAAATACTGTACGCCCTCGAGAACGGCGGCGAACAATGGGTCGTCCGCCAGCGGCTCCAGCGGGAGGTAGCAGTAGCTCACGCCCAGCTTCATCCCGGCGGGGAAACGGTTCAGACCTTCCAGCATGAAATTCGGGTCGTCGTTGAGGAACAGGATGCCGTCGCCGTGGAGCGGCACACCGTTCACCGGGCGGCAGAGGATGCGGTCATCCGAGAAGACGAAATCAGTGATGCAGCAGGGCAGTTCGCCGGGGTCGAAACGGAGATTGAACGCGGTCTCCGGCAGCTCGAAGGTCGCTGTCACCATGCCGTTCAGCTCGTCGTATTCGTAGTCCGGGGCTTTGACGGTGTCTTTCTGGGAAAAGCCGAACCCGGCATCATAGTAAAGCAGCGGCTGCACCAGAGCAGGCGAGTCGGTCTGCCTCTCTTTCTGGGGGTGGGCAGCATAGAAGGTCTGCAGCTGTTTTTCCAGCTCGAGGCAGCGCTGGGCCAGCCGCGAAGTGCCTTCGTCTGCAAGTTTGAGCTGTTGTTCAAGGTCTGCAATGCGGCTGCGCAGAGCCGCCTCAGGAGTTTCGTTCATCATTACCGGGTCCTCCTCCGATTTATCGCAAGGCGTACAACCCGCGCTGCAAGCCCATGCATCAAAAGTAACTATAGTCTGCCCTCAAAATGGCTGGATACCAAAGCGCAGGGATTTCAGTGTTTTGCCGCATAGCGGCGGGTCCTGCTCCGCTGCCGGGGCTTGTCCGCAGGCTTGCCGCCCCGAAGCTTCCGGCCAAGCTCTTTGCGGCGCATCAGAAGTTCGGTGACGGCGAAGATGGACACAAGCGAGAACACGAACTGCAGCAGCATCCCCTGCACCGGATGGTCAGCATACTTTGCAGCCATCAGATACCACGGGATGGCCGTCAGCTCCACAGTGTGGATGCAGAAGATGAAGAGCGAGCGCCGGCCCACCCACTCGATGGCATGGGAGATGGGGCCGTCCACCCGGCGCTGCCATTTCAAAAAGAGCCGGATGATGCCGTAGCCCACTGCGCCATCCAGCAGGATGCTCAGCGGCCCCATCGTCCACTCACCCAGCGAAACGCAGTCGGTGCTCTGGGTCAGCAAAACGCCCGCGACGACGCCCAGCGCGGACGCGATAAGTCCGGCTTTGGCTCTGCCGGAAAGGGGAGTTTCGAAAAGGCGGCGCTTCTTGGCCAGATAGCCGATGTAAAGGTAGGGCAGCGACACCATGCCCTGCGCGATGCAGAAAGGAGCCTCCCACACCAGCGTGACGCCCCAGCCAAGCAGGGTGACGCCGACGACTGCGGGGGTTATGTACCGCTCGGGGAAGATCTCAAGCAGCACGTCCAGAAGCACCCACGCCAGCATCAGGGCCACTAAGTACCACATGGGTCCGCAGGAGAAAAACTGATGCCCGAAGTAAGTGGCCGTGTGGGGCAGGCCCAACAGGAAACCGCCTAAGACCTTAGCCGATTCTGAGATGGCAGCATCCCACGAGCCGAAAGCTGCGTGGTGAAGGAAAGCGTGGAGCACCGTGGTGGCCAGTGCAGTATAAAGGTAAGGCTTGAGCAGGGTCTTGAGCTGCTGCTCGATGCATTTGTGGATGGAGCGCTTGCGGAAGCCGTAGCCGCTGGCAATAAAAAAGGCGGCCATCAGCGCTTCGCGGTAAGCGAACAGCGCGAACGCGAAAGGGGTGACGTCGTTGGTGCCGAGGGGGTAAAGCTCTGCCGTGTGGGCAAAGACGATGGCCAGCATTCCGATGCCTTTCAGCAGGTCGAACATGCCAAGGCTGCTTACAGTGCGGGGCTTGGTGCCTTCCATGAAAAGGGTCCTCCTTGTGCGCCATTCGTCCCGGAGGCCCCGGAAGGCCGTGTTTTAGGCGCGATAAATAAAAATATGAAGCCCAGCGGGGAGCTTTTTTGCTAAATGATATAAACAGTATAATGCTTTTTGGGCTTGCTGTCAATTTGATAAGGACTCGACCTCCGGGCGAAGTTTCGTCCTGACGAAAAAAAGTGTATCACAGCTTTTCGCGCATCGCAACAAAAGGAAAGAATTACATCTGCCTGCACAAATCGAATGCAAGCTCAAGTTGCATATTTGTGCAATTAAATCTTGCGTTTGTGCTCTGCTTGCGGTATACTGTTGCCATGAGGAGCCGTGCCAAAGTTTTCCTCGAAATGCCAGAGATTCGGAATGACTCTGGAAAGTGAATGAAAAAAGTGCAGAGCTGAAAATTTGACAAAAAGGAGAAAGACCGATGGCTGAATACATCAAAGTACCCGCAGGCGTATACGACATGGTGACCCGCTGCATGGAGCAGGAGTTCCCCGATCATGTGGCCATCCGCTATGTGGCCGAGGACGGCAAGACTGTTGTGGAGAAGAAGTATCGCGAGTATGCGCAGGACATCCGCCGGATGACGGCCTATCTCAAGGCCGAAGTGCCGGACATCAAGGGCCGGCGCATCGTTCTGCTGAGCCGGAACTGCTATGAATTCTGCGTGGCGTCCTACGGCATCATCCTCGCCGGCGGCGTCCTCGTGACCCTGAACCAGAAAAAGAACTGGGAGGAGCTGGAATATGAGCTGGGCCTCGTGGAGCCTGCCCTCATCCTGAACGACGGCATCGACTACGGCTGCCGCGCCGAGCTGGAAGCCGCCTACGGCCCGAAGCTCCGCCCCATGGACTGCTATAAAGAGACTGCCCCCGGCGAGCTGACCAACTGCGTGGGCCACGATGATCTGATGATGCTGATGTTCACCTCCGGCACCACCGGCCGCAGCAAGGGCGTCATGCTCTCGGAGCGGAATATGTGCGCCAGCCTGCACACCTATTCGGAGGTGGCAGAGAACTGGATCACCGACCGCCTCCCGGCAGGCCAGAAGCTGCCGCTGAGCCATATGACCCTGCTGCCCCTCTTCCACATGGCCTGCTTCGTCTGCGTCATGTCCTACCCGCCTGCCGGCTGGACTCTGAACCTCTGCGGCGACATCCGCGACTTCTACCGCGACCTGGGCCTGATGCACAGCGATGTCATGGCCTCGGCCCCCATGCTGGTGGAGACCGTCTACAACGACATGAAGCGTGGCCGCGTCAGCCGTCTGAACGGCCTGTGGGACCTGTGCTGCTCTTCCGCTGCCCTCGACCCCAAGATGCTGCTGGAGCTGGCCCAGAACGGCTTCGTCGTCAACCAGTGCTACGGTATGACCGAGACCTTCGGCGACGGCATCCTGAACTTTACGCAGGTCGAAAAGCACATGAGTGCCGTGGGCAAGCCCGACGACCACGTTCAGTATAAGCTGGACGAGACCGGAGAAATTTGCATCAAGGGCGACTGCGTGATGCTGGGCTACTACAAGGACCCCGAGGCCACGGCAGAGGTCATCGACGCCGACGGCTGGTTCCACACCGGCGACCTGGCCCGGATGGATGAGGAAGGCTTCTATTACATCACCGGCCGCAAGAAGAACCTTATCATCCTCGCCAGCGGCGAGAACGTCAGCCCCGAAGAGCTGGAAAAGAAGCTGGCCCTCTGCCCGGCCATCATCGAGTGCATCGTGAAGGAGAAGGGCCAGAAAATCTGTGCCGTCATCTACTGCCCTGAGGATAAGCAGGAAGAGGTCAGAGCCTTCGTCACCGAGGTGAACCGCAGCCTGCCGCTGTATAAGCGCATCAGTGCTGTGGAGTTCACCGCTGAGCCCCTGCCCCGCAACGCTCTGGGGAAGCTGCTGCGGAAGTAACAAGTAAGAAGAAACAGTGAAAAGGATACGCCGCGTGGTTGCATTTCTCAGCCGAAACAGGTATTATTACTCTGAGGCAGAAAATGTCAGCTGCCGGCGTTTCGCTGTAATAAAGAAAACAGCAAGGAGCGACAAAATGATAAATACTGTATATGAGCTCATCACGGACGTCATGGCGAAGCAGTACCCCGACCGGGTGGCGTTCCGCTATGTGGCCGCCGATGGCAAGACTGTGGTGGAAAAGACCTACGCCCAGTATGTGCAGGACATCCGCAGGGCCGTTACTTATTTTAAGGAGAATATCCCCGACATCAAGGGCAAGCGTGTCGGCATCATGAGCCGCAACTGCTATGAGTACGGTGTCAACAGCTTCGGCGCGATCCTCGCCGGGGCCGTCGTCGTGACCATCAACCAGAAAAAGACCTGGCCCGAGCTGGAATATGAGCTGGGCCTTGCCGAGCCTTCCCTCATCGTCAACGACGGCATCGACTATGGCTGCCGCCCCGACATCGAGGCCGCCTACGGCGATAAACTCCGCCCGATGGACGCCTTCAAGGACAGCGCGCCTGCAGAGCTTGTTGACTGCGTGGGCCATGATGATTTGATCGTGCTGATGTTCACTTCCGGCACCCCCGGCCGCAGCAAGGCCGTCATGCTCTCGGAGCGCAACTTTTTTACCACTGTGGAGTGCCAGGTCAAATTCGGCGACGCCATGCTGGACTATAAGCACGAGCATATGCCCGAGGACAAGAACGATGTCCTGAGCAACTTCGCCATCCTGCCCCTGTTCCATCTGGGTACGTTCATCTGCCTCTTCGTTTGGGCCTGCAAGGGCTGGGCGCTGAACCTCTCCGCCGACATCCGCGACTTCTACCGCGACCTCGGCCTGATGCACAGCGATGCCATCGCTGTGGCTCCCATGCTGATGGAGGCCATCTACAAAGACGTCAAGCGGGGCCGCCGCGCCCGCCTGAACGGCGTCTGGAACCCCTGCGGCTCCTCTGCCATGTTTGACGGCGCCATGCTGGCCGAGCTGGCACAGCAGGGCATGATGATCACTCAGGTGTACGGCATGACCGAGACCTGCGGCGACGGCATCATCAACTACGAGCAGGACGAAAAGCACATCCGCGCCGTGGGCAGGCCCGACGACCACGCCGAGTACAAGCTGGACGAGACGGGCGAAATCTGCATCCGCGGCGGCTGCGTCATGCTGGGCTATTACAAGGACCCCGAGGCCACCGCAGAAGTCCTCGACGCCGACGGCTGGTTCCACACCGGAGACCTGGCCCGTGTGGACGAGGACGGCTTCTATTACATCACCGGACGCAAGAAGAATATCATCATCCTCGACAACGGTGAGAACGTCAGCCCCGAAGAACTGGAAAATCTGCTGTCCAAGTGCGAGGCCGTCAAGGAATGCATCGTCAGGGAGAAGGGCAAGAAGATCTGTGCCGTCATCTACTGCGGCGAGGCCGACCAGCAGACCGTCCGCGACTTCATCACCGAGACCAACCGCACCCTGCCGCTCTACAAGCGGATGAGCGCCGTGGAGTTCAGCACCGAGCCTCTGCCCCGCACCGGCACCGGCAAGCTGCTGCGCAAGTAAGAATAAACCGGGCAGGCTGCGGAATACTGGAAAAGAGCCGCAGCCGCCTTTAATGGAACTACGAAAGGAAGATTCAAACTATGGAAAGAACCGAGATCGTGTCCCAGATCCTTGCAATTCTGGAAGATGTTGCAGAGATTTCCCCCGAGGATGTCAACGAGAACAGCGTCCTGATGGACGACCTGGACCTGTCGTCCATGGAGATCCTGACCGTCGTCGCCGACCTGGAGGAGACGTTCGGCCTGCGCATCCCCGAAAAGGAGCTGCGCAACTTCGTCACCATCAGCGATTTGGCCGACTATCTGGCCGCACACGCGGGGGAATAAGGAATGGATGCCGAACAGCGCTCTGTTTTTCAGGGCATCGTCTACTATTACCGCGAAAACATGGTCAACTGCCGCTATCAGGTCACGCTGAAGGACGCCGTGGACGGTGCGCTTTTGCAGCAGGCTCTGGATGCGGCCCGGGCAAAGGCACCCTACTATTTCCAGAAGCCGGTGTGGGAGTAATAGCTGCTCCACCTCGAGCCGTCGGACGCCCCCTGCCCGGTGCGGCAGGGCAGCGCAAAGCCCGAATTTCCGGACGAGAACGGCTTTACGGTCGCCCTGAGCTATGAGGGGAAAGTCGTCTACTTCGACTGGTTCCACTTTCTGGCCGATGGCCGGGGTATGGCACCCTTCATGACCATGGTGCTGCAGTTCTACTGCAACCTGCGGTACGGCACGGCTTTCGAGGGCCGGACCCTTGAGACGGACCCTGCCTACGACATCGAGGACATCCTTGCAAAGTACCCCGAGAGTCAGGTGGCCAACGATATGCAGCGCCCCGTGGTGCAGACCTTTGAAGAGACGCCCACCTGCTGCCGCGTCCGGCTGGAAAAGGCGGGGCTTGTGGACGCCGCCCTCCGCTGCGGCGTCAAGCCCTTCAGTACCCTCATGGCCCTGCTCTGTAAGGCGCTGCAGGTGTATCTGGATAAGGACGAGGTGCTCTACAGCTACTCGACAGACGCCCGCGACGCGCTGGGCGCGCCGAACGCCCTCTACAACTGCGTGGCCTCCTTCCAGCGCAAGCTGCCGCTGACGGCAGATGCCCCGCTGGCCAAAGTGGCCGTGGGCGTGGACGCTGACCTGAAAGAGAACCTTTCCGCTGAGCGAAAACTGTTCCGTATCGCGGAGCAGATGGGCTGGGTCTACCGGGTCTACCAGCAGAAAGCCAGCCTCAGCATCAAAAAGCGCATCTTCCAGATGGGCGAGTACATCAGCGGCTTCCCGGCGGACTTCTGGGTGAGCTATCTGGGCGACCCCTTCGCCCCGTCCAGCCCGGAGCTGACCCGGTACATCGAGGACTTCCAGACCTGGGTGCCGGCAGACGGCGCTTCCATCGGTCTGGAATGCACCAGCCTGCATGGCATCATCACCCTCTGCGTCAAGAACAAGGTGCCGCGCCCCGGCTTTGCCGAGACTCTGCGCGCCGCGTTCGAGGCCGAAGGCATCAAGGTGCTGGAAGCCGCAGAGCGGGGCGCAGACAATACATAAAAGAAAACCTCTCCGTCTCGCTGCCGCTCGACAGGGCCGGGTTGCGGCACCCAGCA
>ENA-OWON01000731-OWON01000731.1-gut-metagenome-genome-assembly--contig:-NODE-731-length-10249-cov-2.653460_pt1 | contig 10249 bp, 7 predicted proteins | sample MGYA00248257_ERZ651798 | MGnify/ENA primary metagenome ERZ651798 (study PRJEB26908, sample SAMEA4031708) | gut metagenome | biome: gut; feature: normal infant; material: stool | place: China | collected 2015 ... | reverse complement strand
GTCTAAATTGGAGTACTTTACAACTTATGACACCGTAATTGCCAGTTGGGAAAATACATTTAATTTTGTGTTGAACCGTTATTTGTCTACTAAGTTGTTTGTTCATGCGCGTTATGATGACGGTGTGACACTGACAGAAGATAACAAGAGTTATTTCCAGTTGCAGGAATTGCTTAGTTTTGGTTTGAATTATACTTGGTAAGAAAGGAGAGTGTAAGCGATATCGATGGAGAACCAATAAAAACACGGATGCCGTAGAATTTGATATTCTGCGGCATCCGTGTTTTTATTGGTTCTCCATTTTATTTATGTTCACCCAGCAATGTTTGTACAATTCTTTCTGCAGCGTGTCCATCCCAACGTTCCGGCAAATGTCCCTTCTGCCATTCTCCTTTATTCAGAATGTCAAGGACGTCTGCCAGGATTTCAGAGCTTTCCCCCACCAGCCGGTTTGTGCCGATTGTCACTGTTTCGGGATGTTCTGCATACGTGCTTAATGTCATGCAGGGGATTCCTAAAAAAGTAGCTTCTTCCGCTACATTGCCCGAATCTGTAATGATACCCCAGGCATGGTTCACTAAATATCCGAATGACAAATAAGGTTGCGGTGGTAATATATATAACCTTTCGGAAGTAATTCCTAAAGCAGACAGCTTGTTTTTTACATATGTATGGAGCGGCGCCACGATCGGCTTGTCTGTTTTTTCCAGTATAGTGCGGAAGATGGCTTTCAGTGTTGTGTCCTTGTTTAGCAATGAATGTTTGTTCAATGTTAGCAAGAGGTATTCTTTTTCTTTCAGTCCCATAATGGAGAACGCTACCGGGCGCTGTAAACGGGTACGGTTATAACGCAGCGTATCAATCAGGATGTTTCCTACAAAATGTACATGTGCCTGTTCGGTTCCTGTTTGATTCAGATTGCGGTTGGCTACCATTCCGGCCGTGAACAGATAATCGGACAAGCCATCTGTTATCATGCTGTTCACTTCCTTTGGCATATCCATATCGAAAGAGCGGGTTCCGGCCACTAGATGAGCGACTTTTATCCCTTTCTTTTTAGCTACGATAGAGCACGCCATAGTAGGAGTCAGGTCATCCACTACAAGTACTACCTGTGCAGGATGCTGTTCCAGTTCGCGGGCGAAAGCTACCAATATACCTGCCATTCGCTGGAAAAAATCTGTATTATCTACATGCAGATATACATCGGGACGCGGCATATCCAGGTCTGTAAACAGAGAAGGTTCCAAACTTTTATCTTCGTCCGAACCTGTGTAGACCAGACGGGCAGTGATATTTTTTCCTGCTGCCTTTGCAGCCTTGATAGCACGCATTAATGGGGCAATTTTCATGAAATTGGGACGTGCACCTGCGATAATTGTTACTTTCATCTTATTTTAAGCTATTTTCTGAACACAAAAATACATTTTCTTATCGAATTTATTCGTTACTTTGCAGACAAATAACAACCATTATGCTAACATTTGTTCAAGTTTTAGATTTTATAGGCACGTTTGCCTTTGCCATCAGTGGTATCAGATTGGCGTCTGCCAAACAGTTTGACTGGTTTGGTGCATATGTAGTGGGTTTGGCAACGGCTATCGGAGGAGGTACTATCCGTGATGTGCTTCTAGATGTGACTCCGGGTTGGATGACCGACCCTATATATTTAATATGTACAGGACTTGCATTGTTTTGGGTAATTGCTTTCGGCAAGTATCTGATTCATATGCATAACACTTTTTTCCTGTTCGACAGCATCGGTCTGGCACTATTTACAGTAGTGGGAGTAGGCAAAAGTATTGCTCTCGGATATCCTTTTTGGGTAGCTATAATCATGGGTAGTATCACTGGGGCCGCAGGTGGTGTGCTCCGCGATGTTTTTATTAATGAAATTCCGCTTATTTTTCGTAAAGAAATTTATGCAATGGCCTGTGTGGTGGGGGGATTGGCCTATTGGATATGTGATCTGTTTGGTCTGGAAGCCTTTATTTGCCAGATAATAGGAGGTAGTACTGTGTTTTTGGCGCGTATTTTAGCTGTTAAATATAGTATCTGTTTACCAATTTTAAAGGGGGAACAACGCTAAATAGCACCTGAAAACTATCAAAACAGGGGGTAAAAACTGATAAATGACGGTTTTTACCCCCTATTTTGATAGTTTTTTCTTTGACACCTATTTAAAATGCGCTATCCTTGCATTACCGAGAGCATGGAAAAAGAATATGAACCTAAACTGAAAGACTTATGAATAGCGTTAGTTTTAAAAAGAACCTGCTGGGTGTGCAAGAAGAATTACTTCGGTTTGCATACAAACTCACAGCCGACCGTGAGGAGGCTAATGACCTGCTACAAGAAACTTCATTGAAAGCGCTGGATAATGAAGACAAGTATATCCCCGATACAAACTTTAAGGGATGGATGTATACCATTATGCGTAACATCTTTATAAACAATTATAGGAAAATAGTGCGTGACCAGACATTTGTGGACCATACAGACAATCTCTACCATTTAAGTATGCCTCAGGATTCCGGCTTTGATAGTACCGAGGGAGCTTATGACATGAAAGAAATACATCGTATAGTCGGTTTGCTTCCTAAAGAATACCGTATTCCATTCGCTATGCATGTGTCGGGATTTAAATATCGTGAGATTGCCGAAAAGCTGGGATTGCCGTTGGGTACTGTAAAAAGCAGAATTTTTTTTACCAGACAACGCTTGCAGGGACAGCTCCGTGATTTTGTATAATCCAAGGGGGAAAATTATCAAAAAGGTAGAGTGAAATTCTTTTGCTCTGCCTTTTTTGTTTTTGTTGGTTTACAATATGATATTAAACATGTTTTTGGAAGCTAAAAAACAGCTTCGAATATTAACTTTATTTTTATTCATTTGTTATATTTGCAAAAGGACAAGACACCTTTAAATCAAGTAATAATTATGAAAAAAGAAATCAAATTCAGTTTGGTCTACCGCGATATGTGGCAGTCATCAGGGAAGTACCAGCCCAGAGCTGATCAGTTAGCCAAAATTGCTCCTCTAATCGTTGAAATGGGGTGTTTTGCCCGAGTCGAAACTAATGGAGGTGCTTTTGAACAAGTGAACTTGCTGTATGGTGAGAATCCTAACAAGGCAGTGCGTACATTTACCAAGCCTTTACGTGAGGCGGGTATTCAGACGCATATGTTGGACCGTGGTTTAAATGCATTGCGAATGTATCCTGTTCCAGCTGATGTACGTCGGTTGATGTATAGGGTAAAACATGCGCAAGGAGTGGATATTACTCGTATTTTTTGTGGTTTGAATGAAGTTCGTAATATTATTCCTTCCATAAAATATGCTAAAGAAGCGGGGATGATTCCTCAAGCCACTCTTTGCATCACTTATTCTCCTGTACATACGGTGGATTATTATTCTTATATTGCCGACCAGTTAATAGAAGCGGGGGCACCCGAAATCTGTTTGAAAGATATGGCAGGTATCGGCCGTCCTGAAATGTTGGGGCAGTTGGTGAGAAATATCAAAGATAAACATCCTGAAGTCATTGTACAATATCATGGACATTCCGGTCCTGGGTTATCTATGGCATCTATTTTGGAAGTTTGTGAGAATGGTGCGGATATCATTGATGTCGCTATGGAGCCGTTGTCATGGGGAAAAGTGCATCCTGACGTAATTTCTGTACAGGCTATGTTGAAAAATGCAGGTTTTCAGGTACCTGAAATCAATATGAAGGCTTATATGAAAGCGCGTAGCATGACGCAGGAATTTATTGATGATTTTTTGGGATATTTTATTGATCCTACCAACAAACATATGTCTTCCTTGCTGCTGGGATGTGGACTTCCCGGTGGCATGATGGGTTCAATGATGGCCGATCTGAAAGGGGTGCATTCGGGCATCAATCTGATTCTGAAAGGACAGGGAAAGGAACCTATGAGTTTGGATGATTTGGTAGTGATGCTGTTTGAAGAAGTGGAATACGTATGGCCGAAATTGGGATATCCACCTTTAGTAACACCGTTTAGCCAATATGTGAAGAATGTGGCTTTGATGAATGTTATGCAATTGGTGAAGGGAGAGGAGAGATGGACGATGATTGATAACCATACATGGGATATGATTTTGGGAAAAAGTGGAAAATTGCCGGGTGCGTTGGCTCCTGAAATAATCGAACTGGCGAAAAGTAAAGGCTACGAATTCACTGATGAAGATCCTCAGGTGAACTATCCTGATGAGCTGGACAAGTACCGTAAGGAGATGGATGATAATGGATGGGAATATGGTGAGGATGAGGAAGAGTTGTTTGAACAGGCTATGCATGACCGGCAATACCGTGATAATAAATCGGGTGTAGCCAAGAAACGTTTTATGGATGATTTACAACGTGCTCAGGATGCGGCTATGGTAAAAAGTGGCTTCGATGAGGAAACGATCCGAAAATATAAGCGTGCTAAGGCAGATCCTATTATTGCACCGGATAAGGGGCAGATTTTATGGGAAGTTTCCGTGGAAGGTCCTTCTATGGCACCGTTTGTCGGACGGAAATACCAGCATGATGAAGTGTTCTGTTATATTTCCACTCCGTGGGGAGAGTATGAAAAGATTTTTGCTAATTTTACAGGACGTATTGTAGAAGTTTGCGCCCAACAAGGAGCTGTAGTTAATAAAGGTGATGTTATAGCTTATTTGGAAAGAACAGAGTTTACTGCATGATTTAAAGGTGCTATATAGCTTTTTTTATCCGCTATGGCAAGTGTTGAATTTGTCATGGCGGATGTTTTTATCTTTTCATTCTTTTAAAATTTGCATTCATTCAGTTATGTGTTATCTTTGTTGCCATGCAGAAAAAACAGGTAGATAAGAAAAAATATATGAGAAAGCTGTATCCGTGGTTGCTGGGAATGATTTTAGGAATAATGCCTTGTATCGTTTCAGCATCAGAAAATGACAGTATAAAAGTCGAGAGTCTGCTTCAAAAAGCTGCCCGGTTGCCGGCCGATAGCTGTAGGATATTGTTTTTTGCCCAAAATCTATTAGGGGTTCCATACGTAGCGAATACATTGGATGGGACAGATGAAGAGAGATTAGTTGTTCATTTGGATAAGGTGGATTGTACCACATTAGTTGAAACAGTACTTGCATTGAGTCTCGCTGACAAGTATGGGAAAAGTGACTTTGAAAGTTACAAAAAAGCGTTGCTGTGTATCCGCTATCGGAATGGAAAACAAGCCGGTTATGTCTCGCGTTTACATTACTTCAGTGATTGGATTAAGGATAACGAACAGAAAGGAATTGTACATGAACGTACAGGGGAATTAGGGCTTGCTGTATCACAAATCTTGAATTTGGATTTTATGTCCACACACTCTGACAATTATCACCGGTTGAAAAATAATCCTTCCATGATATCCCAGATGATTGAAATAGAGAGAAAATGGAAAAATGTTCCTGTTTCTTATATTCCTAAAACAAGTCTGAACGTTTCTTCTGAGGAGTTGGACATAAAGAATGGGGATATCATAGCGATTACTACCAATATAAAAGGGCTGGATGTGGTGCATACAGGATTTGCTTGTTGGGTGGATGGTAAATTGCATTTGCTTCATGCTTCATCGGTCATGAAGAAAGTTATTCTAGATTCTCAGACTCTCTTTGAATACTCTAAAAATAAGAAAGCCCACACGGGGGTGCGGGTTATTTCTTTTTCTTCTTTGAAACCGTAGAGGACGTATCTTGTTTGGGCGGAAATGTAGGGACGCATTTCATAAGATAAAGTATCTTCTTTTGTCTTTTAAGCATGTAGTTGCCAGGTCTGCTTGAATTGAATTTGCGAGGATTGGGAAGGCTGGCTGCAATTAGTGCGCATTCTTCCGGTGTCAGTTTGCTGGCATTCTTGTGAAAGTGTTCACGAGCTACTGCTTCGGCACCATAGATACCATTTCCCATTTCTATAGAGTTCAGATAGACTTCCATAATCCGTTCCTTGTTCCAAAATAGTTCTATCAAGGTGGTGAAATACACTTCAAGTCCTTTCCTGATCCAAGAAGAAGCAGGCCACAAGAAAATGTTTTTGGCTGTCTGTTGGCTGATAGTACTGGCACCTCGAGGGCGTTTTCGGTTCTTGTTTTCTTTTAAGGCTTTCTCTATTTCTTTGAAGTCAAAACCATTATGCTCGGCAAAGCGATTGTCTTCAGAGGCAATAACAGCCATAGACAGATGAGGGGATATGTTTTCTTTAGGTAGCCAAGAGTGTTTCCACTTTATATCTTCTCCATGAATGATTTGCTGGGTAGTACGGATAAACATCAACGGGGTAAAGTAAACCGGAATAAATCGTAAAACGATAACTGCGAGAATGGAAGAACCAAAGAAAAAAAGCAGCAGATTGCGGATGAATTTTAAAATCTTTTTTTTCATGCTTGTGTATTAAAAGCAATTTCGGGCAGAAATAACCTGTCCGAAATTGGTTTATTTTATATGTTATTCCAATGTTGTGACCGTTGGTTCGGGCGTATTGGATACGCTCTACAATAACGTCATTGATATCATTTCAGTGTTCCTGCTTCCGCTTGCTGAATCATCTGTTGGCTGGCATACATATATACTTCTACACGACGGTTCTGCTGGCGTCCCTCGGCTGTGTCATTATTACCTATCGGATCTGCTTGACCCAAGCCTTCTACGGACTTGATCTGGGAATTACTTACACCGCAACCCAACAGATAACTAGCCACACTTTGAGCGCGTTCTTGTGACAGATTGAGGTTTTTTTGGATACTTTGTTCAGCTGTACTGTTTCTCCAGCCCTGGTTGTCTGTATATCCATAAATGGATACATCCATATCTCTGTTCTGGTTCAATACGTTGTTTGCAAACTTGCTCAAGGCTGATTTCGCTTGTGCACTCAAGGCTGCATTTCCTGTATTGAAGAGAATACCGGAATCAAAAGTAACTTTTACAGCCTGAAGGCCATTGTTATCTGTTACTTGTTCTACCTGTGCTCCTTGGATTTGAGCAGCTTCTTCTGCTGCTTTATCCATTTTTTTCCCAATTAACACACCGGCACCTGTACCTACTGCCGCACCTACTGCCGCACCAATAGCCGCACCTTTACCATGTCCGGCTATTCCGCCGATAATTGCTCCCAATGCTGCACCGCCGCCGCCGCCGATCAGACCGCCTTTAGCGGTATTATTCATGTTACCACATCCACTGAATACTAATGTAGCACTCAGTAATAAAGCCATAATTTTAGTCTTTTTCATAATCATGTTCATTTTAATATATTAATGACTTAATGCAAAAATTGTTCATTAAACGGCCTGATAATTTAAAGCTTTCTTCTTGATAAGCATAAACCAGATCAGACAAATAATTCCTTTCATAGTGCTAGTGATGCTTATGCTCCACCAAATACCCGGCAAACCCCAGCCCCATGATACAAACAACAGTGCCATCGGGATGCGCAGATAGTTACAGGTGACGCTGATTACGGCAGGAGGCATGGTGCGCCCCATCCCATAAAATACGCCCTGTATGGTAATTTCCAGCATCATAAATAGTTGCGAGTATCCGTCAATACGTAGAAAGACACCGCCGGTTTCGTAAGCTGCTTTTTCAGGAACAAAGATAGAAAATATTTCGTTTCCATAACATATAAAAAGGAATGTGCAGAAAGATCCGAATATAAATGTCATCCATAAAGTGGTGCGATAGGCTTTCAGCACACGGGAGATTTGCCGCGCTGCATAATTCTGAGCTACAAAGGCACTGAGAGCTGTAGAAAAACCTTGGGAGGTGTTCCAGGTGATAGCTTCGATTTGTCCTCCGGTGGTGAGTGCCATCAGCCCTAAATGACCACCTTGTTCTGTGGCGGTTCTTCCGAGAAACATATTGACGAAAGCGAATAATGTATTGAGTGCCGCTACTGGTAATCCTATTTTCAAAATGTGGCGTGTATATTGTTTTTTCAGTTTAGTAAATAACCGAAAATCATCCCATAATATTTTCTTTTGTTTCAATTGATAGATAAACAGTATGCATACCGTAGCTTCGGCCAGCCAAGTGGCAATTGCTGCTCCCGTAGTTCCCCAGCTTAAACCAAAGATAAAGATAGGATCCAGTATTATATTTGTAATCAGTCCGATACCGTTAATGGAAAAAGGTATTTTGCTTCGTCCGGCGGCATTGAATATCCCTGTAAAGGCAGCTGATAAAAAGACGAATGGAAAGGCGGTTGCTATAATCCGTAGATATTCCACAGCCATCTTGGCTATATGAGGTTCTAGTTCATAGATACTGATAATAGGGGTGGCAAAGATAAATAACAATGCTCCCCAGCTCAATGATATAAGTAAGGACAAGGTAAGATTATGTGATGCGAATGCACGGGCAGCTTGCTCGTTTTGTGCCCCGATGGCTTGTCCTACGCTGACTTCCGAACCTACTTTGTTCAGAAGAGAGATAGATGTGGACATCCATGTAAGAATTCCTACCGAACCTACGGCGGCTATTGCCTCACTTCCTATTCTTCCTACCCAAGCCATGTCGGTCAGACTATATGCCATTTGTATGAATGAAGTAGCCATAATGGGCATTGCCAAAGTAAACAATTGCTTTAGGATAGGGCCTTGAGTCAGATTCTTAGTTCCTTTCATTCGTCATTAACGGATAAATTGTCTGCAAAGGTAGAAATTTATACTGATTTCTGTGGGGAATGCTGATAAAAATACTTTTCTATTACTCTTTTTAAATGGTCTGGATGTTTTATAAAAAACTTTGAAGTTCTTGAAGAAGGATAAAGCTTTTTCAAAAACTCCAAAGTCTTTTATGAGTATATTGATAGAAGTCGTTGATTAGTAAGCGAAAATAGGATATTTCTTCATTGTTTCGTTTACGCGTGCACGAACTTGTGCAATTACTTCTTCATTGTCTACGTTTGAAAGAACTGTCTCAATCATTTCGGCGATTTCCAACATCAAGTCTTCTTTTGCTCCGCGAGTTGTGATAGCGGGAGTTCCCAAACGGATACCTGAAGTTTGGAAAGCAGAACGGCTGTCAAATGGGACCATGTTCTTGTTTACAGTGATATCAGCAGCAACCAATGCTTTTTCTGCTACTTTGCCTGTCAGATCAGGGTATTTGGTACGCAGGTCTACCAGCATGGAGTGGTTGTCTGTACCACCGGAAACGATCGTAAAGCCACGGTCAATCAAAGCCTGTGCCAATACGGCTGCATTCTTTTTTACTTGTGTTTGATATTCTTTGTATTCCGGCTGTAAACATTCACCGAATGCAACAGCTTTGGCTGCGATGACATGTTCCAACGGGCCACCTTGTATACCAGGGAATACAGCAGAATCCAAAAGTTGTGACATCATCTTGATTTCACCTTTTGGAGTTTTCTTGCCCCATGGGTTAGGGAAGTCTTTACCCATCATGATGACACCGCCACGAGGGCCACGAAGGGTTTTATGGGTTGTTGAAGTGACGATATGAGCATATTTAACCGGGTTGTCCAACAGTCCGGCAGCAATCAGTCCGGCAGGGTGGGCCATATCAATCATCAGGATGGCTCCCACTTTATCTGCGATTTCACGCATACGTTTGTAGTCCCACTCGCGAGAATATGCAGAACCGCCACCGATAATCATTTTGGGTTTTTCACGTAATGCGATTTCTTCCATCTGATCGTAATCTACACGACCTGTTTCTTTGTTCAGGTTGTATTCACACGGAGTATAAATAATTCCGGATGTGTTTACCAATGAACCATGTGACAAGTGACCACCATGGGCCAAATTTAATCCCATAAATTTATCACCCGGATTCAAAACGGCCAGAAATACAGCAGCATTAGCCTGTGCTCCGTAGTGAGGTTGTACATTAGCCCATTCTGCTCCAAATATTTGTTTCAGTCTGTCGATAGCGATTTGTTCGCTCTGGTCTACCACTTCGCAACCGCCATAGTAGCGCTTGCCGGGATACCCTTCAGCATACTTGTTGGTAAGGCAAGAACCCATGGCTTGCATTACTTGGTCACTTACAAAGTTTTCGGATGCGATCAGCTCGATATGGCTGTTCTGACGGTCCATCTCCGCTTCGATCGCTGCTGCCACGTCTGCATCAACTGCTTTTAACTCTTCTAAATTCATCACTTTTTCCTCCTGCCGCATAGGTTCTCAACTCATTTTTTCAAGTGTAACGCATTGAAAATCTTTGTCTATCATAGCCCAGTTTCCATGGA
>ENA-OWON01000730-OWON01000730.1-gut-metagenome-genome-assembly--contig:-NODE-730-length-10264-cov-10.375086_pt1 | contig 10264 bp, 11 predicted proteins | sample MGYA00248257_ERZ651798 | MGnify/ENA primary metagenome ERZ651798 (study PRJEB26908, sample SAMEA4031708) | gut metagenome | biome: gut; feature: normal infant; material: stool | place: China | collected... | reverse complement strand
GCACTATGCACATCACACAGTTTCTGCACCTCTGTAATAGGTGTTCCCTCTTTTATAAGTTCCTGCTCTGCCTTCATAATTTCAGAAGCATCTACATCAGAAAAATTCTGGACAAAATCTTTTTTAACACTTTCTAAATCTTCTCCATTTCCAAGTCTCTTTAAATAATCCTTCAGTAATACTGTATTGCCAGTCTCTTTGGCTTGAAATTGTTTGCTCCCCATAGAAGAAATATCTGGCATATTACCAGTAATTTCAAAACCATTTTTTATCAGTTCTGCTATAACAACCGGAATCGAAATTCCTTTTGCCTTTGCACCCTTAGGAATTGTCATAATTCGTCCAACGGAGTTTAGCATAGCCGGCTTCTTAATTTCATCAAACCCAAGATTTGCCATAATATCAATCACTTCTGGATAAGTTTTCGTAATATCATACACCGACCAGTTTAAATCAATTTTTTTACTCATAATATTTTACCGCCTTTCCCCTATTTTGTTTTAAGAAAAATCTATCTCACAATTGTAAATCTGTCTCTTCCCGTTCCCGCCTGATTATTTATTTAATAACTTTTTTAGATCCTCTTCCGGTGTACTAATTGGAGAAATCCCATAATTCTCTATCAGGAAATTCAACACATTTGGCGAAATAAATGCTGGTAATGTTGGTCCGAGGTGAATGTTCTTGATTCCGAGATAGAAAAGTGTAAGTAAAATACATACGGCCTTCTGCTCGTACCATGAAAGTACCATCGACAGCGGAAGTTCATTTACATCACATTCAAATGCTTCTGCTAAAGCGATTGCGACCTTGATTGCACCATAAGCATCATTACACTGTCCCATATCCATGATTCTCGGAAGTCCTCCGATTGTTCCTAAATCTAAATCGTTGAACCTATATTTTCCACATGCAAGCGTCAAAATAATGCTGTCTGCAGGAGACTGTTTTACAAACTCTGTGTAGTAGTTTCTTCCTACTCTGGCTCCATCACATCCACCAACCAGGAAGAAATGTTTAATATCTCCATTCTTTACTGCTTCAATCACCTGATCTGCTACAGATAATACAGTTCCATGTGAGAAACCAGTTGTCACCTGTATTCCACCATTAATTCCAGTCATATGCTGGTCTTTGGTATATCCACCTAAGGCGAGTGCCTTTTCAATCACCGGTGTAAAATCCTTTTCTTCTCCTATGTGTACCATTTCCGGATAAGATACAACTTCTGTTGTAAATACTCTGTCTGCGTAGCTTGATTTTACAGGCATAAGACAGTTCGTCGTGTAAAGAATTGCTCCAGGAATATTATCAAACTCTTTCTGCTGATTCTGCCATGCTGTACCAAAGTTTCCCTTTAAATGAGAGTACTTCTTAAATTCTGGATATGCATGCGCTGGGAGCATTTCACCATGTGTATAAATATTGATTCCCTTATCTTTTGTCTGCTCTAATAAAAGTTGTAAATCTTTTAAATCATGACCGGTAATAATAATAAATGGTCCTTTTTCAATTGTAAGAGGTACTGTTGTTGGTACAGGAGTTCCATAAGTTGTAGTATTTGCCTGATCTAAAAGTTCCATACATCTTAAATTCACTTCTCCAACCTCTAATACAATAGGAAGCAGTTCATCCATTCCCCAATCCTTCATTCCGACTGCAAAAAGTGCCTTATAGAAGAATTTGCTGATTGTTTCATCGGTATATCCAAGCACACTTGCATGATATGCATATGCAGCCATTCCACGAATCCCAAAAAGTATTAAGGATTTTAAGGAACGAACATCTTCATCAGTAGTCCAGAGAGTATTCATATCAAAATTATCGTTTCTTCCACATGAGCCGGAACATGTAAAGCAATTTGGTACTAATTTCTTTTTTGCATTTTCTATCTTATAAATTAAAATTTTTAATGTCTCATCATTAAAGTTTACGTTTGTAACGGTTGTAAACAATCCCTCAAGAACTAATTGATTCATCTCTTCGTTTACAAGGTGCTCATTGCCCTCGACTGCACGAGCAAGTCCGATTAATGCTCCTGTAAGCTCATCCTGTAATCTTGCAGTATTGGCGGACTTTCCGCATACTCCTGCATTTCCGGTACATCCTGTACATCCTGCGGTCTGTTCACATTGATAACAAAACATTTTATTTTCCATGTTTTTCTCCTTTTCTATTGCTTTATTCATTATTTCTTGTTGTTTAATGGTACTATATCAAACTCACAACAATTATTCCGTTGTCCAGACAACATTTTTGTTTTGTTTTCGATTTTTGTGATATACTATGGAAAAGATGAAAAGAAGGATTATAGAACTCATGGAAAAATATATGAACATCTTAACGAATACACCTTTGTTTCAAGGAATTTCAGAAGCAGAAATTCTTCCAATGCTTAAATGTCTATCTGTCAGCATTAAAAATTATTCAAAAGGTGAATACCTGCTAAGAAGTGGCGATAAGGTACAAACTATCGGCATGATTCTATCTGGCCAGGCTCTCATAATAAATGATGATGTCTGGGGGAATCGCAATATTATTACAGAGCTGTCATCAGGAATGCTCTATGGCGAAAGCTATGCCTGCATCAGCAGTGTTCCTGCTCAAATCAGTGTTATTGCCAATGAAAATCTCACCGTCATGCTTTTCAATATAAATCATATTATTACAACCTGTTCTTCATCTTGCAGTTTCCATACAAGATTGATTCATAACCTATTAGAGATAATAGCAAGAAAAAATGTAAGATTGATGAACAAAATAGATCATATTTCTAAGAAAAATTTACGTGACAAGATACTTAATTACTTGTCTGGCGAATCTATGCATGCCGGCTCTAACACATTTACAATCCCTTACGATAGGCAAGGGCTGGCAGATTATCTGAATGCAGATCGAAGTGCTCTATCTAATGAATTAAGCAAATTACAAAAAGAAGGTGTCCTCTCTTACAAGAAAAACACCTTCTCTTTGAAGTATTAGCTGGTTATCAGCTGAATTTATTGATTGTGCGCTGTCTTTTTTTCTGTTATAGCATCGCTCATATTCATACCATCCCTTTCCGACTTTATTATCCGGTCAATAATTACCTGCTCAGAATCAACTTTACTGCATCAATCAAGTCCTCACTGAATCCTTCCAGCTCATCCATTGTAATCACTTTATCTCTTACAAAATATGCAATATCCCATATAGCTGTGGATTTGCGAAGTTCAATCAAAACTCCTGGATGTTTCTTGTCCTGCTTAATTCTTTTTTCCAGTTCCCAAAAATGATCTGATGCGTTGCCGGGAGAAGTTAGTAATTTACATATTCTGCTGTGAGTTTTTCCATATAATGTTCTTGCCAGTCTGAGACACGCTCACGATAAAGTTTCCAGTCTGCTTTTGATATATCCATTTCACTGCCTCCGTTCCCTTGAATTTCATTCAATCTTTAAATAACGAATAATATTTTTCTGCAACTGATGGTATCGCCCTTTAGTGTCAGGATTCTTTCCACAATACTCTCTTTTCATTTGCTCATTAGGTTCGTATACGATCGGAATATCGTATAAATCGAATTGCTCACGGGTAAGATCGACATAACATCCATCAATTTTATTGAAATAATGTGTTCCTCCTCCGTTCACTCTGATACGATGAATACTTCCTCCAAACATATCATAAACAAGCATTGCTGTAATAGCACATTGCCCGTAGGAAGGATCGGTCGAAACCCATTCTGCCTGACATGACGGATATGCTGTCTCTGCCGTCCACGTTTTTCTCAACACTGCATACAACTTATGTAATGTATCAATCCCGGGGAATGCGGCTACTTCCTGACATCTTTTTTCAGCCAATTTCTGTCCCTGATAATAAGAACCATCAGCACCAGCCGGCACTATTTCTTCCAAATTTTCCAAAGCCTTTTTTATTGCACCACTCATAGGATTTCCTTTCATATCAAAGCTATATCATTTCTAAAAACTTGAAGTTGTTACATTGGCGAATGAATCCACATGTATCCCAAAATCAAGATACTAAGCACTATTACAAGCAGCAATGCTATACCAATTGCTTTGTGCTTTCGCTTAAAAGCGATAAAACTTCCCACACCCATTACTATGTATGCGAGAAGCAATAACATCGTAAAACTCATGTGACCTCCTTAAATCCCGATTGAGATTTCACTTGTTTTAAGAAATTTAATAACTGTTATATTTTGCAAAGAAATTTTTACCTACTTCTATATGCGAACCATAATCGCAGTAAAAAGGTGGGTTAATCCATGCACCTTCCGATTTTCCCAAAAGTTCTTTTACTATTTCTGCAATCCCATCAAAATCCGACCGATCTGCAAAATTAAGTTTTTGCAGAATTTTTCTACCTATCCTCTGTTCTTCCATAACCGCTTCATCTGAAATGTAAGCAAGCTGCATATCTCTTCTTTTTTTCATATCCATAATTTAATTCTCCATTTCTGTTAAATTTTTTAACCATTTATATTGTTTATAATATTTAAATACTGCCGGAAGTTTTACCAGTTCATCCAGATTTAAGACAAAATACACCATCATTACCGGCAATTTAAATACAAATGCTGCGATACATCCCAGTGGAACTGCAAAGCACCACATGGTACATCTACCTGCATAACCACAATTTTTCCGGTTGTCTTTTCATCCTTTTCCAAATTATGAAGCAGAAAAACGCCAACAATCAATGCTGTCAGAAAAGCAATCAATCCAACAATATAGCAATGTACTCTTATCTTTTTATATAGTTCGCTGTCTTTTTTCATTCTGCTATCCCTCTGTTATTCTCTTCCCGGTCACTGACATATCTGCTTACCAGCACAGAATTTTCGGATTGTATCCATCAGTTCCTGTACATTTAAAGGTTTTGACAAGTGCGCATCCATCCCTGCCTCCATCGTCTTTCTTTTATCTTCAGCAAAAGCATTGGCTGTTATGGCAACGATTGGAATCATTTCTGCATCTTTCTTTCCACTGCCACGAATCGCCCTAGCTGCCTGATATCCGTCCATCACAGGCATCATGATATCCATTAGAACCGCATCGTAATATCCTTCCGGCATTTTTAGGAAACATTCCACTGCCTGCTGTCCATCTTCCGCCTCTGTGACGGAAATCCCCTCATCTTTCAGAAGGAATGCCGCAATTTCCCTGTTGAGCTCGTTATCCTCTGCCAATAGAATACGGCACCCGGACAGGTTTTCCTTTGGTAACTCAGACATTTCCTGTACAACTGCAGGTTCTTCTGCTATTTCAAAAGGTATGACCACATGTATGGTAGTGCCCTGATTTTCCACACTGTCAATCTGAATGGTTCCACCCATGCGATCAAGCAGTTCCTTTACAATCGCCATGCCTAGTCCAGTACCTTTATACTGCGATCTTGCTCCCTGATCAGCCTGAACAAATGGACGAAATATATTCTTCAGGAAATCCTCTGACATTCCGATTCCCGTATCTTTTATAGTCACATCTACCAGCACTCTTTCATCGGATTCCTTCTCTTCTTTCAAGTAGCAATCCACAGTTCCATTTTTATGGTTGTATTTAATACTGTTTGTGATCAAATTTAAAAATATCTGTTTTACATGCAGGGAACTTCCGATAAGATTCGGATATGGAATCGAATAAGGAGCATCCATAAAATGAATCGTAATACACTCTTCATCTGCCCTCATCTGTGCAATGGTTTCCACCTCATGAAGCAGCTCCGGCAGATAAAAATCTTCTTTAGCCAGTTTTACCTCTTCATTTTCCAGTTTACTCAGTTCCAGCGTGTCATTGATCAGCGACAACAGATGGTCTGCCGCTACTCTTGCCTTAAGACGACTGGAATCCACCAATATTCTGTCCTCCGGGTGCTTCATGCAGATATCCATAAGTCCGATAATTCCATTCAATGGTGTCCGCATATCATGGGACATTCTGGAAAGAAAATCCGATTTACTCTGGTTTGCTTTTTTCTCGCTTTCCAGGGCAATGGTTTTTTCCACCAGTTCATTTTTATCCAGAATCAGATTCCAGTGTTCGATTACTCCATCCGGTTTGCGGATTTTGTGTCCCCTGTCCTCAATATATTTCCAAGATCCATTTTTGCATCTCATTCGATATGTGATTTCATAATGATCCGCTTTACTATACTGCTCCAACGCCTGTGCAATTCCCTGTTCCAGATCGTCCGGATGCGCCAGGTCAACAATCGTCCCTCCAGAAGCTTCCATCAATTCCTCCGGAGTATCATATCCCAGCATCTGTGCAAAATGCTCTGAAACATACTTAAAAGAATATTCCGGATCATCATTGCTGATTTTCACACCACCCGGCAGTGCAGATGTGATCATGTCCAGCTGATGCTTAAGTGCCTGATTTACTTTTTGCAAAGAATCTTTATAAAAACGCTCTTTCTGTACGATCTCATCTATACTTCGGAAACCAAGGAACGCAAAATGGCTGCCTTCCTCGTACTCTTTTACAATATGTGCCTGAAAACAGGACAGCCCTGCTGCATTTGGTGACGTCTCAAAAGAGAAATGATATTCGTCTTCTGTTTCAAAATGCTTTTTAATCTCGTTACGGTCCAGTTCCCGACGCATTACATCACGAAATTCCGGAAGTGCAAATGTAGAAGCATATGCATCCACATAATCTGAAAATGCTCTGAGCTCTTCATGTTTCTGGGCATGATTTGTCTTCTGATTAAATACAAACTCATACTCATCCGTATCCAGATTTAAAACAAAAGCTGTCGTATAATCACGGCTCAGTCCTGACAAAATCCTGTTCTTTATCATCAGTTCCTTCATCATTCTCAGGTTTTCACGAACACTTCCCAGATGGCATCCCACATCAGATAACAGATTCATGGACATCCTATCCTGATTCAGATTCGGGTTATCCAATCCGATAAATCCGATAAATTTATGATTTGTATAAATCGGCATAGCAATCAGGGAATGAATATTCTGAGGCTTTAAAATTTCATATTCCTGTGGAGTTTCTTTTGCGATTTCTTCCAGATCATAAATGATGATATTTTTCTTCTGGATAAATGTTTCTACCCAGTTCTGCATCAGGCAGACAGGAACTTCCTGCAGATTCTGTATCTGTGGTTCGATTCCTGCGGCACACCATTCAAATGTATTTTTAAAACTTTCCTTTTTTTCTGAACTCCATTCAAAAACATACGCTCTGTCTGCTGCTGTATATTTTCCAATGCTCTTCAGCATAGATAATGTCATATTATCCAGTTGTTTTTCATTCTCTGCCTGACTCATAGAAGAAATCTTATGAAGGATTTCATCCATGTAATACAATTGACTTTTTATATCATCTCTATTTTCTTTCATATCACTTTTCCCCAATTTATAATTATTAGCTGCCTGTCCCCAATCAATATTCTGAAACAAAAAACGCATTGCCTTTTCAGACAATGCATCCTAAACGTTGTAACTGGCTGCTATTTTGCAACTCTTATACTTTGTGTCTCAGACTTTCGGCTGATTTGCTAACGAATCTTTTTCTCTTATTATACATTTTTTCTTGAAGTAAGTCTATTACAAATCGGTCTTGTCTTATTGCTTATTATATATCTTCTTCCTTTCATAAAATTTCATACGATTTATTCACGCAGAAAAAGCCTTCTTTCACGAAAAGGAACCACTTCTTCTGCGTTTTTATTTTATACTAAAAATAATACATTTCCTTTTGAAACTTTTTTTATACCTGATCAAATCTACAAAATGGAATTGAAAAAGCGAGGAAAATTACATTATGGAGAACACAATAAAAAAGAAAGTATGAAGAAGAGAAAAGTTGTAATTTTATCTATAGCAATAATTGTTATTGCGTTATTACTTGAAGAAAATATTTTGAAATATGTTAATGATAAGAATGCGTATAGAACATCGAAGGTGCTTCTTGATCGTGTGATTACTGTGCTTGATAAAAATGATAAAAGTAAGGCAGAGCTTATCGAATCGTTGAAGGATGATTATATTGTAAGAGCTGAGGCGGTGTCTTATATTATCGATGCCAAGCCGGAAGTTGAATATGATGTTGATGAGTTGCAGAAAATTGCAAAGTTGATGGCGATTGATGAGATACATTTGTTTAATGAGCAGGGATGTATTTATAGCGGTTCGCTGCCAAAGTATTTCGGTTATAGCTTTAATTCCGGAGCACAGATAGGATATTTTAAGCCGATGTTGGAGAATAAATCGTTGACAATGTGCCAGGATGTTACTCCGAATACTTCTGAAGGTAAGAAAATGATGTATGCAATTACCTGGAATGAGGATAGGACGAAGATGATCCAGGTTGGGATTGAGCCAAAGCGACTTCTTAAAGAGATGAAGCAGAATGCAGTTTCTAGTGTAGTGGCTGGAATGCCGGTATATAAAGGTATGGAAATTGTTGTTGCGGATGAGGATACTCAGGTTATCAACGGTGCAACAGACAGCAATAAAATTGGAAAAAATCTGGATGAAATTGGAATGTCATTGGATAATCTCTGTGTTGATGATGCAAGCGCAACCCATATTAGAGTGGACGGAAAACGTTGTAGATGTATGGCGCAGCAGGATGATAAATATATTGTTGTTGTAACAGTAGAGGACGCATTTTATTTGCAAGGAAGTATCATGGCAATTTTTATAGTAGGTGCATATCTGGTATTAGCATCATGTTGTATAACATATATGTTTTCGAAAATTTTAAAAGAAAGATTAGAAAAAGAGAAATTGATATATACGTCAAATACAGACGAACTTACCAGATGTTTTAATAGGCGAGCATACGAGAATGATATAAATCTGCTTAAGCTTAGTGATTCGTGGATATATATGTCCATGGATTTGAACGGATTGAAACGGGCGAATGATTCTTATGGACATGCGACAGGTGATGAACTTATATGTGCAGCGGCAGATTGCATGAAGAACAGCTTTAATGAATATGGGAAGGTATACAGAGTCGGCGGTGATGAGTTTGTTGTTATCATTACAGAGAAGACAGAGCAGTTTGAAGATATAAGACATAATTTTGATGTTCATGTGGCAAATTGGAGCGGTGAATTTGTGGATTCAATGAGTGTCTCATACGGATGGGTTTTCAGTACAGAGAGAAATTGGAATAGTGTGTATGAGGTTTCAAAAGCCGCAGATAAGAGAATGTATGAAAGTAAAGAACGCTTTTATAATGAAAGCGGTGGACGATAGTGCTGGTTGTTCACGCAGGAAAAACTTATTCCACGAAAACTCGCTTTTTTTGCGTTTTTATTTTATTATTAAAAGAGAGGTAATCCATTATTTAACAGGAAAACACTTTCATGTACCTTCAGCAAATACGAAATGTTACCATCCTGCATTCATTGCGTAAAAAATCACCACTACTTGCATTACCATTATTAATGGAACACCAACGGTGAAATAATTTTTCCTTGTTTTATGACGTAATAAATACATTGCCAATAAACTACCAACCGAACCACCAACAAATGCTAAACCTAGTAATGTTACAATTCTAATTCTTGAACGATGCTCGGCTGCATTAACTTTATCCACCGCATAAGCTGCGAAAGCTATAAAATTGGTAACTGCTAAGTATATCAGTAATATTTTATATTTTGCAAAAAACTCCCAAAATGCCAGTGTTATGTGATCTGCATGATGTCCTTTTACCATCAATAATATTATAACTTGTATCACAAATACACATGCGATAAACACTCTTGACATCATATTGTCTTTGACAGCTTTACGATCAAATAGCAGTATCGCCAACAATATTCCTGCAGAACCACCAATTAATGAGCAGATAGTTAAAATAGTATCAACTTGTACATTTTCGGTATGCAAATATAAAAATATCCAAAAGCAACTTAACTTCATCATCAGGAACACTGCCATCAAGTGCAACTGTTATCCAACTTGTTTTATTCATATGATATGCTGGAAAATATCCCTCCACATTATAATTTTCGTATAACAAGAAGTCAATTTCTATTCTTCGTCCTTCCACAATTTTCTGATTGGAACAGGCGAAACAGAATTTTTACCCGTGTAGGATTGCCTAAAACTTTAAAAAAGTCTGTCAGACGATTCAATTCCGGTTCACCTGGAATATCAAGAACAAGTATCCTATACAAATACACTTTCCTCTTTTACTTTCCGCAAATCTTTTAACACTGTTCCTATATCTCCCAAAATAGCAATCCCCTTATCTTCAATGAATTCCGGCAAAAACTGA
>ENA-OWON01000722-OWON01000722.1-gut-metagenome-genome-assembly--contig:-NODE-722-length-10368-cov-5.362064_pt1 | contig 10368 bp, 10 predicted proteins | sample MGYA00248257_ERZ651798 | MGnify/ENA primary metagenome ERZ651798 (study PRJEB26908, sample SAMEA4031708) | gut metagenome | biome: gut; feature: normal infant; material: stool | place: China | collected 2015... | reverse complement strand
TATTATCTGCGCTTTTGGCTTAGCAGCTGCCGCACCTCGCTCGCCGTATCGGCACTTAGAATTATGCGGTGTTGCCTTTAATTTACCGTCCAAACACCGACCCTAAGCTGCTGAACCAGTTCGAGATGTTCTGTACCTGGGTCTGCAGGCTGTTGACGGTGTCCATCAGGGCGGGCAGCTCGGTCAGGACCTTGTTCAGGGCGTCGACATCGACCTTTTTCAGTTGTGCGGTGATTTCCGGCAGATCCTGCATCATGCTGTCCAGCTGGGCCTGATCCAGTGTGTCCAGACTGGTCTGGACGGTGTCGGCCAGATCGTTCACGCGGTTGCAGGCGTCCATAACGTTGACGTAGGCCTCGTTCATCCGCCAGCTGAAGAACGCCAGCGCCGCCAGAATGATCACGCAGAGCACGACGCTCAGCACCATGCGCTTGCGCTGGTTGGCAATGATGCCGCGGTTCTGCTGATCCTGTAATTCCAGCTGGGCCTCAATGCGGTTGAGCTGCGCCTTCAGGTCGGCGGCGTCCAGCCTACCGTCGCGGTTTTCGTCGTTGGCGCGGTTCAGCTCCGCAACGCGGTTTTTCAGCTGGTCGTCCATTTGTGTGTTCAGGTTTTCCATAGCGTACTCCCTTTGGGTAGGTTTGTAGGGGCCGGATATGTCCAGCCCTGACGTGTACGGTAAACGGGCACTTGCGGGAAGGCTGCGGGCCGGGCATGCCCGGCCCCTACGCGGCAGCAGGGCTGCTATTTCCGCGTGTCCTTCATCTCGAACCAGAAGGTCGAGCCGCGGCCAACGGCGCTGTCAACGCCGAAGGCGAAGCCGTGCTGCTGTAAAATTGCCTTCGTGATGGACAGGCCCAGGCCGGTGCCGGTGCGCCCGCTGTCCTGCCGCGCACGATAGTAGCGGTCAAAAATGTAAGGCAGGTCCTCCGGCGGGATGCCGGGGCCGTGATCCTCGATTTCAATGCGGCAGCCCTTCTCCTGCGGGATGGCCCGCAGCACAACGACACCGTCCGCACCGATGTGGTGGAACGCATTGCCCAGCAGGTTGTGCATGACCCGCTCCATCATGGCTGGGTCGGCGCTGACCGGGCATGGCTCGTTGGCCTGCAAATCAAGCTGCCAGTGATTTTTGTCGCACAGCGCGTCGTAGCGGCCCGCGACCTCAAAGCAGAGGTCGCTCATGTCAAAGTCAACAAGATTCGGCCTTTCCGCACCGCTCTGCACTTTACTCAGCTCCATCACGCTGTTGACGAGCGTGGAAAGCCGGTTCGTCTCATCGACAATGATGCTGCACTGCTCGGTACGCTTGGCGTCGTCGCTGCCGGTCAGGTCACGCACGGTCTCGGCGTAGCCCTTTATCAGGGTCAGCGGGGTGCGCAGGTCGTGGCTGACGTTCGCCAGAATGTCCTTTTCGAGCTGGGCACTGCGCTTGACCTCGGCGGCCATGTGGTTGAAATCCTCAGCCAGACGTCCGATCTCATCGTGGCGTTCAACCTTGATCTGCACATCGTAGTTGCCGGAGGCGATCTCCTGCGCGCCGTTGGACAGCTTGCGGATCGGGTTCGTGAACCAGCGGCTGAAAAGTATCGCCAGCAGCAGGTCCAGCACCAGCAGAATCAACGCGACAGGCCCAAGGATCGCGCGCAGCACCTCGGCAGCCGTCGTGATCTGCGCCAGACTTGCCGAAACAATAACCCCGTACTGCCCGTCGGCGGAGAGCCGCCCGACGCACATCTGCATCGAGGAGCCGATCTTTACGATCTGGTACAGCGAGCCGTCTTGAAACAGCTTTTGCCGCAGCTGAATGGCAATGCGGGTATCCAGATTGTAGCCAAACTCCCCGCCGAACGCGCCGGTGCTCTCATGCAGCAGGCAGGGGTACATGCTCTCGTAGGCTTTCAGGCAGCGCAGCGTTGAATCGGAGAAATCCACGCAGTTGCCGTCAACGTTGATTTTTTTGTCCCGGAACGTCTGGCTCACGCCGCTCCAGAATTCATCGTTCAGATAGAGCCCCTGATAGGTGCGGCTTGAAATTTCCGCGTCAGACTGGTCGATCAGCGCCGTGATGGCGGCGGCCTTGCTGTCCAGCTTGGCACGAATGTTGCGGTTGTACTGCGGCTCCAGCGCGTAGGTGATGATCCCCCACACCAGCAGCAGCGTAAAGAGCGTGATGCCGCCGATAAAGAGCATCAGCTGCCATTGGATGCCGGGCGCAAAGGGGCGCTTTTGCTTTATTTCGTCCTTTTTCATACAGCGTCCGGGTCAAACTTGTACCCGATGCCCCACACGGTCACGATCATCTTACGGCAGGCACCCAGATGACCGCGCAGCATCTTGACGTGGGTATCGACGGTGCGGTCCTCGCCGTAATAGTCATAGTTCCAGACCTTTTGCAGGATCTTTTCGCGGCTCAGCGCAATGCCCTTGTTGCTGACCAGAAAAACCAGCAGGTCAAACTCCTTCGGGGTCAACGACGCCTCCTGCCCGGCTACCTTTACGCTGTGGCTGGCCGTGTCGATGGACAAATCGCCGAAGGTATAGCTCCCGGTGGCCTCGGCGGGCTTGGGCATCGTGCGGGCCAGCACGGCCTTGACACGAGCGACCAGCTCCCGCGGGGAGAACGGCTTGACGACATAGTCATCGGCGCCGCTCTCCAGCCCGGTCAGCTTGTCGTATTCCTCACTGCGGGCGGTCAGCATGATCACGGGGGTCATGATCTTGCGGGTGCGCATCTCCCGCAGGCAGGTCATGCCGTCCATAAACGGCATCATAATGTCCAGAATTACCAGATCAATGCCGCCCTGGCTCAGCACGCTCAGCGCGGCGGTGCCGTCGCCGGCCTCCTCACAGGTAAAGCCCGCGTATTGCAGATGCTCGCGGATGAGGTCCCGGATGCGCGGCTCATCATCCACGATCAGAATTTTAGCCATAGGAATGCCCTCCTTATACGTCTATATTACCACAATACAATGCAAGAGTGGAAGAATTGTGAAAAAAAATAAAATTTTTATAAAAATGTTTGCTTATATCCGGGTCCTGCCATATACCTTTACGGAAGTGCATCCTTTTTGCAAAACCTGTTGCAATTTGCCGCTGTACGCGGTACAATGACGGCAGGAGCGTGAGCGATTATGAAAATTCTGCTTTGCATTGTCTTACTTCTGGTGGTTCTGACGCTGTTCGCCATCTGGCCGGGCAAGCGGCGGGACGCCCTGCGTGCGCCGTTTCTGGGCCGCAACTGCGCACACCGCGGGTTCTTCGGCAAGGATCAGCGCCCGCCGGAGAACAGCCTGCCCGCCTTTGCCGCGGCAGCCAAAAACGGCTACGGCATTGAGCTGGATGTACAGTTTACCGCGGACCGGCGGCTTGTTGTTTTCCACGATGATACGCTGGATCGTATGACCCCGGCCAAGGGCTTTGTGCACGATATGCCGTGGGCAGAGTTCTCGGCCCAGCCGCTGGCCGGCAGCGACGAGCACCCGCCTCTGTTTGCCGATATGCTGCGCACCGTTGCTGAGGCCAACCCTGACACGCCGCTGATCGTCGAGATCAAGAGCCGCAGCGAGTATAAGCATACCTATCTGGAGGAGCTTTGCCGCGCAACGATTGCCGAGCTCAAGACCTATCCCGGCCCCTACTGCATCGAGAGCTTTGACCCCCGCGTCGTGGGCATCGTGCGGCGGCAGGCCCCCGGTCTGTTGCGCGGTCAGCTGGCCGACAGCTACCGGAGCTACCGCAAGACCGGTGCGCATCCCGTGCCCGCGTTCGTGTTCTCCCACTGCCTGGGCAACTTTTTGGGGCGGCCTGATTTTATCGCCTGGTGCCCCGAAAAGCGCAACTGGGCCGTGCGTCTCTGCGCGCGCCTGGGTGCCATGATGGTCATGTGGACCTCCCTGCCCGAGCATGACACCCGGAAGCTCGAGGCCGAGAACGACGCGGTCATTTTCCAGTGGTACGCGCCGAAACAGCAGTATAAGTAATACGCATGGCCGTTGCCATTGCGGGCGGATATAGAATCCGCCCCTACGGACAGGGCGCCGCATTTCGTCATAGGGGCGCATTCAATATGCGCCCGCCACCCGCCGCGCACTGAACACATAAAACGCGCAGCCCCCGCATACATTGCATTGACAATGTGTGAGGGGGCTGCGCTTATGTTTTTATTTACCGTTACAAAACCCGGTCTGCGGCAGGCGGGCGCGCTGGCTCTGTGCGCCGTCTGCCTGTGCGGCACGGTGGCCGCGGCGGTGCATTTTTCCGGTGGGGCAGTCACGGCGTCCGCCGCGGCGGTGCCGGGCATCGAGACCACGCAGGACATCGGGACTTATTTTACCGGCTACGGCTTTGACACCGACCTGGCCAGTGCGGCGGTGGACAAAGTGAAGATTCCCAAAAAGTGGGACGACAGCTTTGCCGCCTTCAACCAGATCGTGCAGGAAAGCGGCCTTGACCTGGCCAATTACAAGGGCAAGACCGTGGAAAAGTGGACTGTGCTCTGCCCGCAGCTCTCTACGGGCGACCATGACACCTACTGTGTGCTGCTGGTCTACAAGGCTAAGGCCGTGGGGGCATATTTACTGCAAAAGCCGTCCGGCGAGGTGACAGGGCTTATCACTGCCGCCAAGGCCGGCGCCGAAGCCGCCTCGGAGGAGGAAACCGTGGAAATTTCCGCCGACGCCTACCCGGAGGAGTAAACGCTGTGGACGCTGCAAGGGCGGGCATTGCTCGCCCGCGCATACGCCGTAGGGGCGGATTCCATATCCGCCCGCGGAGCTTTACGTCGGCTGCCTTTTATTCATCCAACCACCGTTCCCGCGGCAGCGCAAACACCGCGCCGCAGAGCAGCAGCAGAGCGGGGTCGCTGGTCAGGTGGGTGACCTGGCTCTCCATGTAGCCATAGGCCAGCATGACCAGAAGGCAGGCCACGGCCTGCCACTGCCCGCGTCGGGCATAGCCGTACAGCGCCGTCATCATCAGCGCACAGACCAGCACGACCATCACGGGGCCGGTCAGGTAGAGCAGATACACAAAAATATTGTCCAGCGCGGGCCAGTCCGGGAGCATCTGGCCCGCAATTTTTATGTCGAACACCCGGTATGCCGCCCATGCCAGCGAGATGCGGCAGGTCAGCAGGTCGTCGAGCTTCTTCAGCCAGCCGGGGCCGATGTCGTTGGCCCACGGCCCGATTTTTACAACGAACAGCGGTAAAATATAGCTGACCGCAGCCAGCACCGGCACCGTGGCCGCGCAGAGCGCTGCCAGCGGTCTGCTGCCCGGGTGCAGCCCCCTGCGGGTGCGCAGCTTTGCCAGCGCCAGCAGCAAAACGAGCAAAAATGTGCAGAGCGCCGCGGACCGGGACTTGGGGCCGACCATCAGGAACACGCCCACGGCGGCCACGCCCGCCAGTTCCGGCCAGGTCAGCCTGGTGCGGCGCAGCAGCACCCACGCCAGCAGCAGGCCGAACATCACCCCGCCGAAGGTGTTGGGGTGGCCGTAGCCGAACATCAGGCGGTAGCTGCCGTTGCGCTCACTGGCCGCGTCGGGCGCGATGATGCCCGCAAAGTGCAGCAACTCCACCAGCGCCAGCGTCGGCACGCCGCAGGCCAGAAATGCCTTCATCACACGGCGCAGCGGCACGTCCTTAGCGGCCAGCAGGGCCACGCAAAGCCCCAGCCACCAGATGTTCTGCCCGTTGAAGTAGACCCACCGCGCCACAAAGTACAGCAGCCCGGCGCAGACCATGCTGCGGCCATTGTACTTTGTGCCCAGCAGGATCTTAAAGCCGAAGCAGAGATACATGACCCAGTCCAGCACGGGGGAGACCCGCGTCTGCAGCCAGGGCCAGTTTTCCCGCGCCATGCTGTTGTTGAACACAACGATGAACTCATACACCATCACGCCCAGCAAAAACGCCCATGCACCGTATTTTTGGCGCACCGACGCATAGCGCGTGGTGAACAGCAGCCGTTCCTCGCCCCACCAGACGGCAGGGGCGCGCCTGTGCCGCAGCACGGGCAGAAAATCAAGCACAGCCGCCAGCGCCAGAAACGCCAGCAGCCCATTTGCAAAACCAAACAAAGGGACAAACCTCCCGTTTTCCTTCTTGGCCCCTTCTGCGTGGGGGCTTCGCCCGCAGTCGGTGGGGGAGAGAGCCCTGCGGTAATCCGAAATGCTTCGGGCGGAAACAAGGCTTTTCCAGCCAACCATGCGGGGCTAGTGTGTAAACACATTATAAACATTCCACCCGCCGTTTGACAAGCCTTTTGCAGAATGTTATTCTTATACTGTACAATTATTTTTGGGAGGATGCCCCTATGAACGCAGAGCAATATCGCGCCGTCATCGGGTGGTTCAATGCACGGCCAGCCGCCAAAAAGGCGCTGCGGCTCGTCAGCCGCAGCGCCGTGGCGCTCGTCTACCTGCTGTACCTGGGTATGCTGGCCTGGCTGGCGTGGCACCGGATGGGACAGCTTTGGCCCGCGCTCGTCGTGCCCGCGTCGGCGTTCGTCGTCGGCACGCTGGTGCGCAAGCTCATTGACCGCCCGCGGCCCTACACGGCGCTGGGCTTTACGCCGCTTTTCCCCAAGGACAAGACCGGCCAGAGCATGCCCAGCCGCCACTGCTTTTCGGCGGCGGCCATAGCCGGGACGGCGTGGTACGTGCTGCCGCCGCTCGGCGCGGTGCTGGCCGTGCTGGGCGTTCTCATTGCGATTTCCCGCGTCGTGACCGGCGTACACTATATCAGCGACGTGCTGGCCGGTCTCGCGTTCGGCGGCGTCTTTGCCGTGCTTGGCTGGAACGCCTTTGTGCTGGCCGCGTCGGCGCTGGGCTTTTACGCCATTATGCTATTATAAAAAGGAACAGACTGATGAAAAAATGGACCGCTGCGGCCCTCGCCGCGCTGACTGCCCTGACCCTGACCGGGTGCAGCTTTCAGGATGTGATGCTCTATCTCTACGGCGGCGACAGCTTTGTGACAAGCGCCGAGCCGGACTACACCACCTGCGACGGCGACAACGGCGTGACCGTCGTCTATGACCAGAACCAATGGGAGCAGCCCGTCATGGCGCAGGACGACACGCTGTCGCTGACCACGGGCAACCAGCTGAGTTACACGGTGGTGCTTTTGCAGACCACCGACACCTACACGGATTTTCTGGCCCAGTCCGGTCAGGAGCTGGAGGAGACCACCGGCACGGTCAAGTGTGATTTTGAATTTACCGTGCCCGATGCAGCCGTTGAGGCCGTGCGCTACGACTGTGGCAGCTACCAGACGATTTTTGCGCAGATCGACTACGACTGCGGTGAGACGATCTATGTCACCGCCGCCGCCCGCACCAGCGATTACGATCCGATCATCGCACTTTTGCAGAACGTCTGGCCCACCGGCCATGCCCCGGAAAACGCCCGGACCGCCGATAAAACGACCAAGGCCGTGACCGAGGACGACGTCAACGGGGGCCGGAGCAAGAGTTTGGCGTAAAGGCAAAGCGGCAAAAGCCCCCCCGGTCATCGCTGCGCTCGACCACCTCCCCTTACAGGGGAGGCTTTCCCGCGGGCCTTGCCCGCGCAAAACTGTAAAAAACTCTTGTAGGGGCGAGCAATGCTCGCCCGTGCCCGTTTGTCTTGTAAGCAAACTGCCCCAGAAAATGCGTTGCTGCGGTAAGCTGACGGGCGACCAATGGTCGCCCCTACACACGCGATAAGACAAGAATGATTTTTTTTGACGCTCTGCCGCCCGCCGGAGGTCTCTGACCTCCCGTTTTATTTGCCAAATTTACCGGATGAAATTCGTCCGCTTGTCATTCTCCGCCACAGGTGCCGCAATGCCCGCCGCCTTGCCGGCCTCGATGCACCTGAGCATCCACGCCATGTTGCGGCCCAGGTTGCGCATGATCTGCAGGCCCTCCTCGTCGGAGAGAACCTCCTCGGCCTTGCCGCCGTGGACCATCGGCCAGTAGGTAGAGCTGATGAGCGGCATCTCAAAGAACTGCGGCACCTTCTCCATGGCCTCCAGCGCCGTCGTCGTGCCCGCGCGGCGGGCGCTTGTCACGACAGCCGCGGGCTTGTGGCGCAGGTATTTGCCGCCGCTGATGGCCAGCCGGTGCATAAAGCCCAGCATGCTGGCCGCCGCTGTGGCGTAGTGGACCGGCGCGCCGAACACGATGCCGTCGGCCTTCTCGACCAGCGGTAGCACGTCGGCCACAGGGCCGCCGAACACGCATTTGCCAGCCTTGCTGCAGCCGCCGCAGCCCACACAGCCGCCCACCGGCGCAGAGCCGATGTGGAAAATCGTCGTCTCGATGCCCGCTTCGTTCAGCACCTTGGCCATCTCGGTCAGGGCTGCGTTGGTGCAGCCGTTTTTGTGCGGACTGCCGTTGATCAACAATACATTCATAGTAAGTACCTCCGTTTTGGATTTGCTCTTATTACCATTGTAGCATGCCTTGCAAGCGATGTGCAAGAGAAAGGCCGTTTCCTATGCCAAACACCTGTGTCAATTACGAGAAAAAATGCGGCGGCTGCCCGCTGCTGGCGCTGCCCTACCGTGAACAGCTTGCCAAAAAACAGGCCCGCCTGCAGGAGCTGCTGGGCGGGTTTGCCCCGGTCAAGGCCGTGCAGGGCATGGCCGAGCCGCTGCACTACCGCAACAAGGCCATTGCCAGCTTTGCCACCCAGCGAGGCAAACTCGTCTGCGGCCTGTATGCCGAGGGCACCCACCGCGTCCTGCCCGGCGCGGACTGCCTTTTGCAGGAGGAAATCTTGAATAAGACGCTCGCCGCCGTGCTGGACGCCGCCCGCGCCTGCCGCTGGACCGCCTACGATGAGGACCGCGGCACCGGCCTTTTGCGCCATATCGTGCTGCGCAGCTCCGGCGACGGTAAGGTGCTGGTCACGTTGGTCACGCCCGGCCCCGACCTGCCCGGCAGCAAGAATTTCTGCACGGCTCTGCGCAAAAAAGCGCCTTGGGTCGTCAGCATTGTGCAGAATATCAACCCCACCCGCTCCAGCGCCGTGCTGGGCAGCCGCGAGAAAACGCTCTACGGCCCCGGCTTTGTGCTGGATACGCTGTGCGGCACGCAGTTTGCCATTTCGTCCCGCAGCTTTTACCAGGTCAACCGCACACAGACCGAGGTTTTGTACAAGAAAGCGCTGGAGCTTGCCAAGCTGACGGGCCGCGAGACGGTTATTGACGCTTACTGCGGCATCGGCACGATTGGCCTCTGCGCTGCGCCGCTGGCCAAACAGGTCATCGGTGTTGAGCGCAACCCCGCCGCCGTGAAGGACGCCGCCGCCAACGCCCGCCGCAACAAAATTGCAAATGCCCGCTTTGTCTGCGCCGACGCCACCGAATGGATGGCCGCCGCGGCCGGGGAGGGCCTGCACCCGGATGTAGTGTTCCTTGACCCGCCCCGCGCGGGCAGTACGCCGGAGTGCATCGCGGCAGTCAACAAAATGAAGCCGCGCCGCATCGTCTACGTCAGCTGCGACCCCGAGACCCTCGCCCGCGACGTCGCCGCCTTCACCCGCCTCGGCTGGCGCGCCGCCAAGTTCTGCCCGGTAGACCTGTTCCCGCAGACGAAGCATGTTGAGACGGTTGTCTTGCTTTCCAAGGGCGAGGTCGACTCGAAAAAGATTCGGGTTGAGTTCTCTTTGGAAGATATGGATATGTCCGAATTTCAAGATGGGGCAACCTACACCCAGATTAAGGACTATGTGCTGGAGCATAGCGGGTTAAAGGTATCCAACCTGTATATCTCACAAATTAAGCGAAAATGTGGGATTGGGGTTGGTAAGAACTATAATCTGCAGAAGTCCGAGGATTCCAGACAGCCCCAGTGTCCACCGGAAAAAGAGAAAGCAATCCGAGAAGCATTCAAATATTTTGGGATGATCTAACATCCAGCAAAGTGGAGGTTTCTTATGGATAGGTTGATTTCTTGTGAGTTCAACATGGATAATGCCTGTGTGGAACTGAAATTCTTAGATGGCAGTATGATTGCTATTGATACAATAGCCGTGGAGAATGAGGTTGCTGACAATATGTATCAGCGGTCAGAGCTGGACTATCTAATCTACAATGACCCGATTGGATATGCAGACTTGATATTGAACGGAAACCCCGAAATTTATCTAAAAACTGTAACTGAATGTAAACCCTTAGATTAAAACTCAGCCCTCTGCCTTTTCATTGGCAGAGGGCCGTTTTTTGCTTAACAGTTATTGAGCATCCCTTAATTGCTCTACAACACTGCATTTCGCTGCGTTGTCATACATCATGCAAGGAATCAGCCACCCCAGCAGAAGAAATACCGGAATTGTCAGCAGGACAGGCAGAATGGTGAATCGATACTCAAAGAACCA
>ENA-OWON01000717-OWON01000717.1-gut-metagenome-genome-assembly--contig:-NODE-717-length-10395-cov-5.791336_pt1 | contig 10395 bp, 5 predicted proteins | sample MGYA00248257_ERZ651798 | MGnify/ENA primary metagenome ERZ651798 (study PRJEB26908, sample SAMEA4031708) | gut metagenome | biome: gut; feature: normal infant; material: stool | place: China | collected 2015 ... | reverse complement strand
ATCCAGGAACTGAAAGACCATTATGATGGCTATCATTTCTGCTGGCCATCGCCTGATGTCTTCAATCCTTACAGTCTGCTTAATTGCTTTGCTGATGGCAGAATGGATGATTACTGGTTCGGATCGGGCACACCTACCTATCTTATCAATATGATGCGTAAATATCATGTGCTTCCTACAGGCATTACGCGTGTTGAGGCTGACGAGAGTGAATTTGATGCACCTACAGAGGATATGACTACAATGATGCCGCTGCTTTACCAGAGTGGTTATTTGACCATCAAGGATTATAACAGAGATTACAACTATTATACGCTTGATATTCCTAACAAGGAGGTGAAGATAGGGTTGACCAAGGCTTTGATTCCGTCTTATGTTACTGGTAATACGCTTGCTACTACCAATACGGCTCGTCGCATAGCACAGGCTTTGGATAAGCAAGACATGGATGGAGCTTTGCATCTGCTACAGGATTTTCTGGGAACAGTGCCTTATTGCAATGTCACCAATCATGAGGGGCACTATCAGCAGATGCTTTTCATCATCTTCTCGCTCCTCACCGATTATCTGGTAGATGTAGAGGTGCATACTCCAAAGGGAAGGGTAGATGTCGTTTTGTTGACTGGAACAGATTTATACATCATAGAACTGAAACTTGATAAGAGTGCTCAGGCTGCAATGCAGCAAATCAATCTCAAAAACTATCGCCAGCGTTTCGCTCTCTGCAACAAACCTATAACGAAAGTTGGTATCAACTTCGACTCTTCAAAGGGAAACATAGAGGATTGGGTGATAGAGTAAATGAAAAAAGATAGAAGAAGATAGATGAAATAGATTAAAGAAAATCATAAGTAGCTTCGTTGGCCATCGTAAATACTTGCGAAGAGCAATGAAGCCTGTTTCGAAGGACATCGAAACAGGCTTCATTTTTTATTCTAGAATTCTGCGTTCTTTGGTGTACGTGGGAATGGAATCACGTCGCGGATATTCTGCATACCGGTTACGAAGAGAATCAGACGCTCGAAACCGAGACCGAAACCTGCGTGTGGGCATGAACCATACTTACGGGTATCGAGATACCAGTTCATATCCTTCATAGGGATGTTGCGAGCCTCAATCTCACCCATCAGCTTGTCATAGCTCTCCTCACGGACAGAACCACCGATAATCTCACCAATCTGTGGGAACAGTACGTCGGTACCCTGAACGGTCTGACCGCTCTTGCCGCCGAAACCACTCTCCTCCTCGTCTATCTTCATATAGAATGCTTTGATAGCCTTAGGATAGTTGGTCATGATAACCGGGCGCTTGAAGTGCTCCTCTACGAGGAAACGCTCATGCTCTGAAGCCAGGTCATCACCCCACTCGCATGGGAACTCAAACTTCTTGCCGTTGGCAATAGCCTCCTGAAGGATGCGGATACCCTCGGTATATGGAAGATGAACGAAGTCGGAATTCAATACGCCTTCCAGACGGGCAATCAGACCCTTGTCAATCATCTTGTTCAAGAAAGCAAGATCGTCCTTGCAATGCTCCAGTGCCCAACGGATACAATACTTGATGAAGTCTTCCTCCAACTCCATCAAACCGTCCATATCCAGAAAAGCAACCTCTGGCTCTACCATCCAGAACTCAGCCAGGTGGCGAGGAGTATTACTGTTCTCTGCACGGAAGGTTGGACCGAAGGTATAGATGGCGCCGAGTGCTGTAGCACCGAGCTCACCCTCCAACTGACCGGAAACGGTCAATGAAGTCTGCTTGCCGAAGAAATCATCAGAATAGTCAATCTTGCCATCCTCGGTCTTCTTCAGGTTGTAGAGGTTCTTGGTAGTTACCTGGAACATCTGCCCTGCACCCTCGCAGTCGCTGGCTGTGATGAGCGGAGTATTGAAATAGAAATATCCATGCTCATGGAAGTAAGTGTGGATAGCCATTGCCATGTTATGGCGGATACGCATTACGGCACCAAAGGTATTGGTACGGAGACGGAGGTGAGCATACTGACGCATGTATTCAAAGCTCTGTCCCTTCTTCTGCATAGGATAGTCGCTGCCGCAGAGACCGTAAATCTCGATGCTCTCGCACTGGATCTCAACACTCTGTCCGGCACCCTGGCTTTCTACCAGCGTACCTACGGCGCTGATACAAGCACCTGTCGTAATCTGACGGAGCTGATTCTCATCGACCTTTGATGGGTCGACTACTATCTGAATATTATTAATAGTAGAACCATCGTTAAGAGCGATAAAATCGACTGCTTTGCTACTACGATGGGTACGAACCCATCCCTTGACATTCACGATTGAGCCGTAGGCTGTACTCTTGAGCAAGTCTACAACTTTAGTTCTTTTTACTTTTTCCATTGTTAATATTAATGCTTCAAGGAGTTAAGGAGTTAACTCCTTAACTCCATATTATTTTTTCTTATTCAAAAGCACCCATGCGGAGCATGTCTACCTCCTTCTCAGTAAGGAAGCGCCAGTCACCGCGACGGAGATTTTTCTTAGTCAAACCTGCGAACTGTACACGGTCGAGCTTGGTAACACGATAGCCGAGACTCTCGAAGATACGGCGCACGATACGGTTCTTGCCACTATGAATCTCGATGCCAACCTGTGCCTTGTCGCGATCATCAGCATACTCTACAGCATCTGCCTTGATCTCACCATCTTCCAAGGTGATACCCTCACGGATCTGATCCATATCGTGAGCTGTCAGGTTCTTATCGAGGTGAACGTGATAAACCTTCTTCTTCAGGAACTTAGGGTGAGTAAGCTTAGAAGCCAGGTCACCATCGTTGGTCAAGAGAAGTACACCTGTTGTATTACGGTCGAGACGGCCTACAGGATAGATACGCTCAGGACAAACATCCTTTACGAGGTCCATCACAGTCTTGCGCTGCTGAGGATCATCGCTGGTTGTAACATAATCCTTTGGCTTGTTGAGCAATACGTATACCTTCTTCTCCAAAGTTACAGGAGCGTCGTGGAACTTCACCTCATCGGTACGAAGGATCTTGGTACCCAACTCGGTAACTACCTCACCATTGACAGTTACCAGACCAGCCTGGATGAACTCATCAGCCTCACGGCGAGAGCAAACACCAGCATTGGCGAGGAACTTGTTCAAGCGCAATGGCTCTGTTGGGTCTATGTTTTCCTCCTTATATTCGATACGCTTCTTCATGCTATACTTAGCATTTGGATCGTAACCAGGAGTGTGCTGACGGAAACCGCCACCACGGTTGTTGCCATAGCCACCACCCTGTGGACGGCCATAACCGCCACGGTTGTTGCCATAACCACCCTGCTGAGAACGAGACTGGTAGCCGCCCTGCTGGCGTGTCTGGTAGCCACCCTGCTGACGAGGCTGATAACCACCCTGCTCATCATTATTGTTGTAACGAGGACGATAGCCACCCTGCTGAGGACGAGACTGATAGCCTCCCTGCTGACGTGGCTGGTAGCCACCACGGTTGCTGTTACCATAACCACCACGGCTCTGATAGCTGCTGCGCTGTGGACGCTCGCTGCCTGTACTCTGCAAGCCAGCACCGAAACCTTCAGGACGGAAACCGCCTTCGCTGTTACTGCTACTTCTGTCGCTGCTGTATGCGCGATGTGAATTGATACGAGGACGCTGTGTGCGACCTACTGGTCGATAACTCTTCTGATAACCACCTGCTGGGTTGTAGCCCTCACGGGTTCTCTCATTCTCAGAAGACTGATCTTGAGGTTTGTTTTCAAATTCTGAATCCATTTTCTTAAAATACTTAATAGCCTCACGGCTGGGTTAATAAATCTAATTTTTACTTTTATATATATGTACTAAAACTACAAAATTCCTTTGTGTATATTAGATACCTGTATAATTGCTTGGTGTGATTGCCATCAGTTCTGCCTTAACACTATCACTCACATTCAATCCCAGGATAAACTCATGAATAGTTTCCTCAGTCATGTGCTGGTTGGTACGTGTCAACGCCTTCAATGCCTCGTAAGGATGTGGATATGCCTCACGGCGAAGGATAGTCTGGATAGCCTCAGCTACAACTGCCCATGTATTATTCAAATCTTCCTGCAGTTTCTCCTCGTGAAGAATCAGTTTACGCAAGCCCTTCAATGTACTCTGGATAGCAATGACGCTATGACCGAGAGGCACACCGATGTTACGGAGTACGGTACTGTCAGTAAGGTCGCGCTGCAAGCGGCTAACCGGAAGTTTCTGTGCCAGGAACTGAAGAATGGCATTGGCTATGCCCAGGTTACCTTCACTGTTCTCATAATCGATAGGGTTCACCTTGTGAGGCATCGCACTTGAGCCTACCTCACCTGCCTTGATCTTCTGCTTGAAGTAATCCATAGAGATATACATCCAGAAGTCACGGTCTAAGTCGATGATAATGGTGTTGATACGACGGATGGCGTCAAAGATAGCGCCAAGGTAGTCATAGTTACTGATCTGTGTGGTATACTGCTCGCGTTCCAAACCGAGTTTTTCGCTGACAAACTTGTTACCGAATGCTTTCCAGTCATACTGTGGATAAGCTACATGGTGAGCATTGTAGTTACCGGTAGCACCACCGAACTTAGCTGTAATCTTGCAAGCCTTGAGCGAATTAAGCTGCTCGGTAAGACGGTAAACATAAACCATGATTTCCTTGCCCAGGCGGGTAGGTGAAGCAGGCTGTCCGTGAGTCTTAGCCAGCATAGGCACATCCTTCCACTCATCAGCATAAGTCTGAAGTTGGGCTATCAGCTCTTCAACCTGCGGATTGAAGCACTCTTCCAAAGCTTCTTTTACAGAGAGAGGCACACTTGTGTTGTTGATATCCTGAGATGTCAAACCAAAATGGATAAACTCCTTGTAAGCATCCAGGCCACCGATTTTATCAAATTCTTCCTTGATAAAATACTCTACAGCCTTTACATCGTGATTGGTAATCTTCTCGATGTCTTTTACGCGCTGTGCTTCATTCTCGTCAAAATTACGATAAATGTCACGCAGACGTTCGAACAGCGACTTGTCGAAAGAAGCAAGCTGTGGCAAAGGTAACTCGCATAGAGTGATGAAGTATTCAATCTCTACGCGTACACGATAACGAATGAGAGCATACTCTGAAAAGTAGTTAGCGAGTTGCTCTGTTTTTCCCCTATAACGACCATCAATTGGTGATATGGCAGTCAATAAATCTAAATTCATAACAATACGTATTATATATAGGGTGCAAAATTAATGAATTATCGTGAGAAAACAGAGAAAATAGTGATAAAATAATTTAAAAGCATAAAAAAAGGTCTCTCAACATTTGTTGAAAGACCTTCACCATTGTGGGCGTTGACGGATTCGAACCGCCGACCCTCTGCTTGTAAGGCAGATGCTCTAAACCAGCTGAGCTAAACGCCCTTAAAAAAAGTCCCTGCAACCACAAAAGTGAATCACAGGGAACACCCCCGTGGGCGCTGACGGATTCGAACCGCCGACCCTCTGCTTGTAAGGCAGATGCTCTAAACCAGCTGAGCTAAGCGCCCTTACTTTTCGTAAGCGGTTGCAAAGGTACGACTATTTTTTGGTTCCACCAAATTTTTCAGCAACTTTTTTCGTTTTTTCTTCAAAAAAGTGCATTTTCTGGTGTTTTTCCTCAATTTTCAGGGTAAAAACGGTCAGTTTTTGCATTTCAATTGCCAAAAACAGCCACCAAGAGAAAGTACTTACGATGGGACTGCAAAACCTCTTTCAACCCCAAAAGTTACTTATTGAGAAAGAAAAGTTCTTTTTAAGAAATTCAAAGAAGCAAAAAAGGCATTCTTCACGAGGAAGAATGCCCCATTCTATTTTTATACCTTATATTATATATACTGTATAATTACTCACCAACCTGAACAGTTGCACGACGGTTGTAAGAAGCAGGAGTCAAATCCTTAACACCACCATTAGCCTTTACAATGATGTTCTCCTTAGCAACGCCCAACTTAACGAGCTCGTTAGCTACCTTCTCAGCACGAGCCTTAGAAATCTTCTGGTTGATAGCAGCAGAACCTGTAGCGCTGTCAGCATAACCGTTAACAACCAACTTAGCGTTGTTGTCCTTAGCATACTGAGCAAGAGCCTGTACGTTTACGAGGTCCTTCTTAGAAGCAACCTTAGACTTGCCGATGTTGAAGAATACAGAAACTGGAGTAGCAACATACTCCTTAACTGCCTTTTCCTCTACAGACTTCTGGTTGTTCAAGAGATTCTTCAAACGGTCGTTCTCTGCATTAGCATCGTTCAACTTAGCATTGAGAGCGTCGAGTTCTGACTGATGAAGAGCGTTGATAGCATCAACATCTGGAACCTTGTTCCAAGTAGCCTTACCCAAGTTGTATGTAACACCGACCTCAACATTCAAAGAACGGTCGTGTCTTGCAAGCACCTTGTCGATTGAGTGAGATGTGCTAGGCTTAGCACTTGCCAATACACCTGCGTAACCATCATAGTCGTTAGCACCTACTGTATAGTTTACATCGAGGTTGACAGCCCACTTGTTATTGATCTTGAACTCGTTCAAGATACCAACACCAGCAACAGGAGCATAGCAGCCAGCGCTCATGTTACGGTTAATACCAACACCTGCGTAAGGGATGCAATCCCAAAGACGAGCCTCGTTGTAACCGCACAACATATTGCTAACATTGAACAAAACCTGCTCATTCAAAGTCCAATACTTATTTGCATTTGTTGACTTATCCTCTGAAACAACAGTGCGGCCCCATGCACCATTGAACTTAGTACGGAGACCGAGACCTGGTGTGAACCACTTACCTACAGCAACAGAGAAACCGAGATTGTTTCTGAAACCCTTGAGTGGGCTCTTAGAGAAACCATTGCCCTCTTCCTGGTTGCCCCAGAATGCAGAACCAGCAACGTTTGCCTGAACAAACCAATTGCTCCAGAAAGAATTTGTTGCTACGCTATACTTCTCAGTAGTTGCTGCATCCTGAGCCATACTGCCCATTGTTACGCTAGCCAATGCTAGCACTGCTAATAACTTTTTCATAACTTTATAATTTAAAAATCAATTTATATATATATATACCTTCTGAATGACGGAGCAAAGATAATACTATTTTTTGAAATAACCTTCATTTTCTAAAAAAAATAGCATTTTTCGTTAACTTTTTTAAGAAAAACGGGATTTTTCCCTGCTTTTAACCTAAAAGATGCTCAATTTCCTGCTGACGAAGGATACAAAGTACCGACTTTCCGTCGGGCGTATAATTGACATTCTGGCAGGCAAAAAGATCATTCACCAGCCCCTCCATCTCTTCATTACTCAATATCTGCCCCTGAGGTATTGCAGCCTGGCGAGCCAGACTCAAAGCCAAAGTCTGATTGATTTCATCAATGGCTGATACGCCCTTTTCTACTGCAGAAGAAACCATGTCCTGTACCAGTTTAAGAGGATTCAATCCTTCAAGTCCGCCAGGAACAGAATTAACGGCATAGCTTCCGCCTCCAAGATCTTCCAGTTCAAAGCCCATCGATTCCATTTCAGGCAGGATCTTTTCAAAGATTACCTTCTCAGACATCGGGAACTGCACAACCTCAGGAAAGAGGACTTTCTGTGAATGAAAGGTCCGGTCAGCCAACTGGCGCAAATACTGTTCGAACAAGACACGCACATGGGCACGATGCTGGTCGATAATCATCAATCCCGATTTTACCGCAGTCATGATATACTTACCTTTATACTGATAATGGGCTGGCGATTTCTCTGCAATGATACTGTCTGGCGTATTATCCTGACTAGAATCATCGGAAAACACCATGGTCTGTTCCATCCCCTGCACATCATCCTGATCTTTGAGTCCTTCATAAAGCTGTTCCCATTTTTCATCCACCTGAGGCTTTGACTTAGGAACAGAGAAGCCTGCTCCCATAGGAACTGCTCCCATGGAAGAGGAAGACTTGAACGGATTATAACCAGGATTCAAACTGATCTTCGGTGCAGCAGCAGTGCTCATCTCTGGATTATAAACAGGGATGTCCGGTTTATCCTCGGTATCGAAATCAATGGTAGGTACATCATTGAACATACCGATGGACTCCTTGACCGAAGCCGAGAGGATTTGCCAGATAGCCTGCTCATTCTCGAATTTGATTTCAGTCTTCGTAGGATGTATATTCACATCAATATCCTTCGGATCTACATCAAAATACAGAAAGTAAGGCACCTGTTCACCCTGAGGAACCAGACGGTCATAAGCAGCCATCACAGCCTTATTGAAATAAGGATGTTTCATGTATCTCCCGTTGACAAAGAAGAACTGATGCACACCTTTCTTTCTGGCAGATTCCGGTTTGCCCACAAATCCAGACACCTTACACATAGTGGTTTCTACATTTACCGGCAGGAGTTCCTGATTGAAACGCTTGCCGAAGACATCGAGAATGCGCTGGCGCAAATTAGCGGCACGCAAATTGAATACTTCGGTACCATTGCTATGTAAAGTAAAGGTGATTTGAGGATTTACCAATGCAATCCGCTCGAAAGCCGTCAGAATATTATTCAACTCTGTAGAATTGGACTTCAGGAACTTCCTTCGCGCGGGTACATTATAAAAGATATTGCTGACAGAGAAGATACTTCCCACAGCACAGGAGCATGGCTCCTGTTTCTCATATCGGGAACCAGAAATCTGTATCAGGGTTCCTATCTCGTCGGTAGCCTGTCGTGACTTCAGTTCAACCTGAGCCACAGCAGCTATTGACGCCAAAGCTTCGCCACGGAAGCCCATGGTGCGAAGAGCAAACAAATCATCAGCCTTGCGGATTTTGGAAGTAGAATGACGTTCGAAAGCCAAACGAGCATCTGTTTCAGACATACCTTTTCCATCATCTATCACCTGGATGTTGGTACGGCCAGCATCGGTAACTGTGACATGGATATTCCTGGCACCCGCATCGACTGCATTTTCGACCAGCTCCTTGATAACTGAAGCCGGACGCTGTATAACCTCACCTGCTGCTATCTGATTGGCAACAGAATCGGGTAAAAGTTGAATAATATCACTCATCTCTAAATATTAATCATATAAGAAAATGATGCTTCATTATAATCAGTCAGTCAGTTTCTGAAGTGGAGCTTCATGACGCTTAATGTTCTTGAGTTCGGAGCCCTTGGATTTACCACGCCATACAAAGATATCATTCTTATCTTTAGGACGCAAGTCCTCGAACCAGGCAAAATTGTTAAGTTTATATTTTGCCGGCGGAATCTGCGTCATAGGATACATGGTAGATGTAAACTTATTGGTCCAGATTTTCTCCATCTTCCTGCCCGGTCCCATATACATGCGCATGGTATCGGTCTCCAGATAATTCAAGCCTATGAGCGAACTGTCCTTATCATCCGTCATGTAATAGATGGTCTGCACATTGCCGATAGACTCTCCTTGTTTTATCTCACCTTTTTCAAAGTAAGATTTCATCTCAGAAGAACTGATCTGATTGAAATGAACACTATCCGGCATCTGCTCTACAGACAGCGCCTGCCCGATGACATGGGCAAAACGAACGGTAGAGTCGTTCATAAAGACCAGAATCTTCTCGCCCAGCAACTGTCGGTTTCCATTCCAGACGATAGGATCCTTATACATGGTCATGCAGGAATCCTGAGAATTGAAAACCAGGGAATCGCAGATAGCCTGCATATCCAGGCGATAGGCACGGACCTTAGGATAAGCATGCACCTTACGGTATACCGAATCGGTATTGATATGGAAGGTATTGATACGCATGGTATCAGAATGAACCCAAAGGGTATCTTTCTGCGAATAGTCGATCGCTACAGGATTGCGGGTGGCAAAGCCATTACCGGTTTTCTCGTTGTAACGCAGATAATTGCAAGTAAGGGAATTCTTGCTCTTCTTATCTACATAAACCACATTACCATATCCGGTACTCTCTCCATCCTTTACATAATAGAGCGTATCACCCGTAAGTGTCTTGTCTTTATCTATAACCGTAGAACGGCCGTAAAGCTGTGCTCTATCGGTCTTGGTATCATAATATCCGTCTTCTGTCTTGACAACACTTGCACCAGAAACAATCTTAGAAGGTCCTACCATGTGAGCCTTTGACTTACGGACATCGTAATACAAAGTATCGGTGGTAACAACATCCTTGCCGCTGCGCAACTTGACATTATAGACAAACTTAGCCTCACGCGTTTCAGTATGATACTCACCCCAATCGGCAACCAGCTTATCCTTACCATCAATCAGCGTTCCGCCGTCAAAGAAGTTTGCCATATTATACAAGCGGTCGAAATCCAAGCTATCAGTACGCAAAGTCTGCCGACGATGATGTAAGACCACATTCTTGCGTGCTCTCATCATCTGCATCTGCCCA
>ENA-OWON01000713-OWON01000713.1-gut-metagenome-genome-assembly--contig:-NODE-713-length-10446-cov-2.940881_pt1 | contig 10446 bp, 6 predicted proteins | sample MGYA00248257_ERZ651798 | MGnify/ENA primary metagenome ERZ651798 (study PRJEB26908, sample SAMEA4031708) | gut metagenome | biome: gut; feature: normal infant; material: stool | place: China | collected 2015 ... | reverse complement strand
TACCGACCACGGCGAGGCCGGCGGGCTTGTTGACGATGAGGATCTGCGGGCAGTCGTACACCACCTGCGCCGGGCCGCGGGCGTTTTTCCACGCCGGGCCGTCTACACGCTTGTCAGCGTCCAGAACATCGTCAAGGATGAACAGCTTGATCTCATCGCCTGCCATCACGCGGGTGGAGAGCGGCTGCTTTTTGCCGTTCAGCTTGATTTTATTTTCGCGCAGGGCCTTGTTCAGACGGCCCGGGTTCAGCGCGGGGAATTGCTGCATCAGATAGTTGTCCAGCCGGGTGGGGGCGAGACATTTGACTTTCAATATTTTCACGGAAGTTTCCTCTCTAAATTAAGAATAGGCTAAGATTTGCTTTTATTGTAGCGAATCCGCCTTCTTACGTCAAGTTGGTTGTTTACTTTTTCAAAAAACAAGAGTATACTGTGCCGGTGCAAAAAGAATTCATCGGAATTTAACGATGGCTTCATCATCAAATCTCCATTTATGGTATAATGAGAGCCTTACATGATTGAAGAGGGAAGAAGGTATTGATATGACGAACGACAAGAAACTGATGCTCCTTGCAGGCGTTCTGGCTCTGGGGATGCTGGCCGGATGCAGCTCTGCCAGCGCTGCCAGTGCCGCCAGCGGCATGGCCGGTTCGATGCCCGCCGCCAGCGAAGCCGAAGAGGTGAGCACCGAAGTGCGCGTCCTGCCCGGCGAAGAGGGCGTCGTGATGCCCATCGACCAGGGCAGCCTCGAGGAGATGAAGACCGGCTCCTACAAGTTCGCCGCGAACATCTCGAGCGTGGACACCAAGAAGCGCCAGATGACCCTGACGGTCTACGGCTACGACGCCTACCGCGCCGAGGATGTGGACGCACTGGACGTGGGCAGCGTTTTCAGCACCCATCTGGACGGCGCTGTGGAAGCACAGAACGTGACTGTGGAAAAAATCGAAAGGAATGAAGAGAACGGCACCGTCTCCATCAACGGCGGCATCGAAGAGGGCGGCGTAGACCTCTGGCGCAGCGGCGACATCTACCGCACCGTCACCTACGACGACTACCCGGTCTACTACATGATGGGAGAACTCGTGCTGCCCGTGGACGACAGTGTGACCCTCAGCGACAGCTCCGCCAGCGTGGACGCTGTGCCGGTGGAGACGAGCGGCACCATCGAGGTGGGCAAGGCCGTCTCGGAGGATAAGGACAACTGGACGCCTTACAACACCACCGTCTTCACGAAGGACGGCGTCGTCAGCAATATCCTCCGCATCTGGGTGCCGTGACGCGCGATTTTTGGGAAAACCCGTTGACAAATGGCCTGACTATGCTATAATCTGAAATGAACGCAAAGGAGCAGCATGCCCTTTGCGCGTGAATGGTAATTATGGCAAATGGCAAGGATGGGGCCAGAAGGATGTGTGCCGCCGCCCAGAGAGAACGCCCTTGGCTGAAAGGCGTTCCGGCAGAGCATTTTTTACGCCACCCCGGAGCTTCCGGCGAAACAAACCGGACGCTGCGCAGCGTTACAGCGCACAAAGCGGCAGGAGCGCCCCGGCGGCATTTCTGCAATTTGGGTGGTACCACGGAGCTTTTCAGACAGCCTTCGTCCCTTTTCGGGATGAGGGCTGTTTTTTGTTTTTGTCAGCCTGCCATAAAAACTGCGTCCGGAGGAGGACGCCGATACACGAGGAGAGATTAAAACTATGCAATGGACCGGTTTGAATGAACTGCGTGACAAGTACCTTACCTTCTTTGAGGGCAAGGGCCACCTGCGTCTGGACAGCTTCCCGCTCGTCCCGAAGAACGACCCCAGCCTGCTGCTCATCAACAGCGGCATGGCACCCATGAAGAAGTGGTTCCTCGCTCAGGAGGAGCCGCCCCGTCATCGCGTGACCACCTGCCAGAAGTGCATCCGCACTCCTGACATCGAGCGCGTGGGCATCACCGCCCGCCACGGCACCTTCTTCGAGATGCTGGGCAACTTCTCCTTCCAGGATTACTTCAAGAAAGAGGTCATTCCCTGGGCATGGGAGTTCCTGACTTCCGACGAGTGGATGGCGATCCCGAAGGATAGGCTGCACATCTCCGTCTACGAAGAGGACGATGAGGCTTACGACATCTGGACCAAGAAAGTGGGCGTTGCCCCCGACCACATGGTCCGTCTGGGCAAGGAAGACAACTTCTGGGAGCACGGCTCCGGCCCGTGCGGCCCCTGCTCTGAGATCTACTTCGACCGCGGCCCCGAGTACGGCTGCGGCAAGCCGACCTGCGGCGTGGGCTGTGACTGCGACCGCTATATGGAGATCTGGAACCTGGTGTTCAGCCAGTTCGATGCCGACGGCAAGGGCCACTACGAGCGTCTGGCACGCCCCAACATCGATACCGGCATGGGCCTGGAGCGTCTGGCCTGCGTGATGCAGGGCGTGGGCAACCTGTTCGAGGTCGATACCGTCCAGAGCGTGCTGCACCATGTGGAGCGCATCGCCGGCAAGACCTACGGCACCAACCCCAAGGAGGACATCTCCATCCGCGTCATCACCGACCACATCCGCAGCTGCACCTTCATGGTGTCTGACGGCATCCTGCCCTCCAACGAGGGCCGCGGCTACGTGCTGCGCCGTCTGCTCCGCCGCGCTGCCCGCCATGGCCGTATGCTGGGCATCAGCCGCCCCTTCCTCGTGGAGCTGGTGGAGACGGTCATCCAGTCCAGCGAGTCCGCTTACCCCGAGCTGCGTGAGCACGACGCCTATATCAAGAAGGTCATCGGCACCGAGGAGGCAAACTTTGCCCGCACCATCGACGCCGGCATGAACATCCTGAACAACATGATCGACGGTCTGGAAAAGGCTCACGAGCACCTGCTGAAGGGTCTGGACGTCTTCAAGCTGAACGATACCTTCGGCTTCCCCCTCGACCTGACCAAGGAGATCGCTGCGGAGCAGGGCATCGAGATCGACGAGGAGGGCTTCCACGCCGAGATGACCAAGCAGAAGGAGCGCGCCCGTGCAGAGCGCCTCAAGAAGAACATCTCCGGCTGGAGCGAAGACCTGTTCGGCACTCTGACCGCTGAGCCCACCGAGTTCGTGGGCTACGACACCCTCAAGAGCGACAGCGTCGTTGTGGCGCTGAGCGACGAGGAGACTCTGACTGACGCCATCGCCACCGACGAGCAGGCCAAGGAAGGCGTGCTGGTCGTTCTCGATAAGACCCCGTTCTACGCTGAGATGGGCGGTCAGGCCGCAGACCATGGCGTCATCACCGGCGCTGAGTGCGTGCTGCGCGTGCAGGACGTCAAGAAGACCCCGAAGGGCTACTACGTCCACACCTGCACCCTCGAGAGCGGCATCGTCCATGTCGGCGACCATCTGACCGCCCGCGTGGATAAGGAATACCGCATGGCCATCGCCCGCAACCACACCGCTACCCACCTGCTGCAGGCAGCTCTGCGCGAGGTCCTGGGCGACCACGTCCATCAGGCAGGCTCCTATCAGGATGCTTCCATCACCCACTTCGACTTCACCCACTTCAGCGCTGTCACTCCCGAGGAGCTGGTCCGCGTGCAGAAGATCGTCAACGACAAGATCTTCGAGTCGATGAACGTCACCGTCAAGGAGATGCCCATCGAAGAGGCCAAGAAGCTGGGCGCTATGGCTCTGTTCGGCGAGAAGTACGGCAAGGTCGTCCGTGTTGTTGATATTGAGGGCTGGTCCACCGAGTTCTGCGGCGGCACTCACGTCAAGAACACCGCTCAGATCGGCGGCTTCAAGATCGTCAGCGAGTCCTCTGTTGCTGCCGGCATCCGCCGCATCGAGGCTGTCACCGGCCGCAATCTGCTGATTCGTGCCAATATGCAGGAAGCGATGCTGCACGCTGTGGCGAACACTCTGAAGGCAAACAACGTCGCCGCTCTGCCCGCTCGTGCGGAGGCTGTCATGGCTGAGAACAAGGCCATGAGCAAGGAGCTGGAGGACATCAAGGCAAGGGTCGCCGCTTCCAAGGTCACCAGCCTGTTCGACAACGCTGAGACCGTCGGCGACGTCAAGATCGCTTCCGCTTACTTCACCGGCACCTCCGGCGACACCCTGCGCGGTATGTGCGACACCATCCGTGACAATGCCAAGGCTGCTGCTGTGGCTGTTCTGGTGGGCAAGTCTGACGACAAGATCACCATGGCCGTTACCGTGACCAAGGACGCTCAGGCAAAGGGTCTGAAGGCCGGCAATCTCGTCAAGGAGATCTCTGCCATCGCAGGCGGCAAGGGCGGCGGCAAGCCCGACTTCGCTATGGCCGGTCTGAAGGATGAGACCAAGATCGACGAGGCTCTGGCCGCTGTCAAGAGCATCGTGGAGAAGCAGCTGGGCTAAGGAATAACCTCTCCGTCATCGCTGCGCGATGCCACCTCCCCTAACGAGGGGAGGCTTTGGCATTTCGTAAAGCCTTTCCTCTTCGCCAGAGGCTCCCCTCGGTAGGGGAGCTGGCGAGCGAAGCGAGACTGAGAGGTTGACTCATTAAAAAATCTGGAAGGAGCGATTCCCATGGAAGATTGTCTGTTTTGCAAAATTGCAGCGGGGGACATCCCCTCGAAGAAGCTCTATGAGGACGAGCAGGTGGTGGCATTCTATGACATCGCCCCGCAGGCCAAGGTGCATTTCCTGGTCATCCCCAAAAAGCACATCCCCTCGGCCGCTGCGCTGACCGAGGAAGACGGCGCTCTGCTGGGCCATGTCTTTGCGGTCATCGCAAAGCTCGCCAGGGAGCAGGGCCTCGACAACGGCTACCGCGTCATCTCCAATGTGGGCGAGGACGCCGGCCAGACCGTCAAGCATCTGCACTTCCATGTTCTGGGCGGCGAGAAGCTGCCTGTCTGATTCCGAAAAAGTAAGGGAGATCGTTGAATATGGCTAAGACTTATACGCTGAATGTCGCGGGCCTGACCCGTGAGCTGACCATCTGCAAGGTGAACGACCACATGGACATTGCGGCCTTCATCATGCTGGGCGACGCCGAGCTGACGGTGGCGGCTGCCGCTGAGCTGCTCAAGAAATGCCCGGATTTTGACATCCTGCTGACCGCTGAGGCCAAGGGCATCCCCCTGGCTCACGAGATGAGCCGCCAGAGCGGCAAGCCCTACGTCTGCGCACGCAAGGGCGTCAAGCTGTATATGCCCGACCCTGTTGTCGTCGAGGACCAGTCCATCACCACTGCTGGCAAGCAGAAGCTGGTCATCGACCGCAAGGAGCTGGACAAGATGAGCGGCAAGCGGGTGCTGGTCGTGGATGATGTCATCTCCACCGGCGGCTCTCTCAAGGCTCTGGACGAGCTGGCCGAGCAGACCCAGTGTACCATCGTGGGTCAGGCCGCCGTTCTGGCCGAGGGTGATGCTGCCCAGCGCAAGGACATCATCTTCCTCGAGCCGCTGCCTCTGTTCCTCCACTAAACCGATATGCGACGCCCGCTCTGCGCGTTCTGCCTGAGTGCGCTGGGTGTGTTAGTGTTGTGCTCATTTTTGCCGCAGATGGGGCTTTTGCTGCCGTCTGCGGCAATTTTTGTTGTCTTCTGCCTGCTGGTCTGGTGGAAAGGCGGGGCCGCGAGAGGGTATGCGGTCTGTCTGTTGTTGGGCGCAGTGCTGGGCGTCGGCATCATGAAAACGACCGGCGCGCGGCTTGCAAAGATACAGGACGCCTACGCCGGAAAAGAAGTGGCCCTCACCGCCGAAGTGGAGAGCACAGGCCGCGCTTACACGGCGGGCCGGGTGAGCGCCGTGCTGATGGTGGAAAAAGTGGACGGGGAGGCTGTCCGCTTCCGGGTGGAGTGCGCCAGCCTGCCCAAGTGTGAGGCCGGAGGCCGCATCCGGGGCCGCTTTTCGCTGGATGTGCCGGATGCCACCCAGCGTCTGGACGACTACGCCGATGGTATCGCTCTCAGCGCGGAATATCTGTCCGGGATGCTTCGTCTTGGGCAGAGCGAGAGCTTCCGCGCCAGGACGGCGCGGCTCCAGACGGCGCTGAGCCGCGCCCTGCGAAAAGGCATGGCCGAAAACACCGGCGGCGTTCTGGCCGCGATGGTGGTGGGCGACCGGAGCCATCTGACTTCGACTCTCCGCAGTGCCTACCGGGGCGCGGGGCTTTCCCATGTGCTGGTGGTGAGCGGCCTCCACGTCACCATCTTCTGCGGCCTGCTGGACGCACTGCCCCATCGGGAGCGGGAGCGGAGCCGGGCTTACCGGCGGGCGAGGTCGCTGCTCCGGGCCGGGACAGCCCTTCTGCTGGTGGGCATCACCGGCGCGACGCCCTCTGTCCTCCGGGCGGCGGTGGCGGTCTGGGTCAGTTCCCTCGGCGTCTGGGTGGGAGGCCCGGCGGATACGCTCACCTCGCTGGGCGCGGCAGGCGTCCTCATGTGTCTGGGCAACGGGTACGCGGTCTATGACGTGGGCTTCGAGCTGTCGTTTGCGGCAGTGATGGGAACACTGGCCGGTGCTGAGTGCGCAGGGCGTGGGCGGGAGCGCTATTACGACAGAAAGAAGAAGCGGAAGAGCCGCCGGGAGAAACCGCCCCGCGCAGTGCTCATCTTCCGGCGCTTTGTGGGCGGCGTGTGGGACTCGCTCTGTGTCTCCCTCTGTGCCTCGGCGGCGACCTTCCCGGTGCTGGTGCTGCGGGGGATGAGCACGACGGTCTGGGCTGTGGCGTCGGGCGTGGCCGTCCTCTGGCTGGTGGGGCCGATGCTGAGCTTCGGCCTCGGTGCAGCTCTGCTGGGTCTGGCGGCAGAAGGCTTGCCTTTGTTTGAGATCATCCGCCGCCCGGCGGCCTTCTGTGCCGAAGGGCTGGCATGGCTGATGAACGAGTGGGCTTTCCGGGTGTCCGTTCTGCCGGGAGCGTCCCTCTGGTTTGATGGGACCTATGCCGCACTGGTGTGTCTTGTGCTGATCCTGCTCTGCGCAATGGCAATGCGGCGGCACATCCGGCTCCGGGCAGCTCTGCCGACGGTCATTCTGCTGGCAGCGCTGGCCTTCGGGCTGGAAACGGCCCTGAGCTGGAATGTGGTGAACATCGAGCTGGTGGGGACCCGGGCTTCACCCGCTGTCATTATTACGCAGAGAGAAAAGGCCGTTGTCCTCTTCCGGGGCGGCAGCACCACCCGGCGGGCGGTGGAAAATCAGCTGGAAAAGCGGGGCGTGAGGACGGTAGAAATACTGGATGACCAGCGGATGCAGCAGGAAAAACCCAGCCGTATCGAGGCCCAAAAGCGCATCGAGGCTGCCGCTCTGGCCGAGAACACCACCCGCCGTGCTTCCTGCGGCGGGGTGGACTTGGAACTTTTCCGCACCCGGCAGGGCTGCATTCTGCGGATGCGTGTCGGCGGGCAGAGGTTCATCACCCTCAGCGGCACCGTCCGGCCTGCGAAGCCCATCCGGGCCGAGTGGCTGCTGGCCTCGATGGCAAGGCCGGAGAATATCCGGTACACCGACTGCCTGACCCTGAGCAGCAAATACCGCTGGATGGAAGAGGACGCAGAGCCTGTCTCACGTCTTCGCCTCCGTCTCGAGGGGTGAGCGCTTTTCAAAGCGGGCAGAGTATGATAAAATAAAACAATCCTAATATAAAGGAGCCGATCATTTGGCAACGGAAACGAAACTCCGGCAGCTGGCCCAGGGAGGCTGTCCGGTCTACTATTTTTATTCCAGCGAGCGCTATCTTGTCCGGCAGGCCGTGGCCCGGGCGGCAAAGCTTCTGGCCGAGGGTGAGGACGAAGAGACGACCGTTCTGGACGGTGCAGCGCCCGAGATCGAGCAGCTCATCATGGCGGCGGGCACCATCTCCTTCTTCGGGACGCGGCGCGTGGTGCTTCTGCCCGAGGTGGACCCCGCCGCCTACAGCGACAAAGACCTCGACGAGCTGTGCGCCACGCTGGCCAGCCTCGAGAATGCCGTGGTGGTGCTGGGCAGTGTGTTCGAGATGGAGCGCAATAAGCTTAAGCTGGGCAAGCGGGCGCAGAAGCTCATCGCCCAGTGTACCAAGGTCGGCTTTGCCGAAGAGCTGGCCAAGCCCAAGCCCTACGAGCTGAAGGTCATGATGATGGACCGCGCCAGGGCGCAGGACACCACCCTCTCCGAGGGGACGGCGGCGGCCCTGCTGGAACGCTGCGGCGAAGACCCGTTCCTTCTCGAGAACGAGGTGGACAAGCTCTGCGCCCTCTCCGGCTACCAGACCGTGACCACGGCCATGGTGGCCGAGATGGGGACTGTGAGCCTCGAGGCCGACGTCTTCGAGATGATACGGATGATCACGGCGAAAAACGCCACCGGCGCCTGCAAAAAGCTGCAAACGCTTCTCCGCCTGCAGCAGGAGCCCATCCCCATCACGGCGGCCATGATCGGCAGCTATGTGGATCTCTATCGGGTCAAACTGGGCGCAGCCAAGCGGAAGAGCTACAGCACCGTGTTCAAGGATTTCGGCTACAAGGGCAGCGACTACCGGCTCAAGCGCTCTGCCGAGACAGCCAGCCACTACACGCTGCCCCAGCTGGAAGCCTGTATGCAGATCTTGCTTGAGCTGGACAAGAGTCTGAAAAGCCAGCCCGTGAGCGCGCAGACCCTGCTGGAAACGGCGCTCTGCCGTCTGGCGATGGCGGGAGGAAGAAGATGAGCGAGAAACTGGAACTGCTGCACACCGACCGTGTGCTCATCGTGGAGGGCAAATACGATGCGGCCCGTCTCTCCCATCTGACCGACGCCATGATCCTGCTGACGGACGGCTTCGGCATTTATAAGGATAAGAAGCGTCAGCAGCTCTTCAAACAGCTGGCCCACAAAAATGGCCTTATCCTCCTGACGGACTCCGACGCGGCGGGCTTCCGCATCCGCACCTACATCACGAATCTGGTGGGGGAGAAGAACGTGGTGCAAGCCTACGTTCCGGCCATCCACGGCAAGGAAAAGCGGAAGGCTCAGCCCGGCAAAGAGGGGCTTCTGGGGGTCGCGGGCGTGGACGATGCCCTCGTTTTGCAGGCGCTCCGGGACGCTCTGGGCGAAGAAGCTGGCATTGCCCCTGCAAAGCCGGAGGGGCGGCAAATTACTTATACCGACCTCTATGAGTGGGGGCTTTCGGGTACGGCGGGCTCGGCTGAGCGGAAAACAAAGCTGCTCTGCGCTCTCGGCCTGCCGCCCCGGCTCTCGAAAAAAGAGCTGGTGGAAGCCCTCAACCGCCTTTACAGCTACGAGCAGCTGGACGAAATGCAGTCGGAGCTGCTCAAAACATGAAAATACAGCAAACTCTCCCAAGAAAAACATGAAAAAGATTCAAGCGAGACTTCTGGGAGATTTGCCGTAACCTGTGATATAATCAATATACTGTGCGCCCGTCGTGGACGAAACGACGGGCGCAGATTTTTGCAAGGTGCAATAAAGGAGACAATCAATGGAACGCGAAAAACTCAAATCGAGACTCGGGTTCATCCTCCTTTCCGCTGGCTGTGCGATCGGCATCGGAAATGTGTGGAAGTTCCCCTACATGGCAGGTCAGGGCGGCGGCGGCGCTTTCGTGCTGTTCTACCTGCTGTTCCTCGTCATTCTGGGTCTGCCCATCATGACCATGGAGTTTGCCGTGGGCCGTGCCAGCCACAAGAGCCCGGTGCGCGCCTATCAGGCCCTCGAAAAGCCCGGCCAGAAGTGGCACATCCACGGCTACTTCACCCTCATCGGCTGCTACCTGCTGATGATGTTCTACACCATGGTGGGCGGCTGGATGCTGAAATACGCATTTATGGAAGCAACCGGTACGTTTGTCGGCTTGGACGGCAAGGCGGTAGAGGGCGTGTTCGGCGATATGCTGACAAATCCGGGCACGCTGACGTTCTGGGCGATTGTCGCCATTGTTATTTCGTTCGGTGCATGCGGCTTTGGCCTGCAAAAGGGCATTGAGAAAGTGACGAAAGTCATGATGATTGCCCTGCTGCTTTTGATGATTGCGCTGGCTGTGAACTCCGCATTTTTGCCGAATGCCGCGGCAGGCATCAAGTTCTACCTTGTGCCGGACTTCGGTGAAGTGGCAAAGAAAGGCTTCGGCAACGCGGTGTTTGCGGCGATGTCGCAGGCGTTCTTCACGCTTTCCATCGGCATCGGCTCCATGGAGATCTTCGGCAGCTATCTGGACCGCAAAAATCGCATTACGGGCGAAGCGGTGAACATTGTGCTGCTGGACACGTTTGTTGCGCTGATGGCGGGTTTCATCATTATCCCGGTGTGCTTTGCCTACGGTGTGGAGCCGGGCTCGGGTCCGTCGCTGCTGTTCATCACGCTGCCGACGCTCTTCAACAATATGGCGGGCGGCAGAATTTGGGGCACGCTGTTCTTCATCTTCATGTCGTTTGCAGCGCTTTCGACCATCATTGCGGTGTTTGAGGAGATTCTCGCATTCTTCATGGATATCGGCGGTTGGAGCCGCAAAAAGGCTG
>ENA-OWON01000711-OWON01000711.1-gut-metagenome-genome-assembly--contig:-NODE-711-length-10457-cov-3.642389_pt1 | contig 10457 bp, 5 predicted proteins | sample MGYA00248257_ERZ651798 | MGnify/ENA primary metagenome ERZ651798 (study PRJEB26908, sample SAMEA4031708) | gut metagenome | biome: gut; feature: normal infant; material: stool | place: China | collected 2015 ... | reverse complement strand
ACGCCCATGCCCACTACCATATGAGTTTCTTAGCGTTGCCATGCCATCCGCAATAGCACTTAAATTGCCCAAAATTTGTTTCATCGCTTTTGCTGCTGGTATAGCATCATCTATATCATTGGGTGTTACTTTCAACAAACTCATTGTTCTCCTTGTTAAAGCACCTATTTTTTCATTTTTCGGTATTGGCTCGTTACGTTCTTCCAATATTGTTTTACAGCAACTTTCGATAAGTTCTTTAGCTTTACCAATAGCCTCTGTCGAGTTTTCAGAAGTCATGTGCATCATTATAGATATTTGAGAAGTCATATACTCGCTTGAAAAACGTTGTTCTAACTCTTGGGCAGAATTGCTTATATAAGCAATTCCTGAGCGTATTCGATTAACGATACTTAGACATTTTTGATAATTATCACCTTTTCTTTCTTCTTCATAATAAGAATTGGACGAATAATAATCAAATAATGCTACAAGTAGTTTAATGACATCGTTCTCTTTGCCTTCTTTAGTATATGCCATCAATGACTTTCCTTTAGATTTCCCATAGAATTCAGTTAATTTTAGGTCTATTTCTTTCAGTGTTAATTCGTCAAAGGCCGGTGTGCTTAAATCAAGGACATATCCTCCACGATTGAACAAAGCAATAAGTAAGTTCAATTCACTTGGGTGTATAATTCTAAATTTATCATCTTTCAATCTCCAACCATACACTATACAATTGGAAATAATATGTTCAATGTAAAACTCATATCCATCAACCTTTATTAGTTCTTGAATTTTTTCAAAGAAGGTTTTCCAATAACTTTGTTCGTCTCTTACTTCTGGATTAAAAATTTCGCATAAAAAGTCTAACAATTGTTCGTCGGTTCCATTGCATAAAGGGAATCGGTCATCTGTAAATAACCAATCTTCTGGATAGTCGTTTGGATTCAATACCGTGTGACGGTAAATATCTTCCTCTGCGTTATTCAATCTGCTATCTTTTGAGGGCATATCTTTAAGATTATACAAACGTGTTAGAAACTCAACGCACGATAACGTACCATAAAAATTGAATGTAATACGTACATCTTCTCCCAATATAGCTGACTCTACATAGCCGTTTGAAAGAAGATTGAATATTTTCTTTCGAGTTATAGAAGTTATTTTATTCATCATTCCAAGCACTTTGAATTTATATTTTACGCATCAAATAAGTCCAACATCTTTATGAGTATGGAACAGCACATATCCAATTGATTGCAAGTTTTCCATGATTATATTTTTTATAAATCAGCTTTGGCTAGTTTGCATTTTGCAACTTCAATTGCTTTAAACATTATTTCTCCTTCACCATTTACTGCATCCAATATTCTATCCGCCAACCACAAGGTAAGCAATTCTTCTTCATCAACATGAAAGAATTTTGCCAATTGAGGTACTTGACTTCTCTTTGCGCGCCTGTCACCACGTTCAATCTTGCTGAACATGGGGGTATCTATTTCTAAATATGCAGCCACTTGGCGTTGCAATATTCCTTGTTCGTCTCTAAGAGATCTTATCTTGTTTCCTAATAACATTTCTTTTTTTGTTTCTGATTGAATTGAAATTTTCTCTATAAGATATGTCCGACCGATAGTCGTTTTTCGGTCGGAATATCTTAAAAACGGTCGGATCTTCGGTCGGATTGCGGATATTTCGGTCGAATTTAATTAACCCGACCTATTATAACTTTTCAATGTCAATTTCAAACCTATTCTATCAATCAATGCTTAGCCTTTCTGATGACAGATATGTGCATTGTTCTATGAGTTTGAAAGTTGCCGACTGCGTGTTTGCTGGCTGTCCGTTAAATGTAAGTCTTGAAATGTCTGTCCCGACAATTTCAAGTGTTTTATCCTTAACACCAAGCACAAGATGTCCTCCTTCCATGTTGACGATAGCCGACACGTAAGATATGACATCATCTTTCTCGTCCCCACAGAACGAGTTCTTCAAGTTCTTAAATTCCTTCCATTCACAACGAGCATTCTCTTGTGGATATTTGCGGAGAAGATATTGTTGTAATTCTTGTTCAAGCATAATGGTTATTCGACTACCAATCAGCTAGTCGGTCGAAAGGATTAAATTTATGCTTACTGTTTTGTGCCATCATTACCTCTGCAGCACAAAGCATAATAATAGCAATAATGTTTCTTTTGTTGATTCTAAAATATATGTTCATATAATGTTCTGTTTTATTCTACAAATAAAGACTGTTTTAAGAAGTACGCTTTGGGCGAACCTTCAATATCAAAGACTCTTACAATGTAATGTAATGATTCCTGATTTTGAAGATTATCAATCCATTCCCATTCTTTTGTCTCAAAGATAAGAGGGAAATCCTTACTACATTTTATATTTCCCACTGTTGTCTTTACTTCAATAAATATGTTCTTACCATTATGTGAAACAACGAAATCAAAATCGTGAGAGGTTGTATTCAAGCGATATTCTTTACCACTGAAACTCACAATTCTAGCATTCGCATCGTTTGGCGCATAATTTGACCATGTGACATTAACACAACCAAAGCGACTACAAAGCATTTCGTAAACGTAGCATTCTCCTTTATCTCCGATGTCTCTCTTGCGATCATCAGAAATATTTTGCTGGAAAAGTTCTAAATTAAAATCTCCTTGTTCTCTTCGTAAGATGTTTAGTATTGACTTAAAATCCGTGTCAGGAAATTCCTCAATAATCTTTTGGATGGTAACTAGTTCGCTCCTCTGTAATATTTTCTTTACAAAGTCTTTATTCTCAATCAATATCTCTATTTCATCCGAAGAATAGTTGTCATTCATTTGTGAGAAACGAGCTTTTGTTTCAGCATCGTAAATATAGTCATATGACAAATTCTTCCTTTTCATGTATGTTTTTGGAAATAGTTTTGATAAATTATCGTCATCCCTATTACGGTAACTAAAAGAAGACTTGGAGATCGATTCATTTGACTCGAAAAAGAATAGAAGCGTCTGTATTGAACGTTTGAGTAGTAACCTCCATTCTGTAGAGTTATGTTCACTACAGAAGAACACTAATCTATCAACAAGGTCGAAAAACTCTTTGTCAGTGTTATTTTGAAATTCTTTAGCGAAAACATATTGGGGATGAACAATGGTGCTTGTCATATTGTCATCACCATTCTTCTTATCATGGAAGTGTGACCATAGTTCACTATCAACTAGTTTAATTAGACTATCACTATGTTTATAATGATCAAGTATAGTTCCATCATAGATTACCTCATTTGAAGGATGAAGATTACCATACCAATCGGGGATCAATAATAGATCTTCTTTCACCGACACTTTGCCATTCCTAATTACCTGCGCTAATCGGTTAAGCCAGGACATGCCTAAGTTTTTGCACTCACTCTCCTGTTCGTTAGTGAGTTCCTTATTAGTATTTTTTTTGAGAACTTTGCCAATTGTGAAAATGTTATTGCATTCAGAGGCTTTCTCTGCTAGCAAACCTATCATGTAGTCCTTTGCACCCTTCCATATACTAAGTTCTGAAGTCTTAATAATGTTAATGGTGGTATCTTCAATATTATTGTATTCGTCGTAAAGGTTGCGAATCTCTTTATATTGTTCGCCACATTCTGGGACTAAATGAAGCAAGAATTTTGATACCGATTCCTTTTTGTCATTATCTTCACCATCAAAGTACTCATTGTACTTACTTGCCAACGTTGTAATTTGATATTCTGTAATCTTAGCTTTTTCATTTAATACAAATCCATCATACAGAAGGACTTCTTTGATGTCAAAGCCTGTATCTTTTAGACAGTCATCCAATAACTTGTCGGGAATCAAGCCTTGCTTGTATAACAAATTAATCGGTTTAAAGTTACCATATCTGTTGGGAATTATGCTCAAAACATCGTCAGAAGTTCCATTTTCAGTTATGTCGTCAAGATGCAGATAACCCTTATCAAACATGAAACTTACTATATCTGAAAGCCACTCCGAAGTGCAATACTTAGATGCAATTTGTTCTTCCGTATCTTCTGCACTTATAACATCTAAATGCTTGCGGTTTGCCAATTCAGTAGAAACACGGCTCATTAGCCACTTGTCTGAATCTTCCCAAGTTTCGGCTTTTAGCTCCAAAGTTTCAGATTCAACTTCTTCTGCCTCGGATTTAAATACAGTTTTCAAAATTGACAGAATCTTTGAACGCTTTTCATAGAACTCTTTGGGTCTTCCATCTTCTGTAGATGGAAGAGCCATCAACAATGGTAATAACTTTGTCAGTTTAGAGTCATCGCTTAAATAATTATCATCACGAATCTCTTTTGATCGGTTTTTAATTGCGACAACAACATTATCCTTCGTTTCCTTTGTCAAGGTTATGTGTTGCACTCCTTCCATAAGCAGATTCTTATCCCAATCTATTTCCATTCTCTTCATGAAATCGAAGATGTTGGTTGGGATGTCACTTGCATCTTTCAAATCACAACCTTGTTCTGTTGAACAGAAATAACCAAGACGATTAGGTACAATCTTATTGTCCGCAAGTTTTGTTATTTTTGATACTGCAATCCATTCATAGAACTTATTTAACCATTGAAGCTTTCGTAACACCTCAAACTCTTTCAGTTGCTCAGCATCAAAATTGGTATCTATATCAGAATCATTTTCAATGATAAGAATCAGATTATCAAGGCAAGTGGCATCCTCAATGTACTTGGCAACTTTGTCATATTTAACAGTGGGTATTGCTAGATTCTCACTTTCTGGCTTCTTCTCGTCAAAGTCTGTTTCAAAAGTGAATCGTCCCCACTTTAATGCTACCCAGTTCTCGTTTTCATCTTCAATAGCGAGATTATTTCCATATATGGTCTTGCAAATTTCATAGAAATCATGCAGGTCACAGTCTTTCGAGCACTCTACAAATTTTACATCAGAGTTTATGCTCCTATAGCCTTCACTTGTCTTAACCAGATTCTTCTGTACAAGCATATTTCTTAATGGTAGAATGAATCTTGAGGCTAAGCAATTCTTAGTCTCAACACCCCAGGCTCCATTAAGAATATTGCCCAGACCATTAATGAGATTATATCTCTTATTATATCCGTTATCAATAAGATAATCTACTACGGATTCGTATAATGAAAGCGATCTTTCAAATATTGACCAGTTGATACCACTTTGCAGATAGAATTGCTCTTCCTCATCAGTTTCTTCATTAGTCCTGATCTCAAATCTTTTCTTTTTCAGATACAATGAGGTTCTTTCTGTTGCAGGTTCAAAATCATTACTATTGATATAGAATGGCAATGACATGCTCTCAAAGCCAATAAGTGGGAGAGAACAATAAACGGAAGGAGATGTTGAAGGAATAGGTAATATATTGTTATCGTTGTCAACTTCCACTGCAACATGAAGTCTCAGATTTCTGTCTTTTGCTTTCCAATGGCTGGAGATTTCTTTCGATGGCTCTTCAATTTCCATAGAGATGAACCTACGGGTAATAGGCTCGTTTCTATCGCTACTTTCTTCTACGAATACTGTCTCTTTTACTACATCCTTTCTTTCATCATTATTCTTTCGAATAATCTTGAAAGTGACATTGCTTTCTTCATTAATTACAGTTATAGAACGAACTGATGGACAGAACAGCATAGTTTGTGCTGCATTGGCACGAACGTTCTCAATACCCATTCTTGCAGCCTTTTCACTAGAATCTTTGTTCAGATGATATGTAAATCTAGTAGGAAGTATTTCTCCAGCAGGAATAGGTCTTTTATCCATATTCTCGTCAATCTCCCTTTCAGTTCTATCTACTCCAGCTTTATAAGCTTCGTCATCCGGTCCTTCTCTATGTAATGTAAAATCAACAGATACATTTCTCTTAACTTCTGGGTCATCGTGGAATAATGAACCAGACACATCTACAGTTAAAGACAACGCATGTGTAGTCATGAAACCAGTACCGAAACGTCCCGTACTTTGTTTGTCACGAGTCAAACCGTCTTCGGTTGTTTGCTCATTTCGTTTCTCTGCACTAAACTTCCAGATAAGACCTGTTATAGCCTTATTCGTAACTGATCTCCATTATGTTGAAAATACAGTTTTTTCTTTCCTTCGTTATCGGTATAGTATTTAATTTTTACATCAACTTAACGATCTTCTGTTTTTTTTCTTGTTACTACTGTATCTTTTGCATTTTGCAAAAGTTCCCATGGCCAACGCTGGCAGTCAATATCGCTAGGATCTGTCAACTGTGGCAATCTATCGTGGAGATTATTCACATACTGCTCGTACTTGACATCGTCGAGACTTTTTCCTAAAGAATGTGATCTTTTCATTACATGTTGTTTTTATCTGCATTAACTTATTAGTACTAGCGCAATTAATTGCACCAGTACTAATGTTGTATTATAATTCAAACGTGAAATGCATACCTGTATCAAGGGTACCGTCCATGATTTTTATTACAAGCATGTTTTCGTCTTTGATTATGGCGAAAGGTGTCGGACTGCCATCTTCCGATATATGGATTCGTCCATTGCGAAACTCGTAATCACCACCTTTTGGGAATATGCCATGTTTTATACGCACTTGATACTCGTAATCGTCAGTTGTCTTTATCAGGACCTCCTTATTCTTGGGGAAATATGTGACAGCATAGTTGCCATAGATAATCTTTTGTATTGTTGAAGATAAAGTTGGCTGCACATCTCTATGAGAATCTTGTATCTCGATATGTTGATTCTTTGTCAGTGCCGCATCTTTATTCATGTTCTCCTGTTTTATAGTTACCTGTGACACCGTCTCCGACTTTGCAGTTTCCAGTTTCTGAGTCGCTTGCTGTTGCGGTGCACGTGTTTCGTTGCTTATGCTTGTGGCGATTTTATAAATCTGTTCCCAATAACTATTGTTTTGTCTGAGTTCAGTCGGTAGCTCTTTGTCGCCGATGTTAAGCTGCTCACGTTTCTTTTTTGCATCGGCGCGATAATTATCATTGTCATCGTTGCGTGCCTGACGTTCCTTACATACAATCCAACGCTCGTCCATAAGCCGTTTCAAATCTTTATCGTCAGTATTCGCAACTGCCCATTCATAGAATATACAGGCGTTGACAAACGTTCCACTTTGCTCGAATGCCTTTCCAAGTTCAGGAAATACAATGAGCGCAGCTTTCTTACGTGCGAATCGCTTGTAGTTTGTTCCGCAAAAATCCTTTGTTTTCATGGTTTTCTGCGCACGTTGCATATAGCCAAGAAAATCACTTTTTCGTATGCGCCCGATGGCTTCTATCGCATCAAACAGCGGTTCTACCTCAGCGTCAACATACTCAACCTTCGGACGTTTCCATGACCGCAAGTCAGAAAAGCGTAACTCGGCAATTGTATGAATAACATACTCATTAACGTTGATGCCCAATTCCTTTGCCTCTCTAACCACATGGTCCGTGCTCCCTATGCTATCTGACGAGCTAAGCATGAACGGAAGAAGCCATTTGAATTCCTTTTTACAGTCCGAACCCTGTCTGACAGCTCTGCACAATACCGTCTTTTGGCTTTCTGTTAGTGGGAGATCAAGGTTCTTTCTTGCATCCTCAATCAGTTTGTTGAACCATTTTGGATCTTTTGTGCCCTCGTAGAACTCAATGGTCTTGGGATATCTCTCAACTTTTAGTTTTGCGTTACAATATTCTGGTATTCTTTCCACTTTCTTCATGCTTTCCCACACCTTAATAGCTTCCTCGTTGGCACCGATGCCATAGGCTATAGATGCCAATTTTGAGCGGCAAGCGTTTACCTCTATATCGAACTCAGATAGTTTGTCCAACGCTTTAATAATGATGGGGATTTCCTTGGTGCCTTCAGCTCCTTCTGTCTTGAGATTCTGCATCATAAGCGTAATAATGTAACTCCAAGCTTTGTAACAAACCTGTTCTTTGGGATTTTCTCTTAAGAATATTGCCATATCGTCAAGCCCCATTTTTATATCGCGTAACGTTGGAGCCGTTGTCTTTTTGCAGAATTCTATTTTCTTGTTGTGTGATTTCCCTGTAAGTTTCTTAATCTTCTCGACCACGGATTGTTGCTGATTGACGTTTAGTTCCAGCCGATAGTTGTCAACGGCCTTGTCATACATTCCTGCTTTGGAAAACCATTCTGCAGCCTCGTCAAATCTCTCGTCGTAAGCCGCAGCCTTTGCTCTGCATCGTGCCTCATCAATTCTATTGCCAGCACTCTTGTAGCTTGTCGCAGCCTGCAACATGAGTTTGCTATCATGCAGTTCGGCCGCTCTATTTTCTAAGTCTTGCTTGTGCTCGTTTGAACTCAGGTACTTTAGGTTCTCATCAGAAATATCAATATCCTTAACGTACTCAATCCAACCTATTTCATTTTCCGACCATTGGTCACGCTTTGCTGAGGAAAGGTTACCAAACATAAGTAACTGCAAATGATTGATTTCCTTATCGAGAGACTCATCTTCTGACTGATTGAAAGCGAATGCCCAAAATGATGAGCGGTTGACGTCATCGATGATATAAAGGTTGGAACTTGCACGTGTGACGGCCACATATGCGTTACTAACCTGATACTTTAGTTCTATATCCTCAGTCAAGTTGGGACATTCGTGGTTGTCGAACCATTTTGTCAGATTGTCAATTTGTATGCCTTGATTGTTCTTTGTGTTAAATCCGAATATTGCGACGTTTGGATATTCTAAACCTTTGGCTTGTGTTGGATTCAGAATTGTAATGTTACTAGGTACTCCTTCCTCGAACTTGACGAAATCCTTCAGTGGTGAGTCTTTTATGTATTGTTCCACAGACTCGCCATCGTTGGTAGGCACAATAAGTACAACTCCGTTGTCCTTTAGTTTCTTCAGTGTTTCCTCGTCTGACGGAGATATGCAGTATACGGAACTACCTTCCTGTGAAAAATGTGGTTTCTGTGGTACTGAGTATTCATTAAACCGACTAGCGCGGAGGAGCTGTATGCGGTTTGCCAGCTTCACAATGTTGCGAGTCGAGCGGAAATTCTCGGAGAGCACAACTGGACTTGGTATCATGCCTTTCTGTGGCTTGATACCGACTAAAGTGGATAGCCTTTCCGTGAAGTAGCTGCGCAGTGACTCCCAACTGAATCCTGTAGGATTGAGTGTTTGAAACTCGTCGCCAGCAAAAACGAACGGTAGTTTGTTGATATCGTCTTGAATCTTGATGGAGCGTTGGGCGAATGAAGAGGAGTTGAGTATGAAATCTATTTCCACACGAGTGAAGTCTTGTGACTCGTCACAGAACACGGCTGAGAAACGATCGTCAACACAATCCTCTTGAAGGCAATAAATGACAAGGTCTTGGTCATCCCATACTCCTTCATTTGCATTGAGCATTGAATACCACTTTTTCCAAACATTTTCATAGATATTCTTGAATGTTTTTAGTGTGACTGATTGGTTCTTTTCGCCGATTTTGTCATAATCTTCAGGTGTAAGGAATGCAGCACTGTCCCAACCTTTGATGTAGGTCCTTATCACATGCCAACTAATACTCGGTCCATAATCCCTTGCAGCATTCTTTATCTTGCCGAATTTTTTCTCCCACATTGAATTGAACTTGGGAAACGATATATACTTACTGTCTGGAAACTTTTTATTAACTTTTCCGGGGTGCTTCTTCTCAATGCAGTCGCACAGTAGAGTCTTGAAAACATAAAACATCTTGGGTAGAAGTGGTTGTATGTCTTTCTTGTAGTTGACATTCTTATCCTCCAATGCTTTCTTGTATACGTTGTTTTTCTCAAACAGCGTTGTACACAGTTTTTTCGCATCGTCAATAAGGTTTGAACTATAAGATAAATACACCGGCGCTTTCAGCTCAATTCCTACATTGTCGCGGCTATTTATGTAGCGGAGAATTACCTCTGCGAACAGGTATTGCAGCAAAGTCGATTTACCACTACCTGCCCTTCCTGTTAAGAATAGTGGGTATCTTATCTGTTTTTGGGATACGATGTCGACTTGCTGTGATGACAGAACCATGTTGCTCTTTGAATCCTGTTCCATCACTCGCCACTCGTCGCGATCTTCAAGAAAAGTGCATGTATAGCCGCGTTGGAAATCCGTGGGGATGGCCTTCGGAAGTTCTGTTGAATAGTCTCTGGTGGGATTGCGCTCAACTAACTTTGCTAAAATCCAGTTATCGTCCTCGCGCTTGTATGCCAATATTGCATATTCTTTGAACTCTATAGGGTACCATCCTGATGGATTTGAGAGATTGTCATATAGACAATTGTTTATCTCGTTTGCAGCATTAGTAAAATCTGTAAATTCTCCTTCTGCGTTTGTAGAGCCGGTGAAGTTGTCATTGACACAGTTTATCCACTCTTGGGTCTCAAAAATTGTTATCTCGAATAATTCGTGATTAATATTGAGTGGAGTAGAGATGAAAAGGTTTTCGGAAATTGTCAG
>ENA-OWON01000706-OWON01000706.1-gut-metagenome-genome-assembly--contig:-NODE-706-length-10494-cov-3.677546_pt1 | contig 10494 bp, 8 predicted proteins | sample MGYA00248257_ERZ651798 | MGnify/ENA primary metagenome ERZ651798 (study PRJEB26908, sample SAMEA4031708) | gut metagenome | biome: gut; feature: normal infant; material: stool | place: China | collected 2015 ... | reverse complement strand
CTGCCTGTCCGAGTGGCAGGGACCAAAGACAGTCTGGACTGACTGCCCATGAAATGCCGGCTTTGGGATTTTTTCTTCTCTGTTTTGGCGGCGTTTCGGTTCCGGGGAGTAGTGACGAATAGGGACAGACACTTTTTATTTATGAAGTGAAGGATTATGGCAGTAAGACTTAATTACAGAAACCATGCGGCGGAGGGGAACTTCCGCCGTATTCTTGTGGGGTTAAGAAAAACTGAAAAATGGGGAATGGAGGAAAACAGGAAATGAAGAAAGAAGATACCGAAATGATGTTAAGGATTTTTGAAACGGAGAGGGCAGGATATGCCTATCTTTATCCGAGTGATGGAGGGGAGCGGAAAGAGGACTATATCTCGACCACGGCAGAAAATATCGCAAATTATATCGGCAGCCACATGTTTGAAGCCGAAAAGATCGTCATCACAGATATGTGTGACAGGCTGATATTAGATACCTGTGGCTATTTTATCAATAGCTGTCCCAATCTGGAATTCTGTAAGGAAATCCATCCGTTCTTAATCCCGATCCAGATGGGAGAAAAGGACGCAGGAGAGGTGCTTTCAGTCAGCAGGGATGTAGCGGAACAGTATTTCCGGGAAGAAGATGAGGCTGCAACCATGGCTGAAATCGGGATGATGTAAAGGTGTTTCTTCTGGGCGGAAGTGTTTTTCTTGGGAGAATGAATTTAACTTACTTAAATTGTGGGAGGAAAAAGGGGAGAGATGATGGAAAGCGGAGCGAATGAGGTGCGGTATAAGATTGCTGAATTTCTCTTAAAAAGGATGCATGAAGATAAGCTGTTAACCGAGGAAGAATGGGAAAAAATCCGGGTTTTGAATGTCAAGACCTTTTCCCCCGAACTGGCAAAAGTATATCTGTAATAACACTGGATATATATAAAACTATGTGGTAGTGTATGTTGCTGACAGGGAGTGAAAACCATTGAAAATACTGGGAAAGGAGAAAAAAGTATGGTAAAAAAAGTGACTGTCATAAAGGCAGCAAAAGCGCAGAAACATACACAGGAAGAACGCAGGCTGAAAGTGTGCGGATATGCCAGAGTCAGTACCGGCAGTCAGGCACAGGCAACTTCCTATACTGCACAGGTCGAGTACTATACGGAAAAAATCGAGAGCAACCCCCTGTGGGAGTTTGCAGGGGTGTATGCGGATGAAGGAATCAGCGGAACAAACGTAAAGCACAGGGATGAGTTCCAGATGATGATCGCAGACTGTGAGGATGGGAACATCGACCTGATCCTTACGAAATCCATCACAAGATTTGCAAGAAATACGGTGGAGTGCATCCAGACCATCCGAAAGCTGAAGGAGATTGGCGTTGGAATCTACTTTGAGAAAGAGAACATCAACACGCTGTCAGAAAAAAGCGAGCTGTTCATTACCATCCTGGCATCGGTGGCGCAGGGGGAATCAGAAAACATCTCAAGCAACAACCGATGGGCGATACAGAAACGCTTTCAGGATGGAACCTATATCATATCGACGCCAGCGTATGGCTATGGAAAAGATGAGGATGGAAATTTAGTCATCATAGAATCCGAGGCAGAAACCGTAAGGTGGATTTATGAATCCTACCTAAACGGCATGGGAGTGTATGTGATAGCAAAGGCACTGAACCAGAAAGGCATTCCGACAATCCGGGGTGCAGAAAAGTGGCAGGACGGGGTGATACAGGACATTCTGAAAAATCCCATTTATGAGGGAGATATGCTTCAGCAGAGGACATATACAGAAACAAGGTTCCCATTTGTCCGCCGGGTAAACAACGGACAGAGAAACCAGTATCTCATCAAGGACAGCCATCCGCCAATCGTCACACATGAGGAGGCAGAAGCGGAGCGGAACCTGATGGCATACCGGGTGGATGTACTGCACATGAACAAGAGTGACTACACCAAAAGATACCTGTTTTCCGGCAGAATCATCTGCGGAGAGTGCGGAAGAACCTTCCGGCGGCAGAAAATCTACATCGGGAAACCATATGAAAAAATCATCTGGACGTGCAGCGGACATGTGGAGGATAAAGAGAGCTGCTGCATGAAAGCCATCCGGGAGGATGTGCTGCACCGGGCTTTTACAGACATGTGGAACAAGCTGTACACCAATCAGGGAACGATATTAGAGCCGCTGTTAAAAGAGCTGACAGAACTTGTGGCAGCAAGGCAGGACAGTGAGGAAATCAGACAACTGGATAAGGAAATCAAAGATATAAGCGAGCAGAGCCAAATCCTAAACCAAGTCATGAGGAAAGGATATATGGACTCTGCTCTTTTTATGGAGAGCAGTAGCAAGCTTGGCTGGCAGCTGACGGAATGCAGAAGAAAAAAGACACTTTTGACCAGAAAGCTGCGGAGGACAAAAGAAATTGTACGGACCGAACAGCTTATCCAACTGATTGCAGAACAGGACGGATTAAGGGAGGAGTTTGACGAGCAACTGTTTAAAATGACAGCAGAGAAGATCGTGGTCTCCAAGGAACACGACATCACCTTCTGCCTGCACAACGGACTGAAACTGACGGAGAGGGGAGGCGGACAGGATGCAGTGGCACATGCCAATTGGCTATAAGGTTGTGGATGGAAAAATCACCATCTGCGAAGAGCAGAGAAAAATTGTGGAACAGATATTTACAGACTATGACAGCGGGGTGGCGGCAGGCAGGATCGCCCAGAACCTGAAAGGGAGAAACATATGCAATGCAAAAGGGAAAGTGTCCTGGACCCACGCATCCATCGGCAGGATACTGGAAAACCCAAGCTACCTTGGCACAGACTACTATCCGCAGCTCATAGGAGAGGAACTGTTTGAGAGAGTCCAGTGCAGACGGGAAAAGGTGAGGGCAGAGCTTGGAAGGGCAGACCACAGGCCCGGCAGGGATGAGAGAATCCTCTTAGGAGGTGTCATCTGGTGTGCAGAATGCGGGGCAGTATGCAGCCATATCCAGCCGAACCACAAAAAAGAGCGTGGCGGCACTGCCAAGTGGAAGTGCAAGAACTATGTGACTGGCAGAACAAAAAACTGCAGGAACAGTTTTATTACAGACGGGCAGGCAAAGCAGGTGTGTGTGGAAGCCATCAATGCAGTGATACGAAACAAAGGCCTGCTCCGGGTACAAAGGCAGGAGGAAAAGGTCAGTCCTCAGTACCGGGTTCTGGAGCGGAACCTGCAGCGGATGAAAGAAGAACAGGAACGCACAGAAACAGACCTGATGAAACTGCTCTATGAAAGGGCAGAGGAACGCTACCGGACACTGGAGGTCAGGGATGGGGAGTTCCGGACAGAGGAGGTCAAAAACATCCTTGCAGGAAAAAAGGAACTGGAAACGTTTGATGAAAATTTATATAGAAAAATAATCGCACGCATCTGGGTGCATGGCGGAAACATGGCAGAAGTGGAGTTTATCAATGGGAGCCGTGTCACAGCCGGATACAAGGATTAGGAGGGAGAGCAGATGGCAGAAACAGCAAAAAAGATCAGCATGATACCTGCCAAGGTGCAGTATGACCGGAATGTGAAACTGTCAGAGAAGAAAATGAAGGTCGCTGCCTACTGCCGTGTCAGTACGGAACTGGAAGAGCAGGACAGCAGCTACGAGGCACAGGTGGAGTATTATACCAGCAAGATATCCGAAAACGAAAACTGGAAAAATGCAGGTATCTATGCGGATGACGGAAAGAGTGGAACAAACACCAAAAAGAGGGCAGACTTTAATGCCATGATACAGGATGCCCTTGCCGGAAAGATCGACATGATCCTTACAAAGTCGGTCAGCAGGTTTGCGAGGAACACGGTAGACTCGCTGGTGACCATCCGAAAACTCAAGGAAAAGAATGTGGCGGTGGTGTTCGAGAAAGAGGGGATCAATACACTGGAGGGAACCGGTGAAATCCTTATCACCATCTTGAGCAGTCTGGCGCAGGAGGAGAGCCGCAACATCAGCGAGAACATCCGCTGGGGAGTCGTGAGGAAATTTGAAAAAGGCAAGGTCATCGTGAACTGCACAAAGTTCATGGGATACACCAAAAACGAGGATGGGGATCTGGTCATCGTACCCGAAGAGGCAGAGATTGTAAAGCTGATCTTCCGGCTTTATCTGGAAGGCTACAGTACCGGGAAGATCGCAAAGCATCTGGAAGAGCAGGGAATCAAGACCGCCACAGGGCAGGACAAATGGCATTCCACGGTAATAGACAAAATGCTCCGCAATGAAAAATACATGGGAGATGCACTCCTGCTGAAAACCTACACGGTGGATTTCATGACAAAAAAGAAAGTAAAGAACACCGGACTCGTACCGCAGTATTATGTGGAAGATGACCATGAGGCAATCATCCCGAAAGAGCTGTTCTACAGGGTACAGGAAGAGATGATGCGGAGGGCATCCTTATGCAAGGCGGCTGTCACCCGGAAAAAGAACCAGAGGAGCAGATATTCCTCCACCTATGCACTGACCGGCATGCTGATCTGCGGAAAATGCGGGCAGGAGTACCGGAGAGTCACCTGGGCGAGAAACGGGAAAAAGAAAGTTGTCTGGAGATGCAGCAACCGGCTGACCAACGGAGTGAAGAAATGCGGGGAATCCGAAACACTGGAAGAGAACGCATTAAACAGGGCGGTGATGGAAGCCATCCACAGGATCACGAGTGATGATATGGAATTTATGGAAAACTTCCGGCAGAACATCATCCATGTCATCGGGAACTACAGCACCGCAAAAGAGTCCGGGGAATACGAAGAAAAGATAAAAGAAAAGATAAAAGAAAAGCAGGAAGAGATGGTGGCACTGATTGCGGAGAATGCAAAGACCGGCTCCTACACACCGAAGTTTGATGAACGCTACCGCACCATAGCAGAGGAAATCAATGCCCTAAAAGAGGCACAGAAAACAGCCAGAAACGAGAAACGGATGGCTGACAGCTATGAACAGAGAATCCAAGATATCGACCATTACTTAAGCACAAGCACCTGCCAGATACCAGAGTTCGACAATGACCTTGTGAGACGGCTGATCTCCACCATCAAAGTGGAATCCAGCGAGAAGCTGCTGATACAGTTCCAGTCAGGCATAGTCATGGAACAGGAGATTCGATATGAGTAAGACTGCGGCAGGAATGGCAGCAAGTAAATAGGAAACGTTGTTCCTGCCAGTTTATGGTAAGAATAAAATGCCCGATGATCCGGGCGTTTTATTGTTGGCATAAAAATAGGAAAGGACAGCAGGAGCAGAAAGCATATAACGGAAAATGAGTAAAAGAAAGTGGATATAGAAAAAGCACATGAAGTAAGTGTGCGACAGGAGGAGAAAAGCGTATGAATTATGAGCAACTGATAGAAGAACTGAGGGAGGAAATGTTACAGCTTGTAAACACGAAATGTGATGCACTGCTCCAGATGTACCGGAGTGGAGAACAGCATACAAATGTGAAAGATACGATCCGGGAACGCTGCCTTATCACAGTGTCCCCAGCAGAACTGAAAGGGAAAAAACCGCTGGCAGTCCAGTTCGCACCGGGAGAATGGATAGAGACACCTACATGGAGAAAGGTGGCACAAAGGATTTTGCAGACCTGTAATGAACAGCCGGATATCCATGAAAGATTTATGGAAATGTGTGGAAAAGTAGCCGGACGCTGGAGGACGATCCTTGGCAGTTCACCGGAAGAAATGGATGTACCGATAAAGGTGGATGAGGAACTTTATTTTGAGGGAAAATTTGACACCGAAGCGATGTTAAACATGTTAGAGAAAAAGGTGCTGGAACCGGCAGGGGTTGATTACAGCAGCATTAAAATCCGGTATATGGGAAAAGGGCAGGAAGCAGCAAAAAGTGTAGAGCCTGTACCAGAGCAGGATGCTTTGGAGCATGAGGAGCAGGAACAACATGCACCGGTGCAGACAATGTGAAAAATGGACGGAATCAAGACTCCAAGTCTATGACAGGTTTGGAGTTTTTCTTTTGTTCCTTTTCCAAATATAAAAATTGATTGTATAAAAGAAATGGGTAAGTTATAATATAGGTGTGGTCAGATGCCTTTTTGGGGATGACTATATCTGTTACAAAAAGGAGGAAGGCCAGTGAATACAGAATTAAAAAATGCAGTGAAAGCAACAGACAAGGATGCACAGTATGATACGAGTGCAAAGCGTCTGTTAGGGCAGAAGAGCATACTGGCACATATACTGGTAAAAACAGTTGATGAGTTTAAGGGCATGAATCCCAAGGATGTGGTCGACTGCATCGAGGGAACACCACATATCAGTACGGTACCGGTAGAGCCTGGACTCACAAATGCAGCCAGCGAAAAAAATGGTGAGAGACTGGTTGGTTTCAACACAGAAAATGAAGAGATCAATGAAGGTCTGGTAAGATTTGATATCGTTTTTTATGTGCGCATGAAAGATGGATTGTCACAGATTATCATCAATGTAGAAGCACAGAAAGACGAGCCGACGGGATATGAAATCTTAAACCGGGCAATCTTTTATGTGAGCAGACTGATTTCATCACAAAAAGAACGTGATTTTGAGAACTCCAGCTACGATGACATTAAGCGTGTATATTCAATCTGGGTATGTATGAACATGGAAGAGAGCAGCATGAGCCATGTGCATCTCACAAAAGAAGATTTGATCGGTTCCTATGAATGGAAGGGAAATCTTGACCTGCTGAATATCATCATGCTTGGACTGGCAAAGAATCTGCCGGAACATGATGAGACGTATGAACTGCACCGTCTGCTGGGAGCATTGTTATCCAAGGAACTTACAATAGATGAAAAACTAAACATAATTGGAAATGAATACGATATTCCTATTGAGGAGAACTTCAGGAAGGATGTGAGCGTTATGTGTAACTTGAGTCAGGGAATAAAAGAAGATGGTATTGCGATTGGAGAGGCAGGACTCATTATGAAAATGTATAAGAATGGTTTTACAGCAGAGCAGATAGCCTCAGCTACTGATAAGGATATAGAAGAAGTGAAAGCGATTATTGCAGGGAAGGAACCTGCACTTGCATAAGAAAATTTTTGATGAAAATGAGAAGCCTTTGAGTTTAATAACTTGAAGGCTTCTGTTTAATAGTTTGGAAAAATTAAGAAAAAAACATTTTATTGAAACATAAAAGATATTTAGGAGAAATGGAACAGGAAGATAAGGAAGAAATTTTAAAATATCTAATTTGCAACATGTAAATTGAAAAACTATATGTAGAGGAAAAATTCAAATGAGAACATTGGATGAATTGTTATATTATTGTGAAGAGCCTGAACCAGTCGGAGCTATACTATTGACTGGAGAATGGGGATGTGGAAAAACATATCTTATCGATAATGATTTGAAAGATGCATTGGAAAACAAAGCACATATAATTCGTATTTCCTTATTTGGAATAGCAAGTATTGAAGGAATACATATGGCAGTTAAACAGGCATGGATTAGTGAATATAATAAAGGGAAAAATTGGGATGCGGTTGCAAAAAAGGTTCAAAAGGGAAAAGATATAACAAGCAAATTAGAATTTTTGCCAGAGTGGATTAGAGGAATAGCAAATACAGACTGGTTTTCTTTTGTGGAAATAAAAAATGTGATAAACAAGAAACTGGTAATTTTAGTTTTTGATGATTTGGAACGTTGTTGTTTAGAGACAGTTGATATTCTTGGAGCGATTAATGAATATTGTGAGAACCAGAAATTTCATACAATTATTATAGCCAATCAGGAAAAGATGAGAGGTTCAAAGCAAATAACTGCTGTGCCAATAGAAGTTGAAATAGATACTGTTAAGAATGAAGATAATACCAATACTCCCCAAAGAATAGCAGGAAAGATAAAGTGCAAATCCCAAAAAGATATTGACGAATTGTCTTACAATGAAATTAAAGAAAAAATTATACATCGAACCGTTCAGTATATACCTGATTATGCAAGCATTGTAGATACAATTGTTGATAAAACTAAATATCAAGATGAAAAATATAGGGACTTTGTGAAGGAATGTGAAGAGGGAATATTAGAATTATTTGCACCTGATAGAAATACTTATAATGAATCTCAGAATGATAAAAGACCGCATAATATACGAAGTCTTAAATGTGCGATAGCAGATTTTTATCGAGTGTATGGGATTTTGACTAAAAACGGATTTGAAGATATAGATAAATGGTTTTATAGCTTTATTTCGTATGTAATTGCATACAAAGCAAATATAGCGAAGGAAGGACATTATGGAACATTGTTTTCGGATAATGAGGTTCAGAAGTTGTACCCCGCTTTTCAAAATAAATATATGTTTGCAACAGTGAAAAAATGGATTCTTCGAGGTATATGGGATATTGATGCTCTTAATTACGAAATAGAGATAATTAAATCAAGAAAAAAAGCGGAAACGCCATCCGATATTGTTCGAACCAATCAGATTATGGATATTGAAGAAGAGGTAATCGTTGAAGGATTTCCACAAGTAGTTAAGATGGCATATGCAGGAGAACTTAGTCTGGATGAGTATGTGGATTTTATATGGAATAATTATTGGGGAAGATATTATGATTTTAAGTTACCAGTGAGGGTAGATTGGAATAAAGTTCGAATTGGGATTAATAAGGTAATAAACAATTTATTAGATTCACGAAAAGAGGGGCAGCAAGTTCATACGATTATAGGTGCAGATAATAAAGAAGATTTTACAGAAGAAGAATGGAAAACATATCAAAGCATAGAAGAGTTCCAAACGGGAAATTTATTAATGTTTAGTAATAATAAAAAACTATATGTTGAAGAAATGCAAGAAAATGCAATGACGGCATTTACTATATGCCAAAATAAGAGATTTAATGTGTTTGATGTGGAAATGGCAATTATTACTGCAGAAGCATATGCTAAAGGGAATAATTTCGATAAACATCAGTTTTCATATTATTTCAATAAAATGTGGAAAGGAAATATTATATCGCCAGATATAAGAGTGGAGGAGAGTCTTGTAGGTTTCCGAAAACTGCAAGAATTGCTGAAAGAACAAAAAGAAAATTTACAGAAAAATGAAAAGGTATTTGCAGTTAAGCATACTGAGGAATTTATAAAATACTTAAACGAAATAATAGAAAAATTAAATGAAAATTTAGTACAAGCTGAATAAGAAGTATTAGTTTTTTGAAAATGGTTGGAATCAAACCTCCAAGTTCCCCAACAGATTTGGAGGTTTTCTTCTGCCCATTTTTATCGGGAAGTAATTTCCCCAATAAACAATTTATGGTACAATATCTTAGAAGTTATCATCAAGGGATGAGTAGTGGACCATAGAGAAAGAGCAGAGTAATCGTAAGCTGGTCTGGCTTACATCTAAAATACAATGCAATCTTTTGCTATGCAGGGACATAAGAGAGTGCATCATGTCAATTTTTTGTAGTCTCATCAGAGAGTGCAACATTTTTCGCTCCCAGAGTACAGTGAAAACTCTGGAAAGTGCATCTCAATTACCCTATCGACACATGTGGAGTCGGTTGTCAAATTATCCCTCAAAAAAGATACACCTAAGATTGAGGTTATAATGAAGCCTGATGAAGAGTAATTATACCCCACAAGAAAAGGCTGCTTATTCAAAGATTAAGGAATATGTGAAGGACAAGTATGGTGTGAATGTGTATACTTCTTATATTGCACAGGTGAAGCGGATGTGTGGTCTGGATATGGGCGAGAATTATAATAAGTCCAAGAAGGAAAATCCAGAAGTGAAGCAGTGTCCGCAGGAGAAGGTGGAGTATATTAAGGATGCGTTGAGGCATTTTGGAGCAATAGGAGAATAGAAGGTGATATTGTGCGTGGGTATGAAGAAACAATAGGTATAATATCTGATATTATGCAAAGATATGATGAAATTATGCCAAATGTATTCCGAAGATTAAATATATATGAAAAACAGTTGCTTGAGGAACATCCCAGACATATTTTTTCAAAAGAAGATTGCAGAAATATAATGAAGCAATATAATATGCCTGTTTTAACTGAAAACAGACTTGGACTCATTTCAGAATGCTTATTGCTATTATATAATTGGTACAAATCAAAAATAATATATTGTATTGAGCAAGAAGCAACAGAGACTGATATAAATATAGATAGAGAAAAGATAAAATTGTTTCCATATTCGGGAATATATTTGGACTTAGAGTTTTATTCTTTAAAATATTTGGGATGTTTTATATCGGTAATTAGAGAAAAAAAAGATATTTCTTTACAAAGATATATTTTGCTTGGTTTTGTTGAATATAATAAAGAAACTAATAGGTACGGAATAGAACCATTTATGTTAGAAGTGAAAGATGGAATATCAGTACAAGAAGCTTTCTTTCAATGGTTACAAGAGAGTATGTCTCCTTGTCGAAACCTTGAACGAAATATAGAGGCTTCAAATTGGGTTATGTCAAACCTTTATACACTGATAGATAAGGTAAATTCTGAA
>ENA-OWON01000701-OWON01000701.1-gut-metagenome-genome-assembly--contig:-NODE-701-length-10536-cov-3.081461_pt1 | contig 10536 bp, 15 predicted proteins | sample MGYA00248257_ERZ651798 | MGnify/ENA primary metagenome ERZ651798 (study PRJEB26908, sample SAMEA4031708) | gut metagenome | biome: gut; feature: normal infant; material: stool | place: China | collected 2015... | reverse complement strand
GTGGGCGAGATGACCCCCGGCATCATCACGCTCCCGTTCTGGAGCATGGCCGCGAAGCTGCCGGATGCGCACCTTTTGAGCGTAAACATCTCGGGCGACTCGGCTCCGTTGCAGCTTGGAAGCAAGGCGGAGGCGATCCAGGCCGATTTGGGCGCCCTGCTCTCGGCGGCGCGGACGGCGAAGGTATTTAAGCCTCCTTGTTAGTCGCTTTGAGATATTCCTCGTCGTCCACAGGCCCCAGCCACTCGTTGGAGGCCTCTTCGCCCGGAACCTCCAGCGCGAGATGGGAGAACCAGCTGTCGGGAGCGGCTCCGTGCCAATGTTTCACACCCGGGGCGATGTTGACCACGTCGCCGGGGCACAGCTTCATTGGAGCCAGCAGATCGATTCAACGAACACACCCTCCGGATATAGGGCCTATGTCTCGTACGGGCAATGAGCGCCTTCGGGAACGCATCCCTGATTGACAGAAGCGACGCGAGCTCCCTCTCGAGCGTCGAATCGGCGCTGACGTCGTCGCTCACCTGTATGTAGACGGGCTCCGACCCCCCTCGCGACGAAGTCGACCCCTTCTGGTACAGCTTTCCGACATAGGGTTTGAGAAAGCATAGGGAGAAGAACGTAATCGGTAATCTGACTCTGCAAATTATTACCGGGGAGCGTCATTAATTATCCCAAAAATGTTGGCAGACAACTCGAGTCAGATGAGTTAGAAAGAGTTAACATGTCGTTGTGAGGATGAAATCATGAGAAACAGTCAAGATTTTTGGGATAAAAACGCCGGGCGGTACGACTGCTTCATGCGCAAGGACGCAGCGGCTTACGAGCGGCTGTACGAGCTGCTGCGCCCTGTGGTACAGCACAAATCGGTGCTGGAGTTGGCCACCGGCACAGGCTCGATCGCTAAAAATATCGTGAGCAGCGCCAATCATATCGAGGCTACGGACGCATCGCCGGAGATGATCGCGGAAGCGCGGCGATGCAACCGATCCGCCAAGCTGCATTTCTCCGTGCAGGATATGTTTCACCTCCCCTATGCGGATGGTAGCTTTGACGTGATCATTGTGGCCAATGCCCTGCACATCGTGCCGGAGCCAAAGAAAGCTCTCTCTGAAATTCGTCGCGTGCTGAGGGACGGCGGCGTTCTGGTTGCGCCGACCTTCACCCATGCGGATAACGCTATCTTCGGAAAGGTCAAAGCATTTTTCATGAAATTGGCGGGCTTTCCGCTGCACAGCAAGTGGACGAGCGAAGAATATCTGGCATTTCTGCGGGAAAACGGCTGGACGGTACAGAAAAGCACCGTGCTGAAAGCCTCGTTCCCGTTGGCTTACGCAGAGTGCGTGAAATCAAAGGAACTATGACATGAAAGAAAAGATCAGGCTCTCCGGCGTGCCGGAGACCATGCTGCAAACCGTTTATGCAAGAGCAAAAGAGAGTCGGGGACGCGGCGCCATTCACGATGCGAAAGCGGCGGGAATCATTGAGAAGCTGGACTACGATTTTTCCCTTGCCGACAAGGATGCCGCCATGTACAGCGGAGTTATTGCCCGCACCATTGTGCTGGATCGCCTGACGGAGGGCATGGCGGCGTTTTCACCGATCTATAAGCTGCTAGGCAAGCTGCCTGCCGTGCGGAACATTTCCAATAAAATCATCACTCTGGAAAAGGAGTGACGCAAAAATGTCATTCTTCGAAAATACCCGCAAGCCTGTAGGCCTTGGTGGCAGAATCATGGTTTCCATGATGAATCTTGGGCATGCACCTGTGGCAACATGGGGACTTAAATTCCTGCATCTCTCACCGGATACCAAAGTGCTGGACTGCGGCTGCGGCGGCGGGGCAAACATCAAGAGATTGCTGAAGAACTGCCCACAAGGGATTGTCGAGGGCATTGATTATTCCGAAATCAGCGTGGAGAAGGCCCGAAAGCTGAATCAGCGCGCCATTCGGGACGGACGCTGCACCGTATGTCAGGGCAGTGTGGCACAAATGGGTTTTACGGATGCGTCCTTTGATGTGGTCACAGCCTTCGAAACGGTCTATTTCTGGCAGGATCTGCCGAAGTGCTTTCAGGAAGTCTACCGGGTGCTGAAGCCCGGCGGGACGTTCCTGATCTGCAATGAAAGCAACGGGGATACAAACAAAGACAAAAAGTGGACGGATATCATTGGCGGCATGACCATCTATAAAGATACCGAGCTGAAGGCATATTTGGAGCAGGCCGGATTTAATGACATCCAGATTCATAAGACGAAAAGCTGGCTGTGTGTGACGGGGAGAAAACACCATCAACACTGAGAAGGCGCTGCTTGCGGACGAGCACCTTAGGGTGTGGGGTGATGCAGGAGGATGACTGTGCGCTATAAAATTGAAAAGAACACGGTGCAGGAGACGCTGATCATTCTGCTGTATGCGCGAAAAAATGCTCAGAGCTGTACCCAAGTTTGTACCAGGATGAGGCGGCACGGCAACTTGTTAGCGCGTTGGATTATGATTTTTCCGCCTTGGAGCAAAAGTCCTCCAGCCTGCTGCAACGCTTCGGCGCGCTTGAGGTCGCCATGCGGCAGAACGACCTTGCCTATGAGGTGCGACACTATCTGAAAACGCACCCCACGGCAGCGGTGGTCAATCTGGGCTGCGGGTTGGACTGCACTGGCCGCGCCTGTGACAACGGCAAATGCAGGATCTACAATCTGGACTTTCCGGATGTTATCGCAATCCGGAATGAGCTTCTTCCCGCCAGAGAGCGGGAAGCGAACATTCCCTGTGACCTGAACTATCCGTCGTGGTTTGAAAGAATCGACGCCTCCGGCGGTGCGTTGTTCTTTGCGTCCGGCGTGTTCTACTATTTTCTGAAAGACCAGGTGATGACACTGGCACAGGCCATGGCAGACGCCTTTCCGGGCAGCGTGCTTGTCTTTGACGCTGCCAACGAAAAGGCGGTGAAACTGATGCTGAAGACGTGGCTGAAAGATGCGGAAATCAAGGATGCGGGCGCATACTTCGCCGTTTCAGACGCGGAGCGTGAGCTTGCGCCGTGGGGCGAGAATATGCGTATTTCCAGCCGGGGGTATATGTTGGGCTACCACGACCTGAAAGACCCGTCGGTCAGCGGTCTGTTCCGCTTTCTTGCCAAAATTGGCGACCGGATAATGGACATGCAGATCGTAAAGATCGGATTTGAAGGGAAGCAATGAAGCACCTGCACTTTGATGTGGAGACCTCCGGCTTCTACGGCACGTATTGGCCGTGCGCCGATGATTCGAGCTGCGCGGTGATCGCCATGATCGGGGATGATCCGGAGGATCGGCTTGCCCGCTTGGCCGCAAAATGGCTTTGCGCTCGCGGCACCCATTTCGTTTTCCCTGAGGGAATGCTGAAAATTATGCTGCCGGTTGGCTCCGGTCTGTTTGTAAAGCTGGCGTTTCAGGCGGCAAAAAAATATTCCAAGGAGTGCAGCCAAACCCGGAAAGACATTGAGAAGCGGATGAACCGGACTCTGGCAGAATGGAAAGGAGCGAAGTGAGATGCGTTGGATGGGAATGCCCATGGCCATGTGGGCAGTCTTTGCGAAGTCCTTTCAAGCGCAGCTGACGGCGGTGCTGGGCTACGACCCGGACATCGCACGTAAGATCACGGAAAAGGCCAAGCCCAAGTACCGTGAGATCATCGCAAAGCTGCCCGAATTTGAAAAAGGTGATCGGTTCAGCATGAACATCATTGGCTGCGCCATGCTGGGGGCGTTTGTCCTCTCCATGCCGCGCCGTCCCGATGTGGAAAGCCTTACCGACTACTATGAGAAAGCTCAGTTGACGCTGCTGATGAAATGGTTCTGCCGCCAAAGTGGCAAGTCAAAGTTCACGTCCAAGGATATTGCCGGAATGAAGGCCACTGCCACTCTGAAAGCCGCTGACCGCAACCCGTATTCGTGGAATATGGACTTCATCGAGTACCCGGACGGCAGCGGCTATGAGGGGCGCTTTACAAAGTGCGGCATCTGCACACTGATGAAAGAGCTGGGACTTTATGACCTGACACCCGCCATGTGCCATTTGGACTACACCATGAGCGAAGCGGGCGGCGTGACGGATTTTGTGCGCGAGTATACCCTGGCCTCCGGCGGGCCCTACTGCGACTGCGGGTACAAAAAGAAGCGGATATGAGAAAGGCGACCAACTTCATGAGCCAAACCGTTTACGGCATCCTGACCCCCTTTCTCGGTACAGCGCTGGGCGCGGCCTGCGTATTCTTTATGCGCAGACAGCTCAGCGACGTCCTGCAGCGCATTTTGACCGGTTTTGCCGCCGGCGTAATGGTGGCAGCCTCTGTGTGGAGTCTGCTGATTCCTGCGATGGAACAGGCAGCATGGATGGGAAAGCTGTCGTTTGTTCCGGCGTTTGTCGGATTTTGGATCGGCATTCTGTTCCTGCTGGGACTGGATCACCTGATTCCCCACCTCCATGCTAAAAGCAACCAGGCAGAGGGGCCGAAAAGCCAGCTCAAAAAAACGACCATGATGGTGCTGGCTGTGACGCTTCACAACATCCCGGAGGGAATGGCCGTAGGGGTCGTCTACGCGGGGGCCCTCTCTGGCAGCGCGCAAATCACGGCAACTGGCGCTCTGGCGCTGTCAATTGGCATCGCCATTCAAAACTTTCCGGAGGGGGCCATCATCTCCATGCCGCTCTGGGCAGAGGGCGAGAGCAAGGGACGGGCGTTTGTTGACGGTGTGCTTTCCGGCATCGTAGAGCCGATCGGGGCTGTGCTGACCATTCTTGGCGCAGGGCTAATCGTCCCGGCCCTCCCGTATTTGCTGAGCTTTGCCGCTGGTGCAATGCTTTATGTGGTAGTGGAGGAGCTGATTCCGGAAATGTCCCAAGGCAAGCATTCCAACCTTGGCACGCTTGCCTTTGCTATGGGCTTCGGCATCATGATGGCGCTGGACGTGGCACTGGGATAAACCGAGCGACTAACCATCATCATCACCACCATCGCCGACAGAACGCCCACCATGGGCTATGCGCATATCAAAAGTCCAAATAGGAAGCATATCTATGTTGTCTTCCCGACCGGACGGATAGGCACATCCGGCACGGCATTAATCGCGCGGATCGCATCCCGACACAGGACGCGATCCGCGCCAGAACAGAAGATCAGTTCTCCAGCGGCTGCATGATCTCCAATATGATTCCATCTGGGTCCCGGAGGTAGAAGGCCTTGCTCCGGCCAAAGCCCTCCTGCCTAAAATCAAATTCCTGGGGAGAGGAAAAGCACTCCACACCCTGCTCCACCAGTTTTTGATAGGCCCTGTCGGCATCCTCCGTATAGAAGCAAAGCTCCGAAATGGAGGTGGTGAAGAGGTCCATGGGGATGCGCTGGACATCATCATTCACGAACTGGATGAGCTCCACCGGCGGCATATGCAGCTGATCCGAGCCGTTCAGATAAGCAACCCGGGCCTTGCAGTTTTCCCGCCGGAATATCGCCTCCGCCTCCTTTCCCTCCATCAGGATCTCCCCCTGATACCGAAGGCCCAGCACATCCCGATAAAACGTCACGGAACGGTCCAGGTCGCTGACGGTCAATCCGACATGATAGATTTGCCCAATCATAGGCTCCTCCTCGTTAGTTGCTTTATGTTGACTCAACAAAGGCGTGAATCAGGAAGACAGACCCGGCTGATATCATCGCATTTACCCACCACGGTCGCTAGCGGTTTTGTTATCGCTCTCGTACAAAGCTAAACTCAGGGCTTTGAGTTTTAGCCTCCATCTCAAAGGGCACGGCAACTTCCGAGCAACAGAAGACGAGAACGCCTTCATGAGCTCGGACTTGCCGGAGCGGCGCATCCCCGTGATCACCTTGATGACCCGGGAGCCCTCGAGCGCCCAAAGCCGCTCCATGTGTGCATTGCGGTCTACCCAAGTCATCATTCGCTCCTTCTCGGTTTCGAAACTCTAATTATTTGAAAGTTTCGAAACCGAGAAGGCAATATGCCCACGGTCCGCGCAAGTTTTCGCCGGGAGGCTGGGCAGCCCGCCCGATTAACATGGACCGGCAATTGCTAAACCCCAAAAGCCGGAGCGCGCGGCGCCGCTCGTTTCGCTACATCGCCTTGATGGGATGGCGGATCACGGTCTTGAGCTTCTCCGGCGCGCACTTGCGCGGGTCGGAGAGGTAGATCTCGTGATGGAGACGGGATTCGGAAAAGTCGGGGGCATAGCCCTGCTCCGCCGCGAATGCGCGCATGGCGTCTATGGTCGCCGGCTCGCCGTCGTAGGGCCCGGTGTGCATGCATTGAACGCAAAGGCCCTCGTCAACCCTCAGCAGCTCAACCGCCGAGAAGTCCAACTTCTTTTTGGCGGCGGCTTCCGAAACGGCCCAGTCGAAGTCCTCGCGAGTGACGAAGTCGGGCAGGCGGATGCATGAGATGAAGCTGAAGTCGTCCTTCCGCGCATAATCGATTTCGCCATCGGCGCAGTCTTGCCACCAGAAGCCCTCGAGCGGCGGCACGACGAAGTCGAAATAGCCCTCGATTTCCCTCGGACCCTTCTTCGACATCTTGATGGCATATGCGACGCCGTAGAGCAGCGGCAACGCGTTCTGGTACTCGCCGCCCTCGGCATTGGGATCGCCCTTGCCCCGCACGGCGACGTAGCTCATAGGCGGAACGGTTACGACGCCCGGCTTGCCCGACGGCCTGTAGAGCTCCCTGAACTCCTTCTTGAAATCGTATGCCATCGCAACAAACCTCCCTGAGCTTGGGTTTCCGTCGAATCGGTTCAAATATAGCAATGGGCGGGGCTTCGAAGGAAACCGCGCCCATTGGCAGTCATTATAACACAGAATCGAACGTCTGTTCTATTCCCCCTCTTTCACGCTCGTTTGTCGTAGCGCCATTCCAATTGGGTCCAGTTTAGCTGTCAGTTTTGTCCACCTTGCTGCCGAATCCCTCCGCGTGTCCTCACATAGGCGTTTGGGACAAACCCTGGAACAAATTCGCAAACTATTTCGAAACCGCAAGCTCGCAGTTTCGTTTTTGTCCCGGGGACAAAAAAACGGGCGAGTTTTGGGGCTCGGAACCGTCCGAAATGGACACTGAAACGGCTGATTGTCCTCTTTGGCGCCTGTTTAGCGAAGTGAATCGTAGCCAGCGGCTTTATCGTTCTGCATTCCCACAGGTCGGATAGGATGTGTAAAAGCGATGACTAAAAGAATCGTCGCAGGCGGCTTATTCACCCAAGAGTTCAACGGTTCCACTTTCAAATGCATGGGGAAATGCGAATGACCTCAATGTGCTCCCGAACTCGGCGCTAACGTAAACGCCGACTCCGTCGAGCGAAGACAGGCTAATATGAGTCACAACACCGTCTCCAAGGCCGATATGCCCAAGATGGCTTCCAACTGGGGGCAGGGTTTGCCGATAGGGACAACATGAAGAAATGCAGTCCCCTTGGAGTCCTGCTCGGTGATTCCGCCAGCGTTCTTCTCAAGGCAATCCAGAAGAGCAATCGGATCACCCATCACGTCAGGTGGCTGAGTTGGCATGGAGGGCAAGTTCTTGTTGGCATCCACCCATTGTACGCTCGTCGTCGTGCACGGCCAATCGGACAGCATCCCGGATTCGTTAGCTGCATGCGAGGGGGTTCTTCGAGCTAAGTGCTCTTGAGCATAGCGTTTCACGTACCAGTGTTCATGAGCGGCAAGGATTGCTGTTTCGGGCTCGATCCGAGGATGCGTGACTGCGGTCTCTCTTGCTGTTCAGATCGCCCAGTCTGCATCTTGGTTCCTCGACAGCGCAGCTTGGTTAAACGCCGAAGGTTCAGCTATCTTCGTCAGCTAGCATGAAAGCAATCCGAAGGGAGGACGCATGAAGATCACAATCGAAGAGCGAGAAGCAGCTCAAGATATAGAAGTCACGATCGTCTGCGTAAGGGCCGATCGCCGCGTGCTTGATATAGCGGCTCGGCGGCGCATGCTTGACAGGAAGGTGACGGGCACGGCCGACGGCTGCACGCGCGTGCTGAGCGCAGAAGACGTCCTGTTCATCGAGTCGGTCGACAAGCACACGTTCATTTATACGGCCGCCACGGTTCTCGAGACGGGCCTGCGCCTTTACGAGATGGAGGAGCGCCTGGCGGACTGCGACTTCCTGCGCATCGCGAAAGGTTGCATCGTCAACTTCCGCGCGATCACCGCCCTCAAGCCCGACGTCAACGGCAGGATCATCGCCACCTTGGAAAACGGTGAGCAGGTCGTTATCTCGCGCCAGTATGCGCCCGACGTCAAATCGAAGCTCGGTCTGAAGCAGTCGAAACGAAGGAAGGGAGACCGAAATGATTAACAGGGACATTATCGACACCGATAAAAAGACGCCCGCGGAAAACCTCGGACAACTCGTGAAAAGCACCTGTATCGGCTTCACTATTGCCATGATAGCCTTCTTGGCATTAGGGACTTGTTTCGCTGATGACACCGCCAAGCAGGGCATTAACTATTGCTGGTCGATTCTCGCCGCGTGCGTCACCGTCCCCGCGCTGCAGTTCGTGTTCTTCACGCCCGCGGTGATCAGACAGATGGCGTATCCCGCGCGCCTGGCGCTGTTCGACGTTTGCCTCTACGCAGCCCTCTGTGCATTGGCGTTTGTCTTTGCTTGGGTTCCCGTGAACAACCCCGGAGCGTGGGTTACCTTCACGGTTGTCTTTCTCGCCATCCTGGCGGTCCTCACTCTTGCTTTCAACGCCAAGCTGAGCCGCGAGACCCGCGAATTGAACGACAGGCTCGCGGAATACCGCAAGAGCAGGGAGACGGAATAAGGGTATAGCTGAGCATTATCGATGCTGGGCAAATCCTTACTCCCGATCCTCGGATTACCGCCCAGCGCGAGGACCCGATGCTAAGGCCGGCGCAGGGCGATGCTCGGCCCCGTTCGCTACCCCAAGCGCTTCCTGCGCGGTCATGCCCTTGTAGCCCTCGTTTGTACGCATAAGCGGGTTCATGTGCAGGGGATGTCGATCCAGGTGCTGATTGCTCGGTCAGCCTGATCGGATTGGAGGAAGACGACCTCATGTTCAGCATAGGCGATGGCGAAACTTCCTACGTATTGCGGTCTACCCAAGCCATCATTCGGTCCTCCTCGGTTTCGAAACTCGAATTTTTTTAAAGTTTCGAAACCGGGGGGGGCAATATGCACAGGGATGCATCGAGGAGCAATTCCCAGTCGCGCCATGTCAGCAGCGATGCCGGGCGCATTCACGCGTGCTACAATGCGGACATCAGAGATGAAAACACAGTCCCCGTCGGGTAGTCGTGGGCGTGCGGGAGTCCGCATCAGTAACCTGCCTCCTTGGTTGTCCCTTCTCTGCATGGTCATCTACATAAAGGAGGAACCAGCCATGCAGATCAGCGTGTCGTCCACCCTGACCGTATATCACGACGGCCAATTCTGGGTCGGGCTGGCGGAGCATGTCGAGGACGGCAGGTACGGCGTCGCCCGCATCGTCTTCGGCGCAGAACCGTCCGATGAGGAGATTCAGAAATTCGTTACAAGCAAATGGGAGAAGTTCTCATTCTTCGGTGGCGAACCGGCTGAGGCAAGCAAGCCCGCGAAGAACCCCAAGCGGCGCGCTCGCGAGGCAGCGAAAGCCCTTAAGCGGCCCGCGGTGAGCACCAAGGCACAACAGGCGCTCGCAGCACAGCGGGAAGCGATGAAGCGGGAGTCGGCTCAAGCAAGAGGCCGGCGTCGCGCGGATGAGGCGGAGGCGCGCTTCGAGCGGCGGAAGCTGAAGCGCAAGCAGAAGCATCGTGGGCATTGATCGCCATGTGCAGCAAGGCAAACCATATACAGCAGTGGGGCCAGTTCCACTTGAAGCCGACGCCGCGTAGACGCTAATGGTGACGGCTATGCACGGGCGCGGGCGAGCCACTGCACTTCACAGCTTGTTTCTCAAGTATTTGGGACGCACACGCGGCGTTCAAAAATGCGGAGCGACTCCACATGGCTCGAGACTGAGCCGAGGTGCCCTACTTCTCGCCCTCCAGCAGCCCCACGATACGGTCGATGTCGACGGCGAAGTGGGGCCTTCCCTCGCGCTCGTAGCGGTCGAGGTACGCCTGGCACTCGGAGACAATGCGCTTGGTGTTGCCGTCGATGATGCGCTGGAGCGTCTCGTAGTAGGCCGAGCCCTCGGTCCTGAAGCGGCGCTGCCCCTACAGGTGAGCGATACTCTACGCCTTGCGGCACCCCGTCGCCCACGGAGGTTAAACGTGCACGTAAGCCGTACTCTGAAAGCCGCGGCTTCCGGCTAGTAGTTTTACCACGAAAACTCGCCTTAGATGCGCGTAGCTCTCAAAATAACACTCGCCGAGCCGTTACTTAACCGCCGACCTCGCTTGATGCAGAGGGCATTGGAACAACGATAATGCGGATGAGCGTCGAGGATTCAAGTGGGCCTCGTTGCCGTCCTCTCTGCGTTCATGCGCCCGTCTTCATTGCCTGAACTAAATTCCCCAAATAGAGCGTTATGGAGCAC
>ENA-OWON01000697-OWON01000697.1-gut-metagenome-genome-assembly--contig:-NODE-697-length-10564-cov-3.509488_pt1 | contig 10564 bp, 9 predicted proteins | sample MGYA00248257_ERZ651798 | MGnify/ENA primary metagenome ERZ651798 (study PRJEB26908, sample SAMEA4031708) | gut metagenome | biome: gut; feature: normal infant; material: stool | place: China | collected 2015 ... | reverse complement strand
ACGGCGACCACCGAGATCTACACTCTTTCCCTACACGACGCTCTTCCGATCTCCACCAAGGTGGGCGATGATACCACGCTGGCACAGATCGTCCGGTTGGTGGATGAAGCAACCAGCTCCAAGGCCCCCATTGCAAAGCTGGCGGATAAAGTCAGCGGTGTGTTTGTGCCGGTAGTTATCAGCATCGCGCTGATCGCGGTTGTTGTTTGGCTGCTGTTGGGATACGGCTTTGAATTTGCCCTGTCTATCGGCATTTCCGTTCTGGTCATTTCCTGCCCCTGTGCGCTGGGCCTTGCAACGCCTACGGCCATTATGGTCGGAACCGGAAAGGGCGCAAGCAACGGTATCCTGATTAAATCGGCGGAGGCCCTGGAAACGGCCCATAGCATTGATACGGTTGTGCTGGATAAGACCGGCTATTCCGCCCATGAGGTTGCATTTGTGGGAGACCGGCTGTACACCGATGTCGCCACCGGGGTCAAAAACGGGGCAAAAGGGATCCTGTTGCTTACCGGCGAGACCCACATAGACGATGTGGCAGACTCCGATGTGCAGCCCCACGGTATTTTTGCCTCACTGGGAGAGATGGGGCAGCTCCTTGGCACATTGTGAGATTTGCCCATAATTTGTGCTTTGTTTCGGTAATATAGACGATTTTTATAAAACAAGCACAAAAAAATGTTATAAAAGTCGATTTTCGTTCTTGCTAAACGTCCTGCGGTGTGTTATCATCAAAGCGGAAAATTGCAGCACTTTCCATTGCATCTTGCTTGCAGAGATCGAGCGCGCCAAGCGGACAGCCAGAACGAGACCTGAAGATTTTTCGGGGAATTTGGCGTGTTCGCTTTTCTTTTTGCACAGGAATGCAGGAGAAGTGGAAAACCCCTTGTGTTTCGGAATCCTGCGCTCCGGTCGATCTGTCCGGGCGCTTTGAAAAATTACCAAGGAAAGAAGGACAACAACCATGAAAAAGATCTCTCGCCGCAGCTTTCTTGCTGCCGCCGCTGTTTCCGCTGCTGCTCTGGCTCTGACCGCCTGCGGCGGCTCTGCCTCCACCGCTTCTTCCGCCGCTGCAAGCTCTGTTGCTGCTTCTTCTGAGGCTGCTTCCACCAGCGCTGCCGCTGCTGAGCTGACCACCGTTGAGGCCGGCAAGCTGACCATGGCCACCAACGCCACCTTCCCTCCCTACGAGATGACCACCGACGCCGGCACCATTGAGGGCATCGATGTGGACACCGCACAGGCCATTGCCGAGAAGCTGGGCCTGGAGCTGCAGATCGACGACATGGATTTTGACGCCGCTCTGCTCAGCGTGCAGCAGGGCAAGGCCGACATCGCCATGGCAGGCATCACTGTCACCGACGAGCGGATGGCTGTGATGTCCTTCTCCGACAGCTACGCTACCGGCATCCAGTCCGTCATCGTGCCCGAGGGCTCCGACATTGCCTCTGTGGACGATCTGGTCGGCAAGAAGATCGGCACCCAGCGCGGCACCACCGGCTACCTGTACTGCTCCGACGACTTTGGCGAGGACGCCGTGGTGGCCTACGACAACGGCCTGACCGCTGTACAGGCCCTGAACAACGGCCAGGTGGACGCTGTGGTCATCGACAACGAGCCCGCCAAGGCCTATGTGGAGTCCAACCCCGGCCTGAAGATCCTGGACACCAGCTACGCCGAGGAGGACTACGCCATTGGCATGGCAAAGGGCAACACCGCTCTGCTGGAGGCTGTGAACGCCGCTCTGGAGGAGCTGAAGGCCGACGGCACCCTGCAGGCCATCGTGGACAAGTACATCAAGGCTGAGTAAACAGACCCCTCAAGGGGAGGCGGCCCACCGGGCACCTCCCCTTTTTTAAGGGATATAGGTTACAAAATTCTGACAAGATCACAACAGACGAAAAGAAAGTGAGGATGCGAATGGCCGCACAATACGAACTGTTGAGCCAGCTGCTGAAAAGCGGCGGCCGGCTGGACATGGGGCAGGAGCTGTTCTACAAATTTTATCAGGCCTTTGTCCTGAAGGACCGCTGGCTCCAGTACATCGGGGGCGTAGGCACCACCCTGCTGGTCACTGCCATTGCTCTGGCCATGGGCGTCCTGCTGGGCAGCGTGGTGGCGCTGGTGCGTGTGGCCCACGACCAGCAGCGCCCCGGCCGCTCGAACCCCGTGCTGGGGGTCTTTAACGCCGTGTGCCAGGTGTACACCACCGTGATCCGGGGCACCCCCATGATGGTGCAGCTGCTGATCATGAGCATGGTCATCTTCAACAACAGCCGCAACTTTACCATGGTAGGCGCTCTGGCGCTGGGCATCAACTCGGGCGCTTACGTCTCCGAGATCATCCGCGGCGGCCTGATGGCCGTTGATCCGGGCCAGATGGAGGCCGGCCGCAGCCTGGGCCTGAACTACATCACCACCATGGTGGTCATCATCATCCCCCAGGCCATCCGCGCCGTGCTGCCCGCCCTGGGCAACGAGTTCATCATGCTGCTGAAGGATACCTCCCTTATCACCGTCATCGGCGGCAAGGAGCTGCTGTATGCGGCCCAGGGCATCATGAACCGCACCTACGAGGCCATGTTCCCCCTGTTTGGCGTGGCACTGATCTATCTGGTGCTGGTGATGATCTTTACCTGGCTGCTTGCAAAATTTGAGAGGAGGCTGGCACAAAGTGACCGATAAGATCCTGGAAGTCCGGGGCCTGACCAAGACCTACGGCGGCGAAAAGCGGAAGGGCGCAAAGCAGGCTGCCCCCACTCTGGACGTGCTGCGGGGCATCGACATCGACATCTACCGCGGCGACGTGGTCTGCCTCATCGGCCCCTCGGGCTGCGGCAAATCCACCTTCCTGCGCTGCCTGAACCGGCTGGAGATCCCCACCGGCGGCAGCATCAAATTTGAGGGCGTGGAGGTGGACGACGACCACATCGACTCTGTCCGCCAGAAGATGGGCATGGTGTTCCAGCACTTCAACCTCTTCCCCCACCTGACCGTCAAGAAAAACCTTGAGCTGGCCCCCAGCCTGCTCAAGCTCAAGGACAAAGAGGCCATCTCCAAGCGCGCCGACGAGCTTCTGGCCCGCGTAGGTCTGGCCGACAAGGCCAACGTCTACCCCAAGAGCCTTTCGGGCGGCCAGCAGCAGCGCATCGCCATCGCCCGGGCGCTGGCAATGGACCCGGACGTCATCCTCTTCGATGAGCCTACCAGCGCCCTCGACCCCGAGATGGTCGGTGAAGTGCTGGAGCTGATGAAGGAGCTGGCTCACACCGGCATCACCATGCTGGTGGTCACCCATGAGATGGGCTTTGCCCGCGAAGTCTCCAACCGCGTCATCTTCATTGACGAGGGCCGCATTCAGGAGGATGAGCCGCCGCAGGAGCTGTTCACCAACCCCAAGCACCCGCGTCTGAAGGCATTCCTCTCCAAGATGCTGTAAGATAGAAAGAAACAATACAAAACCCGGAACTCTTTTCAAGCCGTCCTGGCTCTGAAGGGGTTCCGGGTTTTGTTCATTGTTTTTTCAGAGAGCTGTTTTGCAGCAGTCTTTCTTCTTATGCTCAGTTGTCGGCTTCCACCTTGCTCAGGAGGATGCGGTCATTGTCGAGAGCCTTGCCGGCGTTCTCGCGGAACTTCTCGAGCAGGTCGTCCACGGTCATCTTACTGCGGGCCTCGCCCTTGACATCGAAGACGATGCGTCCCGCGTCCAACATGAGGGTGCGGTTGCCCAGCTCCAATGCCTGATGCATATTGTGGGTGACCATCAGGCAGGTGATCTTCTTTTCGGCCACGATGCTCTTGGTGAGGTCCAGCACCTTTTCGGCGGTGGCAGGGTCGAGAGCGGCGGTGTGCTCGTCCAGAAGCAGGAGCTTCGGGGTGACGAGGGTGGCCATCAGCAGGGTCAGCGCCTGACGCTGACCGCCCGACAGCAGGCCCACCGGCTGCTTCATCCGGTCTTCGAGACCCATATCCAGCAGGGCCAGCTTCTCACGGAAGATCTCCTTATCCTTGCGGGAGATGCGGGAGAAGATGGCGTTGGGGGCGGTCCCGGCGCGAAGGTAGGCCAGCGCCAGATTCTCCTCGATGGTCATGTTGGGGGCCGTACCCTTGAGCGGGTCCTGGAACAGGTGGCCGATGACCCGGCTGCGCTGATATTCCGGCGCGAAGGTGATGTCCTCGCCGCCCAGCGTGATGCTGCCCTCGTCGGCGATGAAGCCGCCGGTGATGGCGTTGAAGAGGGTGGATTTGCCCGCGCCGTTGGAGCCGACGATGGTGGCGAAGTCTCCCGCTTCCATGGTCAGGCTGACGCCGTTCAGGGCCACTTTCTCGTTGACGGTGCCGGGGTTGAAGGTCTTGTGCAGGTCACGAAGTTCGAGCATTTCCATTTTACACACGCTCCTTCCGTGCCTGACGGGCCGCACTGCGGCGCTTCTCAAAGGCGATCTTCTCCCGGATGGCGGGCATCGAGATGGCCACCGCCACGATGATGGCGCTGACCAGCTTCATGGCAGCAGCCGGGACGTTGAAGCGGAGGGCCACCGCCACGATAAAACGGTAGAGGCAGCTGCCGAACACGACGCCCAGCACACGGCGCACCATCGTCCGCTTGCCCACCAGCGTTTCGCCGATGATGAGGGAAGCCAGCGCGATGGTCACCATGCCGGTGCCTACGTTGATGTCGCAGCTCTTCTGGTACTGAGCCAGCAGGCCGCCGGAAAGGGCCGTCAGTGCGCCCGAGATGCAGAGGCCCACCGTGATGGTGAAGGCGGGGTTGATGCTGGAAGCACGCACCATGGCAGCGTTATCGCCGGTGGCACGGATCGAGAGGCCGAGGCGGGTTCCGAGGAAGCCCACCATGGCGGCACCGGCCAGCGCGATGACTACCGCCGCCAGCACCAGCTTATACCCGCCGCCCGTAAAGCTCAGGGCGCTCTTGGCGATGGAGAAGACGGTATCGGTCTTGACCAGCGACATGGTGGACGAGAAGCCCATCACGGCCAGGTTGATGGTGTAGAGGCCGGTGTTGACGATGATGCCGGCCATGATGCTCTCGACGCCGAGGCGGGTCTGCAAAAAAGCTGTGATGAAACCGGAGCAGACACCGGCCGCCATCGCCGCCAGCAGGGCGAGGAAGGGGTGGCCGGTCAGTGCCACCTGACACGCAACAGCGCAGCCAAGGGTGAAGCAGCCGTCGGTGGACAGGTCCGCGATATTCAGGATGGAATAGCTCAGAAACAGAGCCAGCGCAACGAGGGCGTAGATGCAGCCCAGCTCGAGCGCGGTCTGGATGACGTTGAGCGAAAAGATACTCGCCAGCATGGTGTGCTCCTTTTATTTTAATGTGTAACCTCTCAGTCTCGCTACCGCTCGACAGCTTCCCTACCGAGGGGAGCCTCTGGCGAAGAGAGCAAGCTTTACGAAATGCCAAAGCCTCCCCTCGATAGGGGAGGTGGCATTGCGAAGCAATGACGGAGAGGTTTAACCAAAGTTCTCCGCCGTGGTCACTTCCACGACCTCGGTGCAGTAGGGTGCAAAGGCCTTCTTCACGGTGTCAAGGTCGAGGCCCAGCGCCTCGCAGATCTCGGTGTTGATGGTGGCAATGCCGTTGTCGAAGGTCTGGAACGGCAGGTCTGCAGGGGTCTTGCCGTCGCAGAGCAGTTCCACCACCATATCGGCGGTAGCCTCGCCCAGCTGGACGTAATCGACGCCGTAGCCCACGAAGGCACCGTTCAGGGCGAAGCTGTCAGCGCCGGTGTAGTGCTGGACGCCTGCCTCGGTGAAGGTCTCGTAGATGGAAAGCTCGGCGGTCATGACGGTGTTGTCGGTGGGGGTGAAGACAGCCTTGACACCGGCGGCGATGAGGGCCTCAGCGGCCATCTGGACTTCGGCGGTGGTGGTGCCGTTCTTCTCGATGTACTTGATGCCCTTGCTGTCGCAGAAAGCCTTGGCGTCTGCAATGGCCTGTGCAGAAGAATCCTGGCTCAGATCATACAGCAGGCCGATGGTGTCGATGTCGGGGTTGACGGCCAGGATGAGGTTCATGATGGCGTCGGTGTTCAGGGCGTCGGAAGTGCCGGTGATGTTCGGCTCGGTGTCAAAGCCTGCGGCGGCGGGGTCGGTGACGGCGGAGTAGACGACGGGGATGTCGGTGTCCTCCACAGCGGCCAGCATAGTAGCGGCGGTGGGGGTAGCCACAGCCACGATGACGTCCACGCCGTCGGCCACGAGGTCGGCGCCGATCTGGTTCAGGTTGGTCTGGTCGGCCTGCGCGTTGGCGTAGTAGTCGGCGTAGTCGAAGGTGACGCCCTTCTCCTTGCCCACCTCGTCCAGACGCTCTTCCACCGACGCAACGATCTGGTTCAGAGAAGCGTGGTCAACATAGTTGACAATGCCCACCTTGAAGGTCTGGCCTGCCTCGCTGGCGGCGGCAGAAGATGCTGCTGCACTGGAAGCGGTGCCGGATGCAGTGCTCGAAGCGGACGAACCGCAGCCGGTCAGACCCAGAGCGGAAACAGCAGCGGCGGCCATAGCGGCTTTCAGAAAGCTGCGGCGGGAGATCATGTTCATGGTTTTCATAGCGGTTGCTCCTTCCCTGGAGCGGGCGGCATGTAAAATAAAAACCCGCTCCACTTGCGGGACGGGCTTTTGTTCTCATATAACAAAACGACCCTGTCCCTGTGTGTTCATCCACAAGGACAGAGTCGAGAAATTCGAATCTGCGGTGCCACCTTGCTTGCCTTGCCCGCTTTCCTCTTGAAAGCCGCAAAGCCCCTCACGGAGAGCCAACACTCCCCTGCCCTGTAACGGAGGCTTCCGTCCCAAGCTACTGGAGGCTCTGCCTCGTTTGCCCGGCCCTCGGCGGCCCACGAATCTCTGCCCCGCTCTCGCCCGTTTTCACTGTCCGGGCTCACTGAAGATGCGCTTTGCAGGTTCTCTTCCGCCTCATCGGTTTGATTGCATTATACACTTTATCCGTGTAAAGTCAAGAGGGAATTTCAAAATTTTCCGTCAGATTTTTTCACGTTTCATCACTCGAGGTTGAGTTTGTTTCGCATCAGCCAGACCGTCAGCCCGAACCAGAAGACGCCGAACGCCACCGCGATGCCCAGCGTGACCATCGCGCTCCCCATGTAGCCCAGAGCCGAGACGGTAGTCTCGATGCTGCCCACATCGCCTACGGCGCTATAGATGGCCGTCTCGTAGACGCCGGTGCCGATCTGGAGCAGCTTTTCGAGCCAGCCCTGCACATACTGCATGACAAAGAAGCTCAGGATGCCCGCCAGCGCGGGGTGGTTCTTGAACTGATGTCCCACCATGCAGGCAGCATAGATGCAGGCGATGGCGCTGACCATCCGCACGAAGCTGACGACGCCGCTGAAAGCCAGCGCCCCCCAGAACTCCATGTTATAGCGGGCGAATATCTCCCGGATGCTCGACCACATCAGCGGCAGCTGCTCAAGCAGGTCCATATCCGCCATCATCAGGACAGCCAGAATGCCGAAGGAAAGGCAGGCTGCGAGGATGCTGCACAGGCTCCACACGGTGCTGGAGATGAGCTTCGAGGTCACAAGCTGTGTTTCCGTCACCGGCAGGGTGTGCATCAGATAGCCCTCCCGGCCCAGCAGGTTGCGGTAGAACCGCTGCACGATGGTCATGATGGTGACGACCACGGTGCCGATGATGACGGCGGTGTAGACAAGGCTCATCAGGCCCACGAGAGCCGAATAGGCGTCACTATTGGTGCTGTTCCATCTCCAGAGGGACCCGCCAAAGAGCACCGACGCCGCCAGCAGGGCCAGATACATTCCGCCGTAGGTGCGGGCGGTGGCCTTGAACTCATATTTCAGTAACTTTTTCAGCATTTGAATACCTCCCGGAAATATGCATCCACACTCATGCCCTCGGTCTCGCGGAGCTCATCCACCGAGCGGTGGGCGAAAATCCTGCCGTTCTTCAGGAACACAGCCTCATCCAGCACCGGCTCCACGTCCTCGATGAGGTGGGTGGAGATGATGACCGAGGCGTCCCGGCTGTAGTTGGCGAGGATGGTGTTCAGGATGTAGTCCCGCGCCGCCGGGTCCACGCCGCCGATGGGTTCATCCAGCAGGTAGAGCCGGGCGTTCCGGCTCATGGCAAGGATGAGCTGGACTTTCTCCTTGTTGCCCTTGGAAAGGCTCTTGAGGGGTGCTTTGGGCGAAAGCTCCAGCTTTTCCAGCATCTCATTCGCCTTGGCGGGGTCGAAGTCGGCGTAGAAATCCCGGAACATCTCCACCAGCTGCTCCACCCGCATCCAGTCGGGCAGCCATGCGGCGTCCGGCAGGTAGGAGACGATGGCCTTCGTGTCCGGGCCGGGGTCCATGCCCGCGATTCGGATGCTGCCCGCCGTGGGCTGCAAGAGGCCGTTCGCCAGTTTGATGAGGGTGGTCTTGCCGCTGCCGTTGGGGCCAAGCAGGCCCACGATGCGGCCAAAGCCGATGTGCAGGTCGATGCCGTCGAGGGCGTTTGTCCCCTTCTGGTAGGATTTCGTCAGGCCCTCACAAGTTAAAAGCTCATTCATTTGAATCACTCTCCTTTGTTTCCCAGCCCGTCATAAGCTTTGCGGCCTCTGCCGGGCCGTAGCCGATGCCGCGCATTTTTTCGAGATATTCGGCGGTCATAGCGCGGGCTGTCTCGTCCCGCAGCTGTTCCAAAAGGGCTGTATCTTCGGTGACGAAGCGGCCCGTGGTCCGCTCGGTGTAGACGAGCCCTTCCGCTTCCAGCTGGGCCAGCGCCCGCTGCATGGTGTTGGGGTTGACGCCTGCCGCTGCGGCCATGTCGCGCACCGAGTCCAGATGTCCGCCGGGCGGGTAGACGCCCGCTAATATTTTTGCCTTGAGCCGTTCCACGATCTGTGCGTAGATGGGGCGGCTCATATCGAATCGTTCGCCCATCGTCTCATCTCCTTGTGTTGCTGTGCTAAGTGCTTAATACAATAATACTCAAATCATCTTTTTTGTCAAGAGGGAATTTTCAATTTCTTCAAAATATGTTATACTGTCTTTTGTATGCTAGAAGAAAATGCGCAGGAGCACAGAATCTATGAAAGCGACCATCATCATCCCCAACATCAACGGCAAAGGCTGGCTCAAGGACTCCATCGAATCGGTCTACGCCCAGACGGAGCAGGACTTCGAGCTTATCGTGGTGGATAACGGCTCCACCGACGAGAGCCTTGAGCAGGCCCGCAGCTATTGCAGCCGCGAGAACTTCCAGCTCATCGAGAACGGCTCCAACACCGGCTTTTCCCACGCCGTCAATCAGGGCATCGCCCGGGCGAAAAGCGAGTTCGTGGTGCTGTTCAACAACGACGCCTTTGCAGAGCCCCATTGGCTGGCCGAGCTCATCCGCGTGGCTGAGAGCGACGAGAAAATTTTTGCCGTCCAGAGCCTTATGATCCGCCACTTCGACCGGGAGCTTGCCGACGACGCCGGCGATTACGTCACATGGATGGGCTTTGCCTGCAAGACCGGCGACGGCCGCCGGGCCAGCCGCTACACCAAGCAGAAGCGCATCTTCTCGGCCTGCGGCGGCGCGGCCCTCTACCGCAAAAGCATCCTCGACGAGATCGGCGTCTTCGATGAAAACTTTTTTGCCTACTTCGAGGACGTGGACCTCAGCTGGCGCGCCAACAACGCGGGCTACAAAAACGTCCTCTGCCCCACGGCAAAGTGCTACCACATCTGCGGCGCCAGCACCGGCGCGGTGCGGTACAACGCCTTCAAGAGCCAGCAGAGCGGCCGCAACAGCATCCTTCTCCCCCTCAAGAACGAGCCTCTGCTGATGCTCATTCTCAACATCCTTCCGCTGGCGCTGGGCTATCTGCTCAAACGCTGCAAGTTCCACAAACAGGGCTTCGGCGAGGCGTGGGACAAGGGAATGCACGAAGCCTTCGCCCTGCTCAAAAACGGCCAGCTGGGCAAGCGCCCCTTCCGCCTCCGTGATCTGCCGAATTATGTTCTGATGGAATTGTGGATGATATGGAACATGGTGCCGTATCTCTGGTATCGGCTGGTGGTCGTAAGATTTGATTTGAAGTAATTCCGGATATGCAAAAACCGGGAAGCTCTGGGAGCTTCCCGGTTTTTGTTTGTGATTCGTTTTACGCCGCCGCGCTGGCCGCACTTTCGGCCTGCGGCTCTGCGTCCGAGGCGGCTTCGCTTTCGGCGGTGCTGTCCGCTTCCTCGCTGGCGGCTGCGGCCTCCGAGGACGCGGCGTCGGAGCCAGCGGGCGTTTCGCCGCCGGTGGCGAGGATGGCGTCCTGCACCTCGCTGTCTGCCATCATGGCAGGCTCGGAGGCAGTGGACGCCGCCGTTGACTCGGGCTTCGTCTCGCTCTCGGTCAGGCCGGTGAGATACCAGCTGCCGCTCTGGCGGCTGAACAGATAGTCCATGTACTTGACCGGCGTATCCGAGGTGGTGGTGAGGATGCTGTCCGTTGCGTTCTGGTTGGGGATGTAGCCCACGGTGACGTGGAGGAGGCCGTCCTTCTTGAACAGCTTGGTGACGAGATCGGAAGAGCACACGTC
>ENA-OWON01000690-OWON01000690.1-gut-metagenome-genome-assembly--contig:-NODE-690-length-10686-cov-26.190687_pt1 | contig 10686 bp, 9 predicted proteins | sample MGYA00248257_ERZ651798 | MGnify/ENA primary metagenome ERZ651798 (study PRJEB26908, sample SAMEA4031708) | gut metagenome | biome: gut; feature: normal infant; material: stool | place: China | collected 2015... | reverse complement strand
GCGTCATTTAGGCGCTGGCTATTGTTAAAAGCCTTATAGGCTTGTGCAAGCCACACGTTTTACGTGTGGTACTGACTTGATAGGAAAAATATAAAATTATAAAAATGAAATGAGGGCTTTTTATGTATAAAGTAGATTATCATCATCATAGTAAGTTTTCTTTTGATGGAAAAGACTTTTTAGAGGATATTTGTAAAAAAGCAATTGAAATAGACTTAAATGAAATTTGTTTTACGGAACATTTTGACGTAGATCCCAAAGATGTAAGTTATGGTGTATTAGATTATAAGGCTTATCACGAATGTATTGAGTTATGTAAACAAAAATATGGGAATAAATTAAATATAAAACGTGGTTTAGAAATAGGTGAACCACATTTAAAACCATATTTAGAAACTCTAAAAAATGAAGTAGAGAAAATGGATTTAGATTTTATTATTGGTTCAGTTCATAATATTAATAGTGTGAAATTAAGGTTGACTATGCCATCAAAGACTAAGAGTAAAATTTATGAAGATTATTTTAATGAGATTTTGGCTATGGTAAAGATTGCAGATATTGATGTAATTGGTCATTTAGATTTAATGAAGAGATATGCTTTTGCAGATTATGGAAATTATGAATTTGGGGGTTATAAAGATATTATTGAAGAAATTTTAACTATAGCCATAAAGAGAAATATTGGTTTAGAAATAAATACATCAGGTTTAAGAAATAAAGTAAATGAAGTTTATCCTAAAATAGAAATATTGAATTTGTATAAAAAATTAGGTGGAGAGATTATTACTATAGGTTCAGATTCGCATAGTACAGATGATTGTTTTAGTTATTGTAAACAAGGTTATGATTTATTAAAAGCTTGTGGGTTTGAAAAAATATATACATTTACTAAAAGATGTCCAATAGAATATAAGATATAAAATAAAAAAATATCCTTATAAATAGAATTTCTATCTATAAGGATATTTTTTTTAGTTTGGAATAGCTTCAATAATAGTATCGAGCATTTTTTTGATATCAGAAGGAATAGTTTCAATAAAACGAGTTGGGATATTATCATAACCATAGTAACAGCCTGCTAATCCACCTGTAATAGCACCAATAGTATCACTATCACCGCCCCAATTAATAGCAGTTAGTACAGCATCTTCAAAATTATCTGTAGGCATAAAAGCATGAAGCATAGCTATAATGCTATCGTAAGCAGAAGCTGTTGGTTGTGTTTCTTCATTTTTATAATCGTAATACATAGTATTATCAATCATTTTATCCATATCATCTTTAGTGATATTGTTATTTAAAATACGGAAAATCAATTGAGCGTAAATACGACAAGCATTATCAGATTGGGTATTCACATGAGTCATATTAGTAATATCAAGAGCAGTAGTAACAGCATTGAATTCATCAGTATAATAAAGTGCAGGATATAAAGTATTTAATATAGCACCATTATCTACACTACCGCGATTGCTGAATAAATCCACTTGTCCAGCGGACTCTTGCCAACGAGCTTTAGGAATAAGATGTTTACCATGACCTTTAGACATTGTTTTATCAATACTGCGAAGAGTTGTATCACTGATATCTTTTGGTCTGCTGATAGCCCATTTTATGAAATTCTTGCCGATTTCAGCAAATGGATTTTCAGGATTTTTCATAATTCCATAAGCAGTAGCAAGAAGTAGAGCTGTTTCATCAGTTCCTTCGCCTGGTTGAACTTGTAACCAACCGCCACCAATCATTTCTGTAATCTTGCCGAATTGAGATTTGATTTGTTCTTGAGGCATGAATTCAAGTGGTGCACCGAGAGCATCACCAATAATTGCACCATATAAAGCCCCTTTAATTTTATTTGTTTTTTCCACAAATTTTCCTCCAATATAAATTATTAACTAAATATATGATAAACTACTGGCACTATAAGAGCAAGAAGCATATTACCAACACGAATATGAATTATATTATTAAATGTTAAATTTATACCAATAATAGTGATTAAAATATTGCCAATATAGCAGATATCATTAATTATAGCAGTCGCAAGATAAGGTGATATAAAACTAGCACATAAAGTAATCAACCCTTGATAGATAAATAAAGGTAAAACCGCAAGTAAAACGCCAGCTCCCATAGTTGAAGCAAAAACCATACAAATGACACCATCTAAAATGGCTTTAGTCAAAAGTAAACTATAATCACCAGATAAACCATCTTGGAGTGCTCCAATAATAGCCATAGCGCCAATACAAATTACTATTAATGAAAGTACCGATTAATAAAGAAAATATCATCAGCATAGTACCTGTAGTTTCTAAATGACCATCTTTAAATACAAGCATTTGAGAAAGTGTACCACCTATGCCGATGAATAAAACAGCTATTCCCATAGCCTGTAATAGCGAATCTTGTAGAGATTTTTTTATGCCTTTTTTCAAAAATAAACCAATACCACCACCGATAATAACAGCGATAGTGTTGGCGATTGTTCCAAAACCAATCACAAAAACACTTCCTTGAAAAATAATTTTTTTTAGAAATAAATATATTATAACATTTAATTTGAATATAGTTTTGGAAAAAATGACAAAATAAAAACCACTTGATAAATCGTATTATTTAACAAGTGGTTTTTACTTTATATATTATTATTTATTATATACTATTTCTTTTTTTGACCATAATAAGCATTAGCACCATGTTTGCGGAGATAATGTTTATCTAATAATTCTTGTTGCATTGGTTCAAAATTATTGCCAATAGTTACAGCATGATAAGCCATCATAGCTACTTCTTCAAGAACAACAGCTTTTTTTACAGCTTTGATAGGGTCTTTTTCCCAAGTGAAAGGACCATGAGAATATACGATAACGCCAGGAACGTCCATCATTTTGATACCGCGTTCTTTGAATGTTTCAATGATAACATTACCAGTTTCAGCTTCATAGGAGCCTGCGATTTCTTCAGCAGTCATAGGACGTGTGCAAGGGATAGGTCCATAGAAATCATCAGCATGAGTTGTACCGAGTGCAGGGATATCACGGCGAGCTTGTGCCCAAGATGTAGCATAACGGGAATGTGTATGTACAACGCCACCAATTTCAGGGCAAGCCTGATAAATTTTGATATGAGTATCTGTATCGGAAGATGGATTATAATTACCTTCAACTACTTTTCCAGTATTGATGTCAACAACTACCATATCTTCAGCTTTCATAGTATCGTATTCTACACCAGATGGTTTGATAACCATTAAGCTTTTTTCACGGTCAATACCAGATACATTACCCCAAGTAAAAGTTACCATATGATATTTTGGCAACATTAAGTTAGCTTCAAAAACAATTTTTTTCAAATCTTCTAACATTTATATACACCTCTTTTTGATTTAATGCCGTTCAGCATCTTTAATATTTATTATACATATTTTGCTTTAAAATAACAATATGTCATACAAGTTTTCTCGATAAAAATATTTATTTTATTTAAGAGGTTATTATGATATAAAAAAGCAATAATCTAAGTATATATCTAGATTATTGCTGAAAAATTAATATTCAATTAAAACAATTTGACCACTTTCGCGTGTTTTTTGCATATCAATAATACGTTGATTGCTACTGCCACGAAATTGTAAAGTTAGGTCTTTTTTTTCTATGAGGAAAGGTCCATCAATGAGTACATCTGTTTGATTGAGTAACTCATCGATATCAGGATTGTGCATATTTTGTAATTGTTCTAATGTATAACCTGTAAATGTGGTGATATTAAGACCACGTTTATGAACTTCTTTGGCTAATTGTGCCAATGGTTTTGCTTGGAGAAAAGGTTCTCCTCCACTAAAGGTAACACCATTTAATAATGGATTTTCACAGATTTGTGAAAGTAAATCATCAGTATCGACTTCATGGCCGCCATTTACATCATGAGTTTGAGGATTATGACACTGAGGACAATTGTGATAGCAACCTTGAGTGAAGATGGTGAAGCGAAAACCCTCACCATCTACAATAGAATCATTGACAACGCCTGCAATCTTAATTAAGGCCATGTTTTACGCGGTCATGTTCTTCAGCACGTTTTGCATTGTTGAAGCGGTCTACAGTACCTACTAAATAACCTGTAATACGGCGAATACGTTCAAATTGAGCAGGTTGAGTGCGATAGTCAAGAGCGACTTCTCCATCACCAGCATCGGAAATAGTGAGGCTAGCGAGAGTTTCACTAGAATTTTCTTTAATATAATTGATATAATTTACGATTTCTTTTTCTGTAATATCTGTTAAACCATTAACTTTTACTTCTACACCATTAACTAACATTTGTATCACTCTTTCTATCGAATATTTTTATTGATTTATAAATTTAAATTAAATGGAAGTTGCACTGCAACAATTATCACGCATACGTTTTAAAATAACATGGCGTTTATGGGCAGCTTCACTTCTACCACATTTTGGACATACTCCATTGATAATACCTGTATATCCGCAAACTGGATCACGATCTACAGGGTGATTTACAGAACCGTAACCAATACCGTTATCATGCATGCAACGGATAATAGCTTCAAAAGCTGTTAAATTCTTTGTAGGGTCTCCATCCATTTCAATATAACTTATATGACCACCATTTGTTAAATTATGGTAAGGTGCTTCAAGTTGTATTTTTTTGTAAGCACTAATTGGATAATATACTGGAATATGGAAGGAATTTGTATAGTATTCTCTATCAGTAACACCAGGAATTGAACCATAGATTTTGCGGTCAATTTTTACAAAACGACCACTTAAACCTTCTGCTGGTGTAGCAATCAAAGAGAAGTTTAATTTTGTTTTTTGAGCTTCATCGTCCATGCGTTTACGCATATGACCAATGATAGCAAGCCCTAATTTTTGAGCTTCAGCAGATTCACCATGATGCTTATCAATTAAAGCTTTTAATGTTTCAGCAAGACCGATAAAACCAACAGTTAAAGTACCATGACGAAGTACTTCACTTACAGTGTCATATTCACCAATATTATCAGAGTCAAGCCAGATATTTTGTCCCATTAAGAATGGGTAGTTTTTACCGATTTTAGCACATTGAATTTTGAAACGGTGTAATAATTGACGAATGACTAAGTCAATCATATCATCTAAGGATTTATAGAATTTATTTATATCACCTTTGGCTTCAATTGCTAAACGAGGTAAGTTAATACTTGTGAAACTTAAATTTCCACGACCACATGTAACTTCACGAGTAGGATCATAAACATTACCCATTACACGAGTACGACAACCCATATAAGCTACTTCACTGTTGTAATCGTTAGGTTTATAGTATTTTTTATTAAATGGAGCATCTAAGAAACTAAAGTTAGGGAATAAGCGTTTCGCAGATGTCTTCATTGCTAAACGGAATAAATCGTAGTTAGGGTCATCTTTTTCATAGTTAACCCCTTCTTTTACTTTGAAAATTTGTACAGGGAAAATAGGAGTTTCTCCATCGCCAAGACCAGCATCTGTAGCTAATAAGAGGTTTCTCATAGCCATGCGACCTTCAGGAGATGTATCTGTACCGTAGTTGATAGAACTAAATGGCACCTGAGCACCTGCACGAGAATTCATAGTGTTCAAGTTATGGATAAATGCTTCCATTGCTTGATAAGTAGTTGCATTAGTTTCATTCCATGCAGTATTTATAGCAAATTTATGAGCCATTTGAGTTGTTTGTTCATTTATTTCTTGATAGTTATGTTCATGTTGATGTTTTGGTAAGAAATCTACAAGAAGTTTACCAAATTTATCAGCAGTGCTCATACTGATTTTTATAGGAAGACTTTGTTCGATTTTTTTACAAAGTAGGCTAGCATCTTCAAGTTTCATATCAAGCATAGCATTGAAATAATAGCCGAGAGCTTTGTAGTATTGTTTACGATAAGTCTTAGCAACGCCTGGAGCCATGCAATAATCAAACATTGGTACAGCTTGACCACCATGCATTTCATTTTGGTTAGCCTGAATAGCAATACAAGCTAATGCAGCATAGGAACGAATATCATTTGGTTCACGTAAATAACCATGACCTGTTGAAAAACCATTTTTAAATAATTTTAATAAATCTATTTGGCAACAAGTTTCAGTGAGCATATAAAAATCCATATCATGAATATGAATATCGCCGTCCATATGCGCTACTGCAATATCTTTTGGCAAAATATGACTAGTAATAAAGTATTTAGAACCTTCAGAGCCATATTTTAACATAGTACCCATAGCAGTATCAGCATCAATATTAGCATTTTCACGTTTGATATCAGCATCTTTTGCTTTGGTAAAAGTAAGTTCATCATAGATATCCATTAAATCAGCTTTAGCTTGACGAAGTTTTGTATGTTCTGCACGATATAAAATATAAGCTTTAGCTGTGCTAGCAAAATTACCAGCGATGAGAACTTTTTCTACAGCATCTTGTATTTGTTCAACACCAGGTGTTTTTAAATTTTTTAATGCTTTAATAACATTATTAGTAATAGTAGATAATTGCTCTTTGGAAAATGTCTCATCTATAGATTCCATATTAGCTTTTTTTATAGCATCTGTGATTTTTTGTGCATTAAATTTCACAATATCTCCAGTGCGTTTCTTGATTGTTTTTATCATTGTAAGCTGACACTCCTAGTATATTTGACCATGAGCAAAATATACTATGCCATGGTTTTAATTCATTTTCTTTTTATCGCTGACAACGATTATACTATATACACGTATGAGTGTCAAACTAACCACAATATATAGTATGTGCAGTAAAATAAATTTATATACAATTTTAAAATAGGTATTGACAGTAGTTTGAGTTTGTATTGACTAAATAAAAAATGTACTATATTTAATTACCTATGAATTTTTATACAAATAAATAATATTTTTCCATTGACATAAAAGTTTTACATATATAATATATAAAAATTTTATGGATAGTAATTAAGTGATATTTTATTAATTTATAAAAAAAAGACAGGTAAAAAACCTGTCTTTTAGGGGTTAATTTTTATTTTATTAAGAGAGAAATATTTATCATTTAATTTATAATTTATTAATAGAAGAAATCAAGGTTGAGGTAGAATCTATCTGCATCTGTATCGGAATCGATATCTTTACCATCGAAATATTTAACACTTGCTAAGAGATTTTCTACAGGAACGTAGCTAGCACCTATAGCAAAACCTTTTTGATTGTTAAATACATCTTTATATGTTGTAGCAATAGTAACATCTTTACCGAAATGACGATAAGCAACATAAGCTCCCCAAGAACCAGGGTCAGCAATATTAGCATTTTTGTATTGAAGTTCTGCCATATAAGCTTGTTTGTCATCGGAATTATCAGATTCAGTATTTACAGCATATTGACCGAGTAAGCCCCAATTATTATCGAAGCGATATAAACCACCTACAGACCAGATATTCATTTTGTCATAATCATATACTGTTTGACCTGCCCATGTACCCCAATTTGTAGAGCCTGGTTCAATATTAGTCATTACAGCATACATAGCATTAGCATCGAATTTTTCGCTTTTATAATTAAATTGAGTTGCATAGAAATCAGCAGTGAAATCTTTTAATGTTTGACCAGGTAAAATATCTGGATTATCATGACCAGGATTGTAACGACCTGCTAAAAGAGAAGTAGTGAAGTTTTTATCGCTACCACTTGCAATATCAATTTGAGCACCAGACATATGTTCATCAAGAAGCATACCATAAGTATCAAGAAGAGGAATTCTACCAGCAGTAACGGTAGTATTATGTCCAATAGGTCCTTTAGCATAAGCACGAGCTACTACTGTTTTACCATTAGCATCTTCATCAGCTTTCATTTCATAATCGACACGAACATTAGCAGTCCATCCTGTATCGCCAATATAAGCTTTTGGTTCAAGACGGAACATTACTTGGCTAGTGTCATTATCATTATATTTTTTAGTATGTCCGCTCATTCTATCTGTGGCATCACTTGAAGCATCAACATAACGGTAACGCAATTCACCTTTCCAAACAACATTATCGGATTTCTTTTCAAGATCAGCAACACGAACGCCAAGGTTATCAAGTTCATCTGCAAATTCAGCAGCTAATTTATCAACGAGAGCTTTATCAGCTTTTTCAAGATCTGTTTTTGCCATAGCACGAGCTACAATTTGAGCCATTTCATAGCGAGTCATAGTATTTTGACCTTGATATGTACCATCTGGATAACCATCAATAACACCATCAGCAGCAAGAGTAGAAACAGCATCATAAGCCCAGCTATCAGCAGGAACATCACTAAATGGATTATTAGCAGCAAAAGTAGTACTAGCTGCACCAACAACTAAAGCAGCAGTAATTGCAGAGACAAGAGTTTTTTTAGACATTAATATTTCCTCCAAACGCGATAAATTATATTATAAATAATTAACTTTCATAATATAAATTAAAGAAAATATAGAGTGTCCAAGTTTCCTCTAAGGTTCAATACTATAAATATGAAAGTCAATTTCTTTATCTGTTTGAATTTTATCATAATATGAAATAAATTTCAATATTTTATATAAATAAAAATTTTTATAAAATTAAATATAAAGAAATATTATTTAATTTATTTCGTAAAAATGACATTACTTATTAATTTAATCAATAATATTTCATTTTTATGATGATATATTTCGTTTTATAGAAAAAATAATATAAAAAATTTTTTTATAAATAAATAAAAACTTATAAGTAAAATTAAAAGCAAAAGTAAATATAAAAAAGAGCAGACATTAAATCTGCTCTTTGTATATTACTATTAAATTTCAGTCTTACTGAGTGTTTATCAGAAGAAGAAGTCAACATTAGCGAAGAATTTGCTTGCATCTTGACCAGATACAGTTTCTTCACCATCGAAGTACTGAATAGTTGCAAGGATGTTTTCAGCAGGAACATAAGAAGCACCTACTACTGCACCTTTATAACCAGCACCGATGATATCATCATAAGTTGGAGCGATAGAAGCATAAGCTTCAATTTGACGGTAACCAGCATACATACCCCAAGAACCAGCGTCTGCAGGATTAGCACCTTTATATTGAAGTTCAGCAGTCCATGCTTGATCTTCATCATCAGCATCAGTATTTTGAGCATATTCACCAACGAATGCTACATTTTTATCAAATGCATATTTACCACCAACATACCAGATGTTAGCAGTATTATCATCACCATATGCAGGTCTAGCCATACCATCTAAATTATTAAAATAGTTTACATCAATACCAGTTAAAGCAGTATAACCAGCGTTTAATGCTAAATTATCATTTGGAGTATAATCAAATTGTACACCATAATATTCAGCAGTTATATCACGTACATTTTCACCGAGAGTAGTATCAGCATCATCGTGATCTCTGTTATAACGACCAGCAGCTAAAGTAGTTTTGAATTCATCGCTACCAAATGCAACTGTACCACCAGAAATACGATCATCAAAGAGTAAACCTTGAGCTGTGAATACTGGAGTACGACCAGCAGTAACTGTAGCACCGAAGAGAGGACCTTCAACATATGCACGGTCAACTTCTACATTATTATCGTTTTCATCAGAGGAAAGGTTCATTTCATAGTCTAAACGAGCATTAGCTGTCCAACCGGAGTTACCGATATAAGCTTTTGGTTCAAGACGGAATAAAACTTTGTTATGAGTTTCGTCACCAGCTTTAGAATCACGATCAATGTCATAATAACGATAACGGAGTTCTCCGCCCCATTTAACGTTGTCGGATTTCTTTTCAAGGTCAGCAACGCGAACGCCAAGGTTATCAAGTTCTTCAGCGAATTCAGCAGCTAATTTGTCAACGAGAGCTTTATCAGCTTTTTCGAGGTCAGTTTTAGCCATAGCGCGAGCTACGATCTGAGCCATTTCATAACGAGTCATAGTGTTTTGGCCTTTGTAAGTGCCATCTGGGTAACCATCGATAACACCATCAGCAGCAAGAGTAGTAACAGCATCATAAGCCCAGCTATCAGCAGGAACATCGCTGAAAGGATTTGCAGCAGCAAAAGTTGTGCTAGCAGCGCCAACTACGAGAGCAGCAGTAATTGCAGAAACAAGAGTTTTTTTAGACATAATAAAACTCCTCCTATAAAATATATTTTTTGTTCAATAGAAAATATATTGTTAGGAGAAATGATTGTGTATGAGTATCCACGTTTCCTCAACTTTTTTTCCTCTGCTCAATATATCTTTTCTTGAACTACTAAAATGATAGCATAAAGATAAAAAAAATGCAACTTTGTAACAGAAAGATTATTTTAAATTATTAAATAATATTGACGAAAGAGGTTATTTTATTTATGAAAAATAGTAAAATTTTAAAATAAATGAAATAAAATTTAATAAATATGAATGGTTTTTGGTGCAAATAAATCAATATTAAGAAATAAAATATCGGAATATGTGATTTATTAAAATCAAATTAAAATTTAATTAAAAAGTAAATTAGAGATAAAAACAGTGATATTTAGTATAATAAAATTTAACCATACTGAGCAAGAAGTCTCCTACCTCTAAGGTAGTGAGATGAATTGCTCCTTAGAAGATTGACTGGATATATGTTTTATGAGATAATCTTATTGGTCGAATATAAAAAAATGTGGTGATTATAATGAATTTA
>ENA-OWON01000687-OWON01000687.1-gut-metagenome-genome-assembly--contig:-NODE-687-length-10703-cov-2.605120_pt1 | contig 10703 bp, 10 predicted proteins | sample MGYA00248257_ERZ651798 | MGnify/ENA primary metagenome ERZ651798 (study PRJEB26908, sample SAMEA4031708) | gut metagenome | biome: gut; feature: normal infant; material: stool | place: China | collected 2015... | reverse complement strand
TTTCTTTCACGCGTTTAACGCAGTGACCGCAGGACAGGCCGTCCAGGGTCAGGTCGATAGTTTGTGACATAAAACACTCCTTTAAGACAGTTTTGACTGGCTGTGATAAAGGTTAAACCTTCCAGCAAGGGGAAGGTCAAGAAATTAATAAACCAGGCGAGTAAAAGTCCGTAAAGATTAAAAAATTGGCTCAATTTGCATCAGGATTAGACATTTATCTCTTTGTTTTCCTGAAGTTAAGTTGCGGGTGCTAAGTTAAATCAAGATGCCTGAAAATCGGCACCGGGGTGAGGAATTACCTCCCGCATCTATAAAAAGGAGTTAACAAAAGATGTTAGATGCAAACAAATTACAGCAGGCAGTGGATCAGGCTTACACCCAATTTCACTCACTTAACGGCGGACAAAATGCCGACTACATTCCCTTTCTGGCGAATGTACCTAGTCAACTGGCAGCAGTGGCTATTGTGACCTGCGATGGCAACATCTATCGCGCGGGTGATAGTGATTACCGCTTTGCGCTGGAATCCATCTCGAAAGTCTGTACGTTAGCCCTTGCGTTAGAAGATGTCGGCCCGCAGGCGGTACAGGACAAAATTGGCGCTGACCCGACCGGATTGCCCTTTAACTCAGTTATCGCCTTAGAGTTGCATGGCGGCAAACCACTGTCGCCACTGGTAAATGCTGGCGCTATTGCCACCACCAGCCTGATTAACGCTGAAAATATTGAACAACGCTGGCAGCGAATTTTACATATCCAACAGCAACTGGCTGGTGAGCAGGTAGCGCTCTCTGATGAAGTCAACCAGTCGGAACAAACAACCAACTTCCATAACCGGGCTATTTCCTGGCTGCTGTACTCCGCCGGATATCTCTATTGTGATGCAATGGAAGCCTGTGACGTGTACACCCGTCAGTGCTCCACGCTCATCAATACTGTTGAACTGGCAACGCTTGGCGCGACGCTGGCGGCGGGTGGTGTGAATCCGCTGACGCATAAACGCGTTCTTCAGGCCGACAACGTGCCGTACATTCTGGCCGAAATGATGATGGAAGGGCTGTATGGTCGCTCCGGTGACTGGGCGTATCGCGTTGGTTTACCGGGCAAAAGCGGTGTAGGTGGCGGTATTCTGGCGGTCGTCCCTGGTGTGATGGGAATTGCCGCGTTCTCACCACCGCTGGACGAAGAAGGCAACAGTGTTCGCGGTCAAAAAATGGTGGCATCGGTCGCTAAGCAACTCGGCTATAACGTGTTTAAGGGCTGATCATGATGAACACGGAAGGTAATAACGGTAACAAACCTCTCGGTCTATGGAACGTCGTTTCCATCGGCATTGGGGCAATGGTGGGGGCGGGGATCTTCGCGCTGCTGGGGCAGGCTGCATTGCTAATGGAAGCCTCGACCTGGGTCGCCTTTGCTTTTGGCGGTATTGTGGCGATGTTTTCCGGTTATGCCTATGCGCGTCTGGGGGCGAGCTATCCCAGCAATGGCGGCATTATCGACTTCTTTCGTCGCGGATTAGGCAACGGCGTCTTTTCGCTGGCGCTCTCGTTACTGTACCTGTTGACGCTGGCGGTGAGCATCGCCATGGTCGCCCGTGCTTTTGGCGCTTATGCCGTGCAGTTTTTGCATGAAGGCAGCCAGGAGGAGCACCTTATTTTGCTCTACGCGTTGGGGATCATTGCGGTGATGACGCTTTTCAACTCCTTAAGCAACCATGCGGTAGGGCGGCTGGAAGTGATCCTCGTCGGCATTAAAATGATGATCCTGTTATTGCTGATTATTGCCGGTGTCTGGTCGCTGCAACCGGCGCATATTTCCGTCTCTGCGCCCCCCAGCTCCGGTGCGTTCTTCTCCTGTATCGGGATAACCTTCCTTGCCTATGCGGGCTTTGGCATGATGGCGAACGCGGCGGATAAAGTGAAAGATCCGCAGGTCATTATGCCGCGGGCGTTTCTGGTGGCGATTGGCGTTACCACGTTGCTTTATATCTCGCTGGCACTGGTTTTGCTTAGCGATGTATCGGCATTAGAGTTAGAAAAATATGCCGATACCGCCGTAGCGCAGGCTGCTTCTCCGCTGCTCGGACATGTGGGTTATGTGATCGTCGTCATCGGCGCTTTACTGGCGACGGCTTCAGCCATTAACGCGAACCTGTTCGCCGTGTTTAACATCATGGACAACATGGGCAGCGAACGCGAACTGCCGAAGCTAATGAATAAATCCCTGTGGCGGCAGAGTACCTGGGGCAACAACATTGTCGTGGTGTTGATTATGCTGATGACGGCGGCGCTAAATTTAGGCTCACTCGCCAGTGTTGCCAGCGCCACCTTTTTGATTTGCTACCTGGCGGTGTTTGTGGTGGCGATCCGCCTGCGTCATGATATTCACGCCTCGTTGCCGATTCTTATCGTTGGTACGTTGGTGATGTTGTTGGTGATCGTTGGCTTTATCTACAGCCTGTGGTCCCAGGGTAGCCGTGCGTTGATATGGATTATTGGCTCACTCTTACTCAGCCTTATTGTGGCAATGGTCATGAAGCGCAATAAAACCGTATAACATCTCTCTGTGCGCAGTACTTCCTGTATTATTGTGGTGGCGGTCGATATTCGCACTGGCAAAAAAACGTGCTTGAATATCTGTTGAAACCCTTTAACAAAGCACAGGAGGCGTTGCGCGAACGATGAACATCAGCGATGTAGCAAAAATTACCGGCCTGACCAGCAAAGCCATTCGCTTCTATGAAGAGAAGGGGCTGGTGACGCCGCCGATGCGCAGCGAAAACGGTTATCGCACCTACACGCAGCAGCATCTCAACGAACTGACCTTACTGCGCCAGGCACGGCAGGTGGGCTTTAACCTGGAAGAGAGCGGCGAGCTGGTGAATCTGTTTAACGACCCGCAGCGGCACAGCGCCGACGTCAAACGGCGCACGCTGGAGAAGGTGGCGGAGATCGAACGACACATTGAGGAGCTGCAATCCATGCGCGACCAGCTGCTGGCACTGGCGAATGCCTGCCCTGGCGATGACAGCGCCGACTGCCCGATTATCGAAAATCTCTCCGGCTGCTGTCATCATCGGGCAGGGTGATTAAGACGAGACGGCTCGGATATGTAGGGTTATCCCTTCTATCGCAATGACTTCAACATGCGTACCTGCACCGAGATCCTCGCTGGCGCTGACAGGCCATGAACTGTCACCGACGCGCATATGACCGCGCCCGTTGACCAGCGGAGATTCCAGCACAAAACGTCGGCCAATCAGCTGCTGCCCGCGCTGGTTTAAATGACTATCGCTGTGCTTTTGTTCGCGCACCCGCCGCGACAACCATTTCCACCACAGCCAGGCGGCGAGCAGCGTCAGGATGGCAAACATTACCCCTTGCCACTCCCAACCCAGCGGCACCAGCCAGACCACCAGGCCGGTAATCACCGCTGCCACGCCGCTCCACAACAAATAACCATTTCCGCCCAGCATCTCGGCTGCCAGCAGCAAACCGCCGAGACTGAGCCAGAAAATATGTGGATGAACGACCATTAACTCCATCATGGCTGAGTCCGTTTGTTGGCGCTGTCTTTCACCAGCTCGGCAATCCCGGCAATCGACCCCATCAGGCTGCTGGCCTCTAATGGCATCATCACTACTTTGCTGTTACTGGACGAACCGATCTGCTGTAACGCTTCGGTGTATTTCTGCGCTACGAAGTAGTTCACCGCCTGAATATCACCGGAGGCGATGGCTTCAGACACCATTTTGGTGGCGCGGGCTTCTGCTTCAGCGAAACGTTCACGCGCTTCAGCCTGTAAAAACGCCGACTGACGTTCGCCTTCCGCTTTCAGGATTTGCGACTGTTTTTCACCTTCGGCTTTGAGGATTTCCGCCTGACGGATCCCTTCCGCTTCAAGAATGTAAGCGCGTTTGGTACGTTCCGCTTTCATCTGCGCGTTCATTGAAGAGATAAGCTCTGCCGGTGGGCGCACGTCGCGAATTTCAATACGGGTGACTTTAATCCCCCACGGGTTGGTGGCTTCATCGACAATACGCAGCAGGCGTGAGTTGATGCTGTCGCGCTGAGAGAGCATTTCGTCAAGTTCCATTGAACCCAACACGGTACGGATGTTAGTCATGGTCAGGTTGATGATCGCCAGCTCCAGATTGCTGACTTCATAAGCCGCGCGCGGCGCGTCAATCACCTGAATAAAACATACTGCGTCGATGGTAACGTTGGCGTTATCTTTCGAGATAACTTCCTGGGAAGGGATATCGAGCACTTGCTCCATCATATTGATCTTGCGACCAATGCGATCCATAAACGGCACCACCAGACTGAGCCCCGGCTGTAACGTTTTGGTATAGCGACCAAAACGTTCTACCGTCCATTGATAGCCCTGCGGCACGATTTTGACGCCCGCGCCGACAATGACCAGCGCGACAAAAATGAGAATCGGGATAAAGATAAGCATCGGAAAAACCTCCTGTTGTACCGTCCATAATCAGCAAAATTGCTGCTTGATTAAACAAATTATACCTGATTACTGAAAGAGAGTTCCCCCTTATTCCTGCGAAGGATAAACTGTTTTTAGTAAAAATCAGAAAAAGGGAACAGCGATGCAGGAAAATAGTCCTTTGCTTCAGCTACAAAACGTAGGATATCTGGCGGGTGATGCGAAGATTCTTAATAACATCAATTTTTCGCTGCGTGCTGGCGAATTTAAGTTAATTACCGGTCCTTCCGGTTGTGGCAAAAGTACGCTGCTAAAAATAGTTGCTTCATTGATCAGCCCAACCAGCGGAACGTTACTGTTTGAAGGTGAGGATGTCAGCACACTAAAGCCAGAAATCTACCGCCAGCAAGTCTCTTACTGCGCCCAGACGCCGACGCTGTTTGGCGATACGGTATACGATAATCTGATCTTTCCCTGGCAGATCCGTAACCAGCAGCCTGACCCGGCCATTTTTCTCGATTTTCTCGAACGCTTCGCTTTGCCGGACAGCATTTTGACGAAAAATATCGCCGAGCTATCTGGTGGTGAAAAACAACGCATCTCACTGATTCGTAACCTGCAATTTATGCCGAAGGTTTTATTGCTGGATGAAATCACCAGTGCGCTGGATGAAAGTAATAAACATAACGTTAATGAGATGATCCATCGTTATGTGCGCGAGCAAAATATTGCCGTGCTGTGGGTGACACACGATAAAGACGAAATTAATCATGCGGATAAAGTGATTACACTGCAACCGCATGCCGGAGAAATGCAGGAAGCACGCTATGAACTCGCATAATATTACTAACGAATCATTGGCACTGGCATTAATGCTGGTGGTGGTGGCAATCTTAATTAGCCATAAAGAAAAACTGGCGCTGGAGAAAGATATTTTCTGGAGCGTCGGGCGAGCGATAATTCAGCTGATTATTGTCGGCTATGTGCTGAAGTATATTTTCAGCGTGGATGATGCCAGCCTGACATTATTGATGGTGTTATTTATCTGCTTTAATGCGGCGTGGAACGCGCAAAAACGCAGTAAATATATTGCTAAAGCTTTTATCTCATCGTTTATTGCCATTACGGTCGGGGCGGGAATTACCCTGGCGGTGCTGATTCTCTCTGGGTCGATTGAATTTATCCCGATGCAGGTGATCCCTATCGCCGGGATGATTGCCGGTAACGCCATGGTAGCGGTGGGGTTGTGTTACAACAATTTAGGGCAACGGGTCATTAGCGAACAGCAACAGATTCAGGAGAAACTGAGTCTTGGTGCGACGCCGAAGCAGGCTTCAGCGATATTGATTCGCGACAGTATTCGCGCGGCTTTAATTCCGACGGTCGATTCAGCAAAAACGGTTGGCTTAGTGAGTTTACCAGGAATGATGTCCGGGCTGATATTTGCCGGGATTGATCCGGTGAAGGCGATTAAATATCAGATTATGGTGACCTTTATGCTGCTCTCAACCGCCAGCTTGTCGACCATTATTGCCTGCTATTTAACCTATCGTAAGTTTTATAATTCGCGCCACCAGTTGGTGGTGACGCAATTGAAGAAGAAATGATGCGATGCCGGATGCGCAGCATCGCATCCGGCGTTGTGGTTCATGTGCCGATCAACGGAATATCAATACAACAATGCATACAGCTGGCGGCGATACTTCGACGCCAGTGCATCACCCGTACCCAGCGCAGCGAGGATCTCCTGGAACGTTTTACGCGTCTGACCGTCTGCGGCGGTGAGATCTTTACGCAGATGCCCGAACAGCAACTCCAGCGCCTCTTCATTGCGCCCAACCTGGTGCAGTTGCAGAGCCAGTTGCGACGCCAGTGCGGCATCTTCTGGATTCTCCGCCACCTGCTGTTGCAACTGTTGAATTTCCGGCGTATCAGCCGCCTGCTTCAGCAGTTCGATTTGCGCCACCAGCCCCTGGTAGCGGGTGTCCTGATCCTGCAACGGAATGGTTTTCAGCACCGCTTCCGCATCTTCAGAACGGTTCAGCGCAATCAGCGTTTCTGCCAGCAGCAGGCCGATCTCCCCGTTCTGATTCGACAACTGCCAGGCGTCTTTCAGCAATGGCAGGGCATCGGTGTAATTGCCTTCCTGCATCAGTTGCATCGCCTGCTGCGCTTTCAGCTCTTCTTCGCACGGCAGCACTTTATCCAGCAGGGCGCGGATCGCCTCTTCCGGTTGCGGCCCCTGGAAGCCATCTACCGGTTGCCCGTTCTGGAACAGATACACGGTCGGAATCGCGCGCAGACCAAATTGGGCGGCAATCATCTGCTCCGCGTCGCAGTCCAGCTTCGCCAGAATAAATTGCCCGTTGTACTGCGCCGCGAGGCTTTCCAGGATCGGGGTTAACTGCAAACAGTGCTGGCTACGTTCAGACCAAAAATAGAACAGCACCGGAGTGGTCATCGACTGTTCAAGAACCTGTTGCAGGTTAGATTCGTTAATGTTGACAATATTTTCTACGGACATGGAGTCGCTCTCTGTTGTCGATATTTTCTTTGACATGGGGGCTTAAGCGCGCGCTTCAACTCACCCCTGCAATATTTTGTCCATCACGCGCCCCGGCAGCAGGCGCTTGAGCACCATTACTGCCCAGGTCACCAGCGTTACCGGATAGCGCATCTTCGGCTTCTCGCTAATAAAAGCATGGCGTACTTTGTCCACCACCGCTTCCGGTCCCAACGTAAAGCGGGCGGCGATGCCGGGATTTTCGACTGGTATATCACTTTGCGTCTGGTTGACGTTGTCGGTGAAGCGAGTACGAATGGGACCGGGTTCGATCAGGCTGACTTTAATTCCGCTGTGGCGCAGCTCCATGCGCAGTGCGTCTGACCACGCCTCCAGCGCATATTTACTGGCCGCGTAAGCGCCACGACCCGGCGTGGAGATTAATCCCATCACCGATGATGTCATCACAATACGCCCTTCACCGTGCGGTAACATCGCGGGTAACAGGCGCATGGTGAGCTGGTGTGCGCCGAAAAAGTTGGCGGAAAACTGCTGTTCCATCTGCGCACGGCTGATGGTGGAAAGGGGGCCATACATGCCGAATCCGGCATTGTTAAAGATCCCATACAGACAATTATCGGTCAGGGCGATCACCTCGTCTGCTGCGCGATCAACACTTTCTGGTGAATCCAGATCGATCAACACGCCGGTAAATCCCATGTTGTTCATACGCTCAACATCATCCGGTTTTCGGCAACCTGCCAGCACATGAAAACCCTGGCGTTTTAATTCGAGCGCGCTTTCCAGGCCAATTCCACTGGAACATCCGGTAATTAAGACCGATTTTTGCATAACTTTACCTGTCAGGATCTCCGTTGCTTTATGAGTCATGATTTACTAAAGGCTGCAACTGCTTCGCCATCCAGTCGGCTATAAACGGCTGGGCGTCGCGGTTGGGATGAATACAGTCATCCTGCATCCATTGTGGCTTGAGGTAGACCTCTTCCATAAAAAAGGGCAGCAGCGGAACATCAAACTCTTTGGCGAGTTTGGGGTAAATGGCGCTAAAGGCTTCATTATAACGGCGACCATAGTTTGCAGGCAGACGTATTTGCATTAACAATGGTTCAGCGTTGGCGGCTTTGACATCCTGCAAAATCTGGCGCAGCGTTTGCTCGGTTTGCTGTGGCTGAAAACCACGCAAACCGTCATTGCCGCCCAGTTCAACCAGCACCCAGCGCGGCTGATGCTGTTTCAGCAGAGCCGGAAGGCGCGCCAGTCCTTGTTGCGAGGTGTCGCCGCTGATGCTGGCATTAACTACCGACGTTTTACTCTGCCACTTATCATTCAACAAGGCAGGCCAGGCCGCGCTGGCAGACATTCGATACCCGGCGCTCAGGCTATCACCCAGAATCAATAACGTGTCCGCTGCGGCGGCACGGAAGGTTAACAGGACCAGGAACAGGAAGGGCAAATGCCAGCGGAAAACATTGTTGAAGTTCATCATCTTAAGAAGTCCGTCGGTCAGGGGGAGCATGAACTCTCCATCCTCACCGGAGTTGAGCTGGTTGTCAAACGTGGCGAGACCATCGCACTGGTGGGCGAGTCGGGATCGGGTAAGTCAACCTTGCTGGCGATCCTCGCCGGGCTTGATGACGGCAGCAGTGGCGAAGTGAGTCTGGTGGGACAACCGCTACATAATATGGACGAAGAAGCGCGGGCAAAGTTGCGCGCGAAGCACGTCGGCTTTGTTTTTCAGTCATTTATGTTAATTCCTACCCTTAACGCGCTGGAAAACGTCGAGCTTCCGGCTCTGCTGCGCGGTGAGAGTAGCGCGGAAAGTCGTAACGGGGCGAAAGCGTTGCTCGAACAGTTAGGGCTGGGTAAACGTCTGGATCATCTTCCGGCACAGCTTTCCGGCGGTGAACAGCAACGAGTGGCGCTGGCACGAGCCTTTAATGGTCGACCTGATGTGCTGTTTGCCGACGAACCCACCGGCAACCTTGACCGCCAGACGGGCGATAAAATTGCCGACCTGCTGTTTTCCCTCAACCGTGAACATGGCACCACGTTGATTATGGTGACCCACGACCTGCAACTGGCGGCACGCTGCGACCGCTGCTTACGGCTGGTGAACGGGCAGTTGCAGGAGGAAGCATGATTGCACGTTGGTTCTGGCGCGAATGGCGTTCGCCGTCGCTATTAATTGTCTGGCTGGCGCTAAGCCTGGCGGTGGCCTGCGTGCTGGCGCTGGGCAATATCAGCGATCGCATGGAGAAGGGCTTAAGCCAGCAAAGCCGTGAGTTTATGGCGGGCGATCGGGCGTTGCGCAGTTCACGCGAAGTGCCGCAAGCGTGGCTGGAGGAAGCGCAAAAGCGCGGCCTGAAAGTCGGCAAGCAGCTGACTTTCGCCACAATGACCTTTGCAGGCGACACACCGCAGCTGGCGAACGTCAAAGCGGTGGATGATATCTACCCGATGTATGGCGATCTGCAAACTAATCCCCCTGGCCTGAAACCGCAGGCGGGCAGCGTATTGCTGGCCCCACGCCTGATGGCACTGCTTAACCTGAAAACGGGCGACACCATTGACGTGGGCGATGCCACCTTGCGGATTGCCGGAGAAGTGATTCAGGAACCGGATTCCGGTTTTAACCCCTTCCAGATGGCTCCGCGTCTGATGATGAATCTGGCGGATGTCGATAAAACCGGTGCCGTGCAGCCGGGGAGTCGGGTCACCTGGCGTTATAAATTCGGCGGCAACGAGAACCAGCTCGACGGCTATGAGAAATGGTTGTTACCCCAGCTTAAACCCGAACAACGCTGGTACGGTCTGGAACAGGACGAAGGCGCGCTGGGGCGATCGATGGAACGCTCGCAACAGTTCCTGCTGCTTTCGGCGCTTCTGACCTTGCTGCTGGCAGTGGCAGCAGTGGCGGTAGCGATGAATCATTACTGTCGCAGTCGCTACGATCTGGTGGCGATCCTCAAAACGCTGGGGGCAGGGCGAGCGCAACTGCGTAAGCTAATCGTCGGTCAGTGGTTGCTGGTGCTGGCGCTTTCAGCCGTTACCGGTGGGGCGATAGGCCTGTTGTTCGAAAACGTGTTGATGGTGCTGCTCAAGCCCGTTCTGCCTGCTGCACTACCGCCAGCCAGCCTCTGGCCGTGGCTATGGGCGCTGGGCACCATGACGGTTATCTCGCTGCTGGTGGGGCTACGACCGTACCGCTTGTTGCTGGCAACGCAGCCTTTACGCGTATTACGTAATGATGTGGTCGCGAACGTCTGGCCGCTGAAGTTTTATCTGCCGATTGTCAGTGTGGTGGTTGTGCTGCTGCTCGCCGGATTAATGGGTGGCAGCATGCTGCTTTGGGCGGTGCTGGCGGGCGCGGTAGTACTGGCTTTGCTGTGCGGTGTGCTGGGCTGGATGATGCTGAATGTACTTCGCCGCATGACGCTGAAATCGCTACCTCTGCGCCTGGCGGTTAGCCGCCTGTTACGTCAGCCGTGGTCAACATTAAGCCAGCTTTCGGCATTTTCGCTCTCCTTTATGCTGCTGGCGCTGTTGCTGGTATTGCGTGGCGATCTGCTTGACCGCTGGCAGCAGCAGCTACCTCCAGAAAGCCCGAACTACTTTTTAATTAACATTGCCACAGAACAGGTAGAACCGCTAAAAGCGTTCCTCGCGGAACATCAGATAGTCCCGGAATCATTTTATCCGGTAGTGCGGGCGCGGCTGACGGCGATTAACTATA
>ENA-OWON01000682-OWON01000682.1-gut-metagenome-genome-assembly--contig:-NODE-682-length-10759-cov-3.330650_pt1 | contig 10759 bp, 9 predicted proteins | sample MGYA00248257_ERZ651798 | MGnify/ENA primary metagenome ERZ651798 (study PRJEB26908, sample SAMEA4031708) | gut metagenome | biome: gut; feature: normal infant; material: stool | place: China | collected 2015 ... | reverse complement strand
TGCAGTAGCGTTCGGAGGAAAGTACCGCATTATCGATTTCCCTCTGAGTAACTGCATCAATTCCGGAATTGATACGGTCGGAGTTCTGACCCAGTATCAGCCATTGCGTCTGAATACCCATATCGGAATCGGCATTCCGTGGGATCTGGACCGTAACAGCGGGGGAGTGACGGTGTTACCGCCTTATGAGAAGAGCGATAACAGCGAGTGGTATTCCGGAACGGCAAACGCAATATTCCAGAACATGAATTATATGGAGCAGTATCATCCGGAGTATGTGCTGATCTTATCCGGGGATCATATTTATAAGATGGATTATGAGGTTATGCTTGATTTTCATAAGGAGAATCATGCGGATGTGACGATTGCCACGATGCCGGTGCCGATTGAGGAGGCAAGCCGTTTTGGTATCGTGATCGCAGATGAGAACAAGAAGATCATGGATTTTGAAGAGAAGCCGGAAAAGCCGCGCAGCAATCTGGCGTCCATGGGTATCTATATTTTCAGCTGGGATACCTTAAAAGAAGCGCTCTATGCCATGAAGGATCAGAGCGGATGTGATTTTGGTAAGCATATCATCCCGTATTGCCACGAGAATGGAAAACGTCTCTTTGCATATGAATACAACGGCTACTGGAAGGATGTCGGTACACTCGGCTCTTACTGGGAAGCAAATATGGAGCTTATCGACCTGATTCCGGAGTTCAATCTGTACGAGGAATACTGGAAGATCTACACGAAGAGTGATATTATCGAGCCACAGTATCTCTCCGCGGATTCCGTTGTGGAGAAGAGCATCATCGGTGAAGGAACCGAGGTATACGGCGAGGTACATAGTTCCGTGATCGGACCGGGCGTCACGATCGGCAGGGGGGCAGTGATCCGGGATTCCATTGTGATGAAAGGAACAACGATTGGCGAGAATGCTATCATCGATAAATCAATTATAGCAGAGAACTGCCAGGTGGGAGCGAACACCGAGCTTGGCATTGGAGAAGAGGCACCGAATAAGCTCAATGCGAGCATCTATTCCTTTGGTCTGGTGACGGTCGGAGAAGACAGTGTGATACCGGACGGTGTTAAGATAGGAAAGAACACGGCAATTTCCGGTACGACGGACAAGGAAGATTACCCGAACGGAATTCTTGAGAGCGGTGAAGTAATCATTAAGGCAGGTGACTCGGTATGAAGGCAATAGGAATTATTTTAGCTGGTGGTAATAACAGCCGTATGCAGGAATTATCCAACAAGAGGGCGATTGCGGCAATGCCGATCGGCGGAAGCTATCGAAGCATTGATTTCGCACTCAGCAACATGAGCAACTCCCATGTGCAGACTGTTGCGGTTCTGACACAGTACAGTGCGAGATCGTTAAACGAGCATCTGAGCTCCTCCAAGTGGTGGGATTTCGGGCGCAAACAGGGCGGATTGTTTGTATTCAATCCTACAGTAACCGTGGATAACAGCTGGTGGTACCGCGGAACAGCGGATGCCATGTATCAGAACATCAATTTCTTGAAGAAGCGCCACGAGCCATATGTCATTATCACGAGCGGTGACTGCATTTACAAGCTGGATTATAATAAGGTACTTGATTACCACATTGAGAAGAAGGCAGACATTACGGTGGTATGCAAGGATATGGCGCCGGGAGAGGATGTCAGCAGATACGGCGTGGTCCGGATGAATGAAGATTCCAAGATTGTAGAGTTCGAGGAAAAACCGATGGTATCCAAGTCGAACACGGTATCGACCGGAATCTATATCGTGCGCAGAAGACAGCTCATTGAGATGCTGGAGCGCAGCGCAGCGGAAGAACGCTGGGATTTTGTGACGGATATTCTGATCCGCTATAAGAATATGAAACAGATCTATGGTTATAAGATGAAGGAATACTGGAGCAATATTGCGACCGTAGAATCCTACTATCAGACGAACATGGATTTCTTAAAACCGGAGGTGCGGAAATACTTTTTCCATGATGAGCCGAAGATTTACTCCAAAGTGGATGATCTCCCGCCTGCAAAATACAATATCGGTTCCGATGTGCGCAACAGCTTAATCGCCAGCGGATGCATCGTCAACAGCAAGGTGGAGAATTCGATCCTGTTCAAGAAGGTATTTGTCGGGAAGAATTGTGTGATTAAGAATTCCATCATTCTGAATGATGTTTATATCGGCGATAACACACATATTGAGAACTGCATTGTCGAGAGCCGTGATACACTCAAGGCGAACACCTATTACTGCGGCGACAACGGTATTAGGATTGTATCCGAGAACAACGAAAGGTATGTACTGTAGAGAAGGGACTAAAGGGGGACAGAATCTATGCAGATTACGGACGTGAGAATCAGAAAAGTCGAGAAGGAAGGCAAGATGAAAGCGGTGGTGTCCATCACCATCGATGAAGAGTTCGTGGTACACGACATCAAGGTGATCGAGGGAGACAAGGGATTGTTCATTGCAATGCCGAGCAGAAAGGCCGCGGACGGGGAATACCGCGACATCGCTCATCCGATCAATTCGGACACAAGAGAGCGGATACAGACTCTGATCCTTCAGAAATACCAGGAGACAATGGCTGCTGAGGAATAATACCGGGAAGAAGCCGGATGGCAGCTTACCCAGGAAAATAAATGCGCACAGGTTTTACGGGAAGGTAAAGCCTGTGCGCATTCGTTTATACGCGCAGGGATCAGGCAGTGGTGCAGAAAACTCTTGTAAAATCCGCAAACTAAGGTAAAATGAAACGTGAACTGTGACAAGATCAAACAAAAGACAGCAGGAATCGTCAATTACAATAGATGGCAGGAGGAGTATGATGAGTCAGTTAAAAGCAGTGATACTTGCAGCGGGAAAAGGGACACGAATGAAGTCGGATCTGCCGAAGGTGGTTCATACCATAGAGGGAAAATGTCTGGTAGATTATGCGATTGAGGCGGCAGAGGGAGCCGGCGCCGGTGAGATCTGCCTTGTGGTCGGCTACAAATACGAGATCGTGCGGGAGAGCATTTCGCACAAGGACGTAAAGTTTGTATTACAGGAGCAGCAGCTGGGAACCGGTCATGCGGTGCGGTGTGCAAAGGACTTTCTCGGGGAGGAAGGACAGACACTGATTCTGTTTGGAGATACCCCTCTTATCACGGCAGAGACCTTAAAGAAATTAAGGGAGCATCACATTGCGAGTGGAAATACAGTGACAGTGCTCTCAGCGATGGTCGAGGATCCGACCGGATACGGCAGAATTATCCGCGACGCAGACGGCAATTTTGTGAAGAGCGTGGAGCACAAGGATGCGACGGAAGCGGAACTGGCATCCCACGAGATCAACTCAGGTATGTATATTTTTGATACGAAGGAGTTGCGTGAGGCGCTGGATCTGATTTTGCCGAATAATGCGCAGGGTGAATACTATCTGCCGGATACGCTCACAATTATTAAGGAAAAGGGACTGAAGGTGGATGCGTATGCGCTGGATGACCCGGAGGATATCACAGGGGTCAATGATCAGGAGCAGCTTGCGGCTGCAGCAGTCGTGATCCGGCGGAGAATTGCAGGCAACAAAGCAAAGAATAGGAGATAGCGATGTTCTTGATCGTAGGTCTGGGGAATCCGGGCAGGCAGTATGAGCATACACGCCATAATGCGGGATTTGATGTCATGGATGCCCTTGCGGAAAAATATAATATCAGTATCAGCGAAAGTGGACACAAGGCGCTTTTCGGCAAAGGGATGATCGGCGGACAGAAGGTGATTCTGGCAAAACCGCAGACATTTATGAACTTAAGCGGCGAGAGCGTGGCGGAACTTCTACATTATTATAAGATCGATCCCGAGGAGGAGCTTCTCGTCATTTTTGACGACATCAGCCTGGCACCGGGGAACATCCGTATCCGCAAAAAAGGGAGCGCCGGCGGGCATAATGGAATCAAGAATATTATTGCAATGACCGGGACGGAGAACTTTAAGCGGATTAAGGTGGGCGTCGGCGAAAAACCGGCGGGATGGGATCTGGCGGATCATGTGCTCGGACGCATGAGTGAGGAAGACCGCGCGGCATTTGAGGAAGCGGTGAAGGAATCCGTGAAGGCTACGGAGATGATCCTGGAGGATGAGATTGATCAGGCAATGAATGATTTTAACAGGAAAAAGCGGGAGAGTCAGTCATGAAGACATTCACACAGCCCATGCAGGGGCTGAAAGAATTTGAAGACCTGGAAGCGGCACTGCCGAAGCTATCCGGCGTCATTCAGATTTCCGGCTGTATCGATGCAGCCAAACCACATATGATGTACAGCATTGGCAATGGTTCTGGAAACAGAATCATTGTTACGTTTCAGGAACAAAAAGCGAAGGAACTGGCGGAGGAATACCGCTTTTTTGATCCGAACGCTGCCTATTATCCGGCAAAGGATATTCTGTTTTACCAGTCGGATATCCGGGGAAATGTGCTGACAGCGGAGCGTATCAATGCCCTCAAGATGATGGCGGAAAAGCGTTCGTGCACAATTGTAACGACGTTTGACGGACTGATGAATCCGATGCCGTCGCCAGATCAGTTTATCAGTGCGGTGCGGAAAGTGGCGGTCGGGGACGTGATCGATCTGGAGCAGTTTACGAGGCACCTGGCGGAACTGGGCTATGAGAAGAATTATCAGGTGCAGACAAGCGGTGAATTCTCCGTGCGCGGCGGAATCATTGACATTTTCCCGCTGACGGAGGAGAATCCGTTCCGGATTGAACTGTGGGATGATGAGGTCGATTCAATCCGCTCATTCGATGCGGAAAGCCAGCGGTCGATCGAGAATCTGGATGAGGTCCACATCTATCCGGCGTGCGAACTGGTGCTGACCAAAGAGGAGCGCGACGCCGGTATTGCGCGCATTCTGGCAGAAGCAAAGCAGGTTTCGGAAAAGCTCCGCGGGGAGATGAAGACCGAGGAGGCGTACCGCGTCAAGTCTGCGGCGGACCAGGTGGCGGAGGAAGCCGGGGAGCTGGGGCTCTCTGCCGGGCTGGACGCCTACCTGTCCTATTTTTGCGAGGAACGCGTCTCTTTGCTCGATTATTTTGGAAAACAGGATACGCTGGTGTTTCTGGATGAGACACCGCGGAGCATTGAGAGAGGAATGGCGACGGAGACCGAATTTTCGGAGAGCATGAAGCAGCGCCTGGAAAAAGGGTATCTACTGCCGGGACAGATGCGGGAACTTTTTACCTGCAAGGAGATTCTTGGAAAACTTGCGGGGCGCAGATGCATCTCGCTGGTGGCGCTCGATCTTAAAAATCCGCATCTGGAGATCGGGACACATCTGAATATCCAGTCTAAGACGGTCAATCCGTACAACAACAGCTTTGAACTTCTGGTAAAGGATCTGGAGCGCTACAAAAAGAACGGATATCAGGTGATCCTGCTGTCGGGATCGAGAACGCGTGCGAAGCGTCTGGCGGATGATCTGATGGCGGAGGGGCTGAACGCTTTTTATTCGGAAGACTACGATCACGAGGTAAAGTCCGGCGAGATCATGACGGGTTACGGCAAGATAAAAAAAGGATATGAGTATCCGATGCTGAAGTTTGTTGTGATCTCCGAGAGCGATATTTTCGGCGGCGAGAAGAAGAAAAAGAAGCGCAAGCGCATCTATGAAGGAGAGAAGATTGCAAGCTTTACGGATCTGAACATCGGTGACTACGTGGTGCATGAGAGCCATGGACTGGGCATCTACCGCGGTATTGAGAAGATCGAGGTGGATAGGACCGAGAAGGATTACATCAAGATCGAGTATGCAGGCGGGGGCAATCTCTACATTCTGGCGACGCAGCTGGAGCAGATCCAGAAATATGCGGGCGCGGGTGCGAAAAAGCCGAAGTTAAACAAGCTTGGCGGACAGGAGTGGAACAAGACCAAGTCGAGGGTCAGGGGAGCGGTCAAGGAGATCGCCGAAGACCTCGTGAAGCTTTACGCGGTGCGCCAGAATGAACAGGGATTTGCGTTCGGACCGGACACTGTGTGGCAGAAGGAGTTCGAGGAGATGTTCCCGTTTGAGGAGACGGAAGACCAGGATCTTGCCATTGCGGCGACCAAGGCCGACATGGAGAGCACGAAGATTATGGATCGTCTGATCTGCGGCGACGTCGGATACGGAAAGACGGAAATTGCGATCCGTGCAGCGTTTAAGGCGGTGCAGGACGGCAAGCAGGTGGCATTTCTGGTGCCGACGACGATCCTCGCCCAGCAGCATTACAACAACTTTGTGCAGCGGATGAAAGATTTTCCGGTCAATATTGATCTGCTCTGCCGGTTCAGAAGCAGCGCGGAGCAGAAAAAGACGATCGAGAAGCTGAAAAAGGGGCAGGTGGACATCATCATCGGCACGCACCGGCTGCTGTCCAAAGACGTGGTCTACAAAGATCTGGGACTTTTAATTATCGACGAGGAGCAGCGCTTCGGCGTGGCACACAAGGAGAAAATCAAGCAGCTGAAGACCAACATCGATGTTCTCACACTGACCGCGACGCCGATTCCGCGGACGCTGCACATGAGTCTCATCGGCATCCGGGATATGAGCGTGCTGGAAGAGCCGCCGATGGACCGTGTGCCCATCCAGACATATGTGATGGAGTACAATGAGGAGCTGGTGCGGGAGGCAATCTCCAGGGAACTGGCGCGCGGCGGGCAGGCGTATTTTGTATACAACAGAGTGCGCGAGATCGCTGATGTTGCGACGAAGATTGCGGAACTTGTACCGGAGGCGAACGTGGCGTATGCGCACGGGCAGATGAAGGAGACCGAACTGGAAAATATCATGTACCGGTTTATCAACGGCGAGATCGACGTGCTCGTTTCCACGACGATCATTGAGACGGGGCTGGATATTTCAAACGTGAATACGATGATTATTCAGGATGCGGACAATATGGGACTTTCCCAGCTGTATCAGCTCCGCGGGCGTGTGGGCAGATCGAACCGCACAGCGTATGCCTTTTTGATGTATAAGCGGGATAAGATGTTGAAGGAGGTCGCAGAGAAGCGGCTTGCCGCAATCAAAGAGTACACGGAGCTTGGAAGCGGCTTTAAGATTGCCATGCGCGATCTTGAGATCCGCGGAGCGGGCAGCCTGCTCGGCGAGCGGCAGCACGGTCATATGGAAGCGGTCGGCTATGATCTGTACTGCAAGATGCTAAACGAAGCGGTCAAGGAAGCGAAGGGCATCGCGGTGGAGGAAAGCTTTGACACGTCGATTGATATTGTGATCGACGCTTATATCCCGATGGGTTATATTCCGAACGAACTGCAGAAACTGGACATCTACAAACGCATCGCAGATATTGAGACGCAGGAGGAGACGGAGGAGATGACGGAGGAACTGATCGACCGTTTCGGAGATCCGCCGAAGTCTGTGGAAAATCTGCTTTACATTGCAAAAATCAAATCAATGGCGCACCGGCTTTATTTTACGGAAGTGGCGCAGAAGGGTGAGAGTGTCCGTTTTACTCTCTATGAGAAAGCACGGATTGATGTGACGAAGATTCCGGAACTGGTGGCTGCATACGGTCAGAAGGTGACGTTTACCGCTGATCCGAAAAACCCGTATTTCACATATCACCTGAAAAAGAATTCGAGGGACAAGAATGTGGACATCAAATCGGTGGTGGAGCAGTTCATTGCCGATGCCGGGAAATTTCTGGCGGAGAGGGAAGCACCAAGGGAAGGCTGAAAAAGGCAGTAGAGAGCCGGCTTTTTGGAATCCGGGAGACCGGCTCTCCGGCGTCGGAAAAGCTTGAAAAAAGTATGAAAAATATTGCGACCCGGAGAAAATTGCACTATAATAGAGCAAGACTGCCATGGCAAGCTGTCATGGCATATACCAGGAGGAACCTATGAGAGCAAAGAGATGGAGCGCACTGCTTCTTAGCGGTGTTATGACGGCATCCATGTTAACAGGATGTGGAATGAATAAAAATGAGACAGTGGCAACTTTTGATGAGACGGAAGTGCCGCTTGGAGTAGCAAATTTTGCAGCGAGATTTCTGCAGGCAACATATGATGATTTTTATGTGGCATATTTTGGCGAGGAAGTATGGTCATCCGATCTGTACAACAACGGCACCACGATGCAGGACAATATCAAGGACAGTGTGATGCAGTCACTGTTCGATATGTATACACTGGAAGCGCACATGGCAGAGTACGATGTGGAGCTGACAGATGATGACAAGGCGGAGATCGCAGACACAGCGGCTGCGTTTATTGCAGACAACAGCAAGGACGCACTGGATGCACTCGGTGCGGACGAGGAGATCGTGGAGCGTTATCTGACGTTGGCGACGATCCAGAGCCGGATGCACACGGCGATCATCGCGGATGCCGATACCAATGTGACGGACGAGGAAGCCAACACAAGCTCCTACAGCTATGTCAAAGTGTCCAAGCAGTCCCATACGGATGAGGACGGCAATACCGTGGAGTACACCGACACCGAGCTCACACTGCTCGGCAAGACGGTCGGTATGTTTGACACGGACGCGAAGGCAGGTACGCTGGAGGATGCGGCAGAGCAGTATGACTATACGGTGAGCAGCGGAACTTTTACTGCGGACGACAGCACACTCGATGAGGCGGTTCTTACGGCATTGCAGGGGCTGGACGAAGGGGAGGTGTCGGATGTCATTGACACAGATACCGATTACTATGTAGTTCGTCTGGATGAGAAGACGGATGCGGATGCAACCGAGACGACCAGACAGAACATTATCAGCCAGCGCCAGAGCGATCTGTACGACGAGACGCTCAAAGGCTGGGAAGATGGGCACGACTGGACCGTGAAGGATTCCGTGTGGGCGAAGGTAACGTTTGATAACCTGTTCACCACAACGGTGGAGGATACGGAGACTGAGACCGTCACGGAGAGTGCGACGGAATAGACGAAAAGCTGCGGTAATGTCTGGCATTACCGCAGCTTTTCGTTCTTTACGAGCATCTCTTCGATGATGCCCTGGCAGTGGGCACCGATTTTCTTCTTCGTCTCTTTATCCAGCTCGTTCGGATAGATCGGCTTGCCGTACTCTAAGATGACGTGTGTTGCCGTTACCTTCGGAAAATGATTCTCTAAAATATCGGCGGAACCGGTGATTGCCATAGGGACGATCGCACAGCCGGTCTTTTCTGCCATCTTGAAACTTCCCTCCTTAAAAGGAAGCATCAGATCGTCAGTTTTGTTGCGTGTTCCCTCCGGGAAAATGCACATCGAGATGCCGTTCTTGATGTGATCGATGCCGGCAAGAATGGTCTTTAAGGCTTCCTTGACGTCATCACGGTTGATGAACAGGCAGTAGAGACGCTTCATCCACAGGGAAAGAAGCGGAACTTTTGCCATGTCATTCTTGGCGACGTAGCCGGTCAGACCCAGGCATCTGGCATAGGTGATGATAATGTCGAAGTAGCTTTTGTGATTGCCGATATACAGAACGGCTTCGTCCTTTGGTACATTTTCTTCGCCGATAACGGTGACTTTGGTTCCGCAGATGAACAGAATGACGCGAAACGCCCACTGCACCATGCGCAGCTGGCTGATGTCGGCAGCCTTACGGTTGAATTTGCTGATGATCCATTCGATTCCGAGGACGGGAATTCCGATGATCAGATATAGAATGGCAAACAGCAGAGCAAGGATGGCTCGTAACATAAGAAGGTCCTTTCCGGGCAAGCGCCCCGTAGATTTTTACATAGTTTTTATTATAAAGCCTGAAAAGAGGAAACACAAGACGCGGAAAAGAGAATTCACAGGCATATTTAAAAAAGACGCGGCATATACTTTGGATAGAACCGAAAATTTGGGGGACTGTCAGATGTTTTGGTATGGGAAGAGATGGAAGAAGGGGTGTCTGGTCTTTTTGGCAGCGGCGGCCCTGCTTGCTGCCGGGTGCAGCATTGAGACGACAAACGGAGCGAAGGTTGCCGATCTTGACTATGAGATTGTGGAGGAGGCGCAGATACCGGAGGAAGTGAAGGCTGTGATAGAGGAAAAAAAGGCGGCTGATTTTAAAACGACCTATGAACTCGACGGGGATCTGTACATAGTGCGCGGGTATGGAGAACAGGAGACGGGAGGTTACAGCATCTGCATCCGGGATCTGTATCTGACGTCGAATGCGATTTTGTTCGATACGGAACTTGTGGGACCGAGAAAGGGAGAACAGGTAAGCAGCGGACCGAGTTATCCTTATATTGTAATAAAGACCGAAAAACGTGACGAAAGTACCATATTTGAGTGAATTTTCTTAATATTTTTAAAAAATTCTCCGGTTTGTTTGACAAAAATTTAGTACAGTGATAAACTAAAGCGGAATGGTATTCGGTGTTAGGACGATAAGAAGCCGGAACAGGGAGGTAGACAATGCAACAGGCAGACATCCATAAGGTACGCGCTTCCGTGTATCAGCAGTGCGGACGGAAGGTACTGATTCAGCTTGACAGAGGACGCAACAAGGTCGACATCCAAGAAGGAGTCATTCAGAACGCATATCCGAGTGTTTTTACAATACTGGTGAATGACGAGCAGGAAGAAAATCCGCCTCAGTTACTTTCATTCAGTTATTCGGATATCATTACAAGAGATATTCGGATGAAATTATGTTAACATAAGGTATCAGGTATAATATTCCCCGTATTCGAATAAGATGTTTCAAAGATTCGGATATGGGGGATAATTTTTTGGAACACGAAAAAGTAAAGATACATAGAAAACAGCAGAATGGC
>ENA-OWON01000679-OWON01000679.1-gut-metagenome-genome-assembly--contig:-NODE-679-length-10780-cov-5.474540_pt1 | contig 10780 bp, 8 predicted proteins | sample MGYA00248257_ERZ651798 | MGnify/ENA primary metagenome ERZ651798 (study PRJEB26908, sample SAMEA4031708) | gut metagenome | biome: gut; feature: normal infant; material: stool | place: China | collected 2015 ... | reverse complement strand
GACTGGAGTTCAGACGTGTGCTCTTCCGATCTGTAATCAGCATGAATTACGATACCAACGGAATAATATGGGAAAATCCGAACAGCTATCTGAATTTCACCGCTGATACAAGAGATACGAAATCGCCCGATGGCGAGCAGGCATCCCTCACCCCATCTTGGCTTTGTGGCGACCACATCAACTGGGTTTCCGTGAATGCCAGCCACGCAGCTGCATCATCAGAAAATGCAGAAAACGGAGTACAAGTTATTACACTATACCCCAAAAGCATGGTTTGCCGCTACACCTACGAGGTTAACGGCATCCGCAAGCTAGAGCGCATAGCGGATATCAGGGCAAGCCTATCCGGCATGTCCGGTTCGCTTCTGATGGCAGCCGACAAGCTCCCCGGCTCTCTTTCCGAGCGTCTTCTTTTCGGAGGGGAAGTAATTGGCAATCAGCTGCGGGGTGGTTTCTATACGTTTGGCAGCACCCGGGGCATCGCAGCGTCTAATCTCTTCAAGCTCTTTATCAAGAGCCGATCAGGCAAGCTGTATGTTTTAGAGCAGGATGTTACCGCTCAGATTCAGTCCATTCCTGTGGTGGGTCACGTGGGTGATGTTCACATCGTCATAAACCTCGACTTCGAGATTCCGGAAGAAAGCGGGGGAAGTTCCAGCGGAGGAGCCGGATTCGATGTAGGAGTAGATGACTGGGGCGATGTGAATGTGGATATTATATGTTAAGGATGTAACATAGAAAAAAGATAAGACTATAAATCGTAAAAGATAAATATTCAAATAGTAATAGTAAAATATTTTTTTAAAGAACAGTTAATTATGAAAAAGGTAATTTTTGGAACAGCATTGGCCTCTATGGCATTGCTTTCAGCATGCTCATCAGACAACGAGCTTGCAAATGTGGGAACTACAGCAAACAACGCTATCGGATTTCATGTAGTTGGTAATAAGGCGGAGACAAGAGCTACCCCGATTACACCAGCGAATCTGTCAACAACAGATTTCGATGTGTTTGCATTTACGAATGCCGGCAATTTATTTATGGGTAAATTGTCTGACGAGCTTCCTTTTGACGATGGAGTTAATATCAAATATGATAAATCAAAATCAAAGTGGAACTACAACAATCCTTCTGATCTTCGCTATTGGCCAGAATCTCGATTGAATTTTTATGCAATTAGTCCTGGCACTTTCAATGAAAGTATGACGGGATACTATACTTGGAAAATCAGAAGTGATAAACAGCAAATCAACTATCAATGGTGTGATGAATACAATCCAGCTGTAAAAGGATATTCTAACATAGACATTATGTATGGTATCGCTAAAGATCAGACCTATACTGCTAAAAATGGAGGTATGGTAAAATTCCAATTCCATCACATTTTGTCACAGGTTGCATTTAAAGCTAAGACACAAGAGGCAGACATGGAAGTAGAAATCGAAGGTATTCGTATTTACAATTTACAAATAGCAAGTACTTTCACTTTCCCTGGAGATGCCCAAACATTACCAACACAGGCAAATTGGTCAAAGGTAGATGCAACAATAGGTAAACACTTCTTTAAAATGAAGCAGACAACCACTGTTAAAAATAGTGAGAGTGATATTTTCACAGAGCCAATGTTGTTCATTCCTCAGAGTTTGACCCCTTGGGCAACCAATGCATCAAGTCCAATGACCAAGGAGGCTGCTGATAATGCCAAGCCAATCCAGTCATATTTGGAAATCAGCTGCAAAATCAAGAAGGACGGACATCTTATCTTTGGTTCTACAAATGAGGCTGGTGTTGAGGGCTATAAATCCCTCTACGTTCCATTCGGTCCAAGCTGGGAACCAGGCAAGAGCTACATCTACACCCTCATTTTCGGTGGTGGCTACAATGACCAGGGCCAGCAAATCTTGCAGCCTATCAATTTCGATGCTGAAGTTGGAGAGTGGGGAAATGAAGATGCAACTATCAATGGCAACAAATAATCCAATCATCTTAAAAACAATACCGGGCAGGAGCATCATCTCCTTGCCCGGTATTGTTTTTTTACTCAGATGAAGGTGAAGGTCACCAATCTAATCTACATCTCCGCTTTCTGTTTTTTATGAATTGCTCAGATTCTTAATGATATCTAAAGGCAGCTGGGTAGCCTTGGCAACCTGTTCGGCAGAAAGTCCCATTGCCAGCAATCGTTGTGCTGTTTCTGTGTTTGCCTCATGTTTGCCTTCAGCCTTACCCTTTTCCATGCCTTGCTTTATGCCCATTTCCATACCTTCAGCAATTCCTTCTTCCTTACCTTTTTCCTTACCTTTCTGGTAGCTGTCATCTATGAGGGTTCTTTCAACGCTTACGGAATCCCAAAACTTATCGTAGGCTCTGAGTTCGGCATCCGAGAAACCGGAAATCTCCAGTTCTTCTACGGCTTTTCCTATCTCTGGATCATTGAGCAGGTCGGAAGGAATATCCTTCGTATTGGAATTGATTTCTGTGAGGAAACGGAGCCACAATACCATCATGCGCTTGTCGGCAATGGAATGAGGAGTGAACTTAGGGAGTTCAATGAAGGTGAAATGCAAGCCTTCGATGACCTTATTGCTGTCCTTATCGTGCACGATGCGATAGTTGTGGATGAAATCTGGAGTATCATGCGCAAAGATATCATTTATCAGGTTGAGAGAATACACTGGTTGCAGTTCGCTGTATTTTCCGCCCTTTTTAGCCTGACTCACATAGAGCTTGGATGCATTGAACAGTACTCGCTGCTGGAATGCGTCAGACCATTCCATCTGCATTTCCACGCAGAACTTCCTGCCTCTGACATCTGTGCAGAGTACATCCACAATGGTGTTTTTGCCCCCTTCGAGCTGGGGCACTAGTTCTGTAGGCAGATACTTGATTTCGTGTATCTGCTCTTCTTCGCTGAGTGGCAGGAGTGCGTTCAGAAGGCTGATCAGTCTTTTAGGGTGATTGCCGAATATCTTCTTGAACGTGAGGTCTGCCTTAGGATCTAAGTACTTCATAACCATCTGTTTTAAAATTCACTACTGCAAAGTTACGACTTTATTTTCAAACCCGCAAGAGATTTTAGGGAAAAGTTTCGGAAAAAGTTAGAGATTGTTGAATGTTGAATGTGGAGTGTTGAATGGTCTATATGCCCCGATGAACAGGTGACGTATAATTAGTCTTTGTTGATAATTACTTCTTGAATAGAGTCTGAAAACGTTAAAAAATACAAACAAGGTGTCGCATTGCCCACGAAGGAGACACCAAAAAACAAAAAATCATACCTAAAAAAACAAATATTACCCCCCACTTTCAAATAAAAACCTTATCTTTGCACCAGGATTTTTACAATCTGTATCATGAAGGATTTAAAATATTGTAAATTATAATCAAAACATAATAGATTAATATGAGAAATTATTTAACTGGAAAAGAACGATTACTGGTTGCAGCACTTGCTTTAATTCTTCCATTTTCTTTCGCGAAAGCAGAAGTAAGAGAAGATGGAAAGACCGGTCAGCAAGGCTGGTATGTAGGAGTAGAGGGTGGAATGCCTTTCGGCTTCTCTACCTTCTCAAGCTTCGGACACGACAAGACGCACCTCGGTTGGGCTGCTGGCTTATATGGCGGCTATCGTTTCAACTCCATCTTCTCGGCTGAGTTATCTGCCAAGTATGGAGAGATGAACTTGTCTGCACAAGACTGCTGCGTAGAACGTAACTGTTGGTTGGGTAGCGACGGCGTGCTTTACAAGGCAGGTGTCTTAGGCATGGACAGTTGGGAATATGCCAATCTGAAAAGCCATGTCAGAATGGGCAGATATGGGGCAAGAGTGAACGTTCATCTCCTTGGACTGTTCCATCAAACAGCTGACAGCCGATGGGATTTGGCTGTTTCACCTCATATATATGCAGTAACGACCAAGGCTGATATCCAGACTAAAGCCGATGATGCTAAGGTGATGAAAGGTTCTACCAACTGGCATTTGGGTTATGGCGCAGACTTGCAGGTTGGTTATCAACTGACCTCATGCCTGAAATTGGGTATCTATTCCGGTTTGACTCGTCTTACTGGCGAACGTATGGACGGAATGCCGGAATATCTGCATAAGAACAACTTCTTGTGGGAAAGTGGCATAAGATTAGGAATCAACTTGCCTTTTACCAATCATCATCCGTAACTCCTAAAACAAGATAGAGAATGAAAGCAAAAAGAAGATTTAATATTTGGTTATGGGTGCTGTTATGCGTCCCATGCCTGTTGGCAAGTTGCGACCATGATGTTCATGATGGTGAGGATGAAGGCGGTTTGTCAGTATCGCTCACTTGGGCTGATGAAGCCGACCAAGGTACGGAAGTGAAGGATGTGAAGCTCTGGATATTCAATGCCGATGACGGTTCGCTTGTAGAGGAAAAACATTATGGCAGTGCGCAGGAGGTGGCAAGCCAACGCTTCGCTCTTCCTGAAGGGCATTATCAGATATTGGCTATTACCAATCTCATAGAGCCATTCTTCACCACTGACCAGACCCGGTCTTTGACTAATTGGAACAATATCCAGATAGGCTTGACCAATCCTAAGGATGTGAACCATAATGCTTATTTTGGAGTGACCGACGTGAGGATTGACAACAAGGAAGGCAACTATGTGGTGCAAAACCCGATGAAGAGCGTGCTTGCCGAACTGACCATCATCATAGAGAATGTACCTAAAGGTACAGAGATGAGTGGCAAGGCATTAGATGCAGCCTGGTGTCTGTTCCCTACACAGAAGAATGGTGATGGAGAATATGGGTTGCCGAGCATAGAGCCAACGGAAGTAGAAATACCTACTATCCTGGCTACGGAATCAACCCTGAAATCGGAAGTCATCCGACTAATGCCGACCATACAGGGAAGCTCATCCTCTCATATCTATCTCCGCCTGCTGCTCCCTGACGAGACCTTGCAGGAGTTTGACATCACCGCTCCTATGATGAAGGTAGGAGGAAAGTATGAACTAAGGTTCAAGTACGAAGAGATGCGGCCGAAGATGAATCTGCAAACAGGCATCAATGGCTGGAATGACCTCAACAAAGAAGTAGAAATCAAATAATAATAATAACTTTTAAAATATTGATAAGATGAAAAAGATGACTAAGTTTTTCGCCCTTGCACTCTTGGCAGGTGCAATGGTTTCATGCAGTACAGAAGATATCGCACCTTCTACCCAGAACGATAAGGTAGCCGTACAGTTTACTGGTGTTATCAGCGTAAACACCCGTGCTGCTGGTGTAGCTTGGGCTGATGGTGACAAGATCGGTATCTTCATGACAGAAGCTGGCAAGACACTCTCTGCGGATGTAATCAGAGAGGGTGTTGACAATGTTTGCTATCAGTCAAATGGAAGTATAGCCTTTTCACCTGTTTCTGGTGGTAAGACTGTTTTCTTCCCGATAGATGGAGATGTGGACTTCTATTCTTACTATCCACAGACCACTGTCAATGACTACAAGGTAGCACTTGATGTAACAGACCAAACGAAACAAGAAACTATCGACTTCATGTATGCCAAGACAGAAGGCTGCAACAAAGCTACGCCACAGGTTGACTTGAAGTTCTTCCATAAGTTAAGCAATCTTATTTTGGATGTTCAACCAGGTAACGGTCTCACGCAAGAAGACCTTAAGAAAATGACTGTGACAGTGAAAGGTCAGAATACCAAAGCCACTTTCAATCTTGTGGATGGAACTATCTCTGGTGAAGAAACTCCTGCGGACATCACGATGAAAACTACCGAAGTTGGCAAGCTGTATGAGGCAATCCTGCTCCCTACAGAAGAAGCAAGCCGAGTGATAGAGTTTGACCTCAAGAATGGTTACGACGCTCCTTTCGTATGGACAATGCCTGTAAAACTTGAGGGTGGAAAAAGATACCACTATACAGTAGTAAAATTGAGTCGTTCTGCCGTTGATATTTCTGGAACCATTAAGCCTTGGACAGAGGCAGGAGACAATAATGAACATATAGCACAATAACAACACTTAAAATATAACGTTTATGAAGAAGTTTAAAATCTTATACATCGCTGCCGCAGCATTGCTGTTTGCAGCTTGCGCTAACGAAGAAGACGGTATCGGCAACAATGGTCCTGTTGCTGCTACCGTACAGGCGGATATTGTTAAAAACATCACACGTGCCACCACTGACGACACATGGTCTAAGAATGATGCCATTGGCGTATATGTCACATCAACAGGCTATACAACAGGAGACAACAAAAAGTATGTAACAACAAATGGGGATGGTACTTTTGAAGCTGCTGACAATAACAACATCATCTATTTCAAGGACAACAAAGAGACAACATTTAGTGCATACTATCCTTATAACAAATTCTTAACTGATGGTAAAATGAATTGGAATGTAGCTGAGGTAGTAGCAAACCAACCTTGTAAGGCTGATGTACTTTTTGCCTCAGGAGCTACTGCAAGCAAAGCATCTCCAATTGTGAATTTTACAGATATCGAACATCGCTTTAAGCATTGTATGAGTTTGGTTGAATTCAAAATTAAACCAGGGCAGGGTGTCAAATATAACAATTATAAATTAAATTGCTTAGATTTGAAAGGAATATTTACAAGCGGTAAATTTGACACAAGAACAGGTTCGGTTGAAACTATTGGTGACAGAGCTACTCTTACTCGTGTTTTTAATGATGTACCTTTTGAAAGCGAAGAAAGTTTTGCTTATATCATGTTGCCGCAAAGCCTTGAAAGCAATAAGATGGATATAGAGATTTACTTGTTGTTGAATGATAGCGAAGTAAAATACACAACCCCTATAACACCATCCACCAATGGACAATTTGAAGGTGGCAAAAAATATACATACAACATAACTGTTAAAAATACGGGGATTACTATAGAAGATGCTCATATATATCCTTGGGAAAATGGTGATTCAAGTGATTTAGACGCAGATATAGCTTTGTAATGATAAATAAGGTACTGAAAATAGGGAATACAGGGTTAGTGAGCTTGGCGGCTCACTAACTCACTAACAATAAAAAACTGAAGATTATGAAGACGATAAAACAAAGAATTTCCTATGCGGTAATGGGCCTTATGGCTATGGGCTTTACAGCATGTACGCAAAATGAGGATATGGCTCCTACGCTGAAAGGGCAGGAAATCAATGCCACTTTCTCTGTTGGAGGTATGCAGACTCGTGTCAATACATTGGGACACGGTAACAATTGGGAGAATGAGGACCTAATAAGTGTACTGCAAATTTTCGGTGATGAAGATACTAGAACTGGTGAATATAAATATGTGGAAGAAAATGGGTTATACCGTTGGGAACCTACCATAAGACTTCGCTGGGAAAAAGTGGGAAGATGCGAATTGATTGCTTGGTATCCTTCTGATATGACCAATTTTCCTATCTATAATTTGCATACAGACCAAAGTGATGAGACTCAGTTGAAAGCTGCAGATTTAATAAACGGATATTGGTACGATGTCCCTAAAGATTATGTAGATATTCCTATGAAGCATCGCATGTCGCTGGTCACGATAGTATATCATGTTGGTACTGCGGATTATCCTGATATGGATATTAGTGAACCACAAGTGTATTCAAAAAACAACAGTGTTAGATTTTTTAGAGACCAAGACCAGGGGAAATTTGTAATGAATACACCTTCTGGCAATCCTGATTGGGTAAAAGCCTGTAAGCATGACGATGGTATGTTTTCTGCAATCGTTATCCCTGGTTCCTACAAAGCTGACGAGATTTTCGTGAAATTCAAGATAGGCGACAAAAACTTCCATGCAAAAATGAGGTCAAATACGGAGTTTCAAGAGGGCCATCGCTACACCTACAAACTCGATATAGGAAAAGACAAAGTGGACCTGACCAGAATCAGCATAGATAATATGACTGGTTGGACAAATGAAGAAGAACTCAAATAAACAATGGAGGATATAACTATGCGCAAGATATTTCAATACATCATGCTGGCAGTCGTTACAATAGTAATGGCGTCATGCACAAGTGATATAGAAGAAACTACCGCAACAACAGGCAAGAGCAACGTACAGTTGGTTGTTGGTGAATTTCCGGCATTCGGAGATTCACAGACTCGTGCTATAGGTACACCTGATCCGGGCAAGACTTCATGGGCTGAAGGAGATGAACTACTTTTGGTGATAGACAACACCTTTTATGGAAAACAGTATGCAACTTTTACATATAATGGCAAGAGTTGGAAATTGACAAGTGGTGAATTGGTTTATCGGGAAGGAGACCCTGCATACATACCTCATGTATATTATGCCCCTAATTACAAATGGGAAGCCGGAAAATTAGTTTTGAAAGAAGGTAAGGTTGCTGGAACCGATGAATATATCGAGGGAAATGCAAGAATCACTGGTAATGATGAGACTATAACCGTTTCTTTTGCCGGAGCAACACGCAACTATTCCCGCCTCCGCATTGCAACTATGCCAAATAAGCCAATAACAGTTGACATCAATTATTTCACTCCTGCGGGCAGCAGCGATATGAAATGGGATCAAAATTATGCCCTTACTTCGGATGAAAAGGGCAATGCCTATTTATATGGTAATTTTGTAACAAATTCCGAATTCACTGTGAAATATGAAGAAGCTCCTTTGGCAACTTATAAATTCTCGCAAGAATCAAAAAATGCTAAGAGTTATGCTCTGGATGCTACTGTTGTTTCGGCAAATAGTGCAGAAGAAATAAAGTCAGCTATTGAGCAAAAAGTAGCAGATAGCAAGACTGCCATAAGACTCAACCTCGCTTCTGATGCTGGCGCTAATGAGTTTAATGCTATCCGTGAAGCTTTTGAGAAAGTAAAATCTGGCACTATAGATCTCACTCTAATAGGATGCAAGGAAATTCCTGCAAATGGTTTGAATAACCAATCAGGAGGACTAGAGGCATTAAAGTCTATTACTTTGCCTGATGTGACAAAAGTTGGAAAGTATGCCTTATACTTCTGTGTGGATTTGGAAGAAATTTGTGCTCCGAATGTTTCTGCTATAGATGAAGGTGCATTTGCAGAATGTCTCAAATTGAGAAAAGTAACTTTGGGAGAACTCACGGATGTAAAAGGTGACTATGAACACGGGGGTGGTATTTTTGGCTACGATTCTCATCCTATAGAAAATATAGATTTAGAGTTGTCTGAAAAACAGAGAATAATGACCAGGAAACTAATTGATGGTCGTTATTGTTGGACTCCAACTGAAGAACCCTATCAGATGAGTAAAGACCATACAAGCAGATCTTTCCTTGGAATGACATTCAATTCTATAAAATGTGGACGTATCAAATTTGAATAACAACTTGGAAATTAATAACATTAGATAAACTCCTAAGCTGGGCAGGAGTATAAGTTGCCCAGCAATTATATCCCCCCGCACCTCACGGGAAACGACAAGGGTCTATATGCCACGATGAACAGGTGGCGTATAGACCCTTGATTATATGGAGATATTCATAATCTACCTGGCATCAAACCAAAGTAGTCATTTTCAGAAAATCTCGCAGATGAATGTGCTTAATGCCATCAATATTGGTTTGACCATAAAGCCTATCCATAGAAATCACGTATTTGGGATGACTGTCTTTTATCAATTTCAAATTGCCGAATTCACGCTCTACCGTTTCCTCAGAAGCCAGCAGATAGGTAACTTGCACATACGCCACACTATCCGCTTTCTCGGCAACAAAATCAATCTCAGCCTTATACATCTGACCAACATATACTTTATACCCCATCCTGCACAAATGGATATATACAGCGTTTTCCATCACCTTTTCGATATCAAAACGCCTGTTGCCACCTATAATATGATTCCTGATTCCCAGGTCTTCGAAATAGAACTTGTCGCCTAACTCGAAAAGTCGCTTGCCATGAATGTCGTATCTGTTGACTCGATCGATAATAAAAGCATTGCTTAAATACTCCAAATACGTGAGAATCATCTTGGCAGACGTTTCGGTGTTCTGGCTTTTCAGAAATTTTACAATACTCGTTGCTGAGAATTGTTTACCGATATTATCGCTCACAAACTTCAGCAGCGTTCGCAACAATGGTATGTTTCTGATGTTTTCTCGCTCTATGATATCACGAAGTACTATCGTATTATACACATTGTCAAGATAATCTTCTACCAAATCCGTATTTTCCAATCCTAAACTGCGCAACTGAGGGAGCCCGCCATACTGCAGATACAGATTCAAGGAAGCATCATCATCCTTCAGTTCATGGAACGTCAGAAACTCTTCATAGCAGAGTCCTCTAATGCGATAAGCAATATATCTGCCTCTCAGGCGAGTTGCCAGTTCGCCCGAAAGCATCTTGGCGTTGCTGCCGGTAATCATAATCTGGCAGGTATCATCCGATTGGATACTGAGGAGTGCTTTCTCGAAATCAGAAATCTCCTGCACCTCATCAATAAACAGATAGTTTTCCTTACCCTCAACGATGTTGGCTGCTACATAAGCCTCCAGATCCTGATAGTTGGCTATCATATCAAATGAGTTTTTCTCCTTATCTATATAGATAACGTGATTTTCTTCATTCTCAGCGATGTGATTATAAATTCGCCGCATCACACAACTCTTGCCGACACGCCTCTGGCCCGTCAATGCAATCATCATTCCACGTCCAAACATGCGTTCGATACGATTGGATGTACTTCCCTGAAAAAGGTTGTCACTTAGGAACAAACAGAAGTGACAATGAAACGTAAGACAAGAATTGAACGTGT
>ENA-OWON01000678-OWON01000678.1-gut-metagenome-genome-assembly--contig:-NODE-678-length-10785-cov-3.097964_pt1 | contig 10785 bp, 12 predicted proteins | sample MGYA00248257_ERZ651798 | MGnify/ENA primary metagenome ERZ651798 (study PRJEB26908, sample SAMEA4031708) | gut metagenome | biome: gut; feature: normal infant; material: stool | place: China | collected 2015... | reverse complement strand
GAATAGCGGGAAAGAATTTCGCCGTCTTTAATAAAGAAGAGTGTAGGGATAATGGTAATATCCAGCTCTTCGGTAAGGGCAGGCTCTTTATCAATATCAATTTTGACAATGTCGATTTTATCGCCCAGTTCTTTGTCAATGTCTTCCAGTACGTAGCTCAGCATTTTGCAGGGACCGCACCAGGTAGCGAAAAAATCTGCCAGGAAAGTTTTCTTTTCTGCCAGCATCTGTTTAAATTCAGCGGCGGTAGGATAAATAATAGCCATGTGTTTCACTTCCTTAATATATTATGAATATAACGCGACAGACGCGTAAATGTTCTGATACTATTATACAATAAATAATGATTTTTGTTTAGAAGTATTTTATGAAAGATAAAATTTGTATTTAATAAAATAATGGCAGTAAATTTGACAATATGAGAAAAAAATTTTGGCTTTTTTAAGTTTGATTTATTTTTTTATAATATAAGAATGATAAAATCTTAAAAATAAAAGATTTACATAATTATGTATAAATAAAAAAATATCAATATATTGTAATCAGCGTTTTTGCTATACAAATTATATCTGTAAATGTTAAAATAAATATGAAAGAGTGAATGATTATGAAAAAAGTAATGCTTGTTTCATAATAACGGCTTAACAGATAATAGGAGGTGTTTTTTATGAAAAGAAATTTACAGTACAGTGTAATGATTAGCATTTTAGCCATTGGTATGCTGGGAACTACTGCTGCTTGGGCGGCAAATACTGGTGGAAAAGTAATTCAAAATGGTATGACATGGGCTTATGCTGGAACAAAAGCTCAGGGCAGTAATGTTCATGTAGACTCTGCGTTAGATTCTAAAGTCACTGAGATTATAGGTGGTTTGTCAGTACAAGGTAACGTAAGTTCTAATACCCTTACTATTGCCGGCGGTAAATTTAGTAGGTTTGATATGATTACCGGCGGAGCGACAATGAGGGGTAGCGCTAATGGTAATACAGTAAATATCACTGGTGGTAATATTGATATGACTGGTTATATTGCTGGTGGTTTAGGCGTTACTAGTGCTACAAATAATAAAGTTAATATCAGTGGCGGCACAATAGAGGGGATTATTTATGGAGGCTATACTCAAACTACTAACCCTAGTACTGTAAGTGGTAATACTATTACAATTAGTGGTGCGGCAAATTTAGAAGAGGCTTATTTAAGTGGCGGCGATAGTTATGATGATACTGTTACGCTTACGAATAATAAGCTTGTTATTGATGGTTGGAGCGGGTCTGTAAAAAAAGCAGAAAATTTTAATAGCATAGATTTTAAAAATATACAATGGAAAAATGGTGGGACTGTTCTTAAACTTACTGATTATGGTTATGAAAGCCTGAAAAAGACAAATATCAACCTTGTTAGCTTGGCTGGTGGTACTAAACCGGCTGTTAATCAAAGTATGTATATTATTAAAGGCGATAGTTTAGGAATAGATAAAAATAAGGTTACAGTAAGTAAAGAGTTTAGTGCTGGAGTGGCATTAGTTGGTACAGGAGAAGCTAAGGTTGTTGATGACGGACTTAAATATACTATTAACAGTCTAATGCTGAATTCTCAGACGCATTTGGTAGTGCAGAATCATGCGGTAGCAGCGGCCTTTGTCAATCAGGGAACTGACCTTATTTCTGATAGTTTGGATACCTTGAGCCGCGACGATAAATATGGTGTTAAGACTTTTGCTGCAGTACATGGTAACCACAGTAAATATGATGTAAACAGTGACCTTAAAATAAACGGCTGGAGTGGCATTGTTGGTGTGGGTAATGAAAAAGATATTGGCAATGGTGATTTCAGCTGGGGCGCATTTTTTGAAAATGGCAGTGGTACTTACAGAACATATAATAGTTTCAATGATGACTTCTTCCGCGGCGATGGTAATGTAGTGTACAACGGCGGCGGTGTAGCAGCTCGCTTTGAACAAGATAACGGAGTTTATACAGAAGGCAGTTTGAGAGCCGGCCTGCTGAAAAATGAAATGAAAGATGCCTTGAGAGATGGTGCTGGTAACAGTTATGGTTACAAGTCTGAAAGTACCTATTATGGCGCTCATATCGGAGTAGGTAAAATAATCAGTCTTGATGCAGATAAAGATCTTGATATTTATGGTAAATTCTTCCATACCTATACGGAAGGGGATACTTTTACTGTAGCTGGCGATAAGTTTGATTTGGACGGTATAACCAGTGATAGACTGAGGATTGGTGCAAGACTGACGACTAATAAAGAAAACAAATTCAGTACTTATTACGGCTTAGCGTATGAATATGAATTTAATGGTGATGCTGATATGAGGGTTGAAAATATGAGCACACCGCAGCAAAGCCTGAAGGGAAGCAGCTACATGGCAGAAGTTGGCGTGAACTATCAGCCAAGCAGTGATTCTCCCTGGAGTTTTGATTTAAGTATGCGTGGCTATGCTGGACAGCGTGAAGGTTTCAGTGGTAACGTACAGGCTGTATACAGCTTCTAAAGAATGTAGTATTTTCTAAATTCAATAAACATATGTGCAAAAGCACTGTGAGGGCTGAAAAGTTTTCACAGTGCTTTTTTGATAAATAAAAACAGTAAAATTAGGCATAAATTTTTTCAAAAAACTATAGATGAATAATTGCTCATATGTTATAATGTAGCCAAGAAGAACGTAAGCAGTTGTGTAAAGTATATATGAACGATTAATCATATATAATGGCAGCTGCTAAAAATTTTTAGATGTTATATGAATAGTTACTCATATATAATAGGAGGGAAAGAAGATGACAGAGAAAAAGCAGCTGCATGATTCCTGCACTTTGCATAAGCATGAACATGAAGCTGAACGTGGCTGTGAATGTAACCATCAGCATACTTCCTGCTGCGGCGGGCAGCATGCAGAACATCAGCATACTTGCTGTGAGGCAGAACATACGGCGGAGGTGCGCACGATACTTGCATCAGACGGTGAAGGATTTTTAACCCGCACCTATTTGCTGCAGGGACTGGGCTGTGCCAACTGCGGTGCCAAGATTGAACGCGCAGTAGGGCAGCTGCCGGAGGTAGAAGCAGCGCTTTTAACCTTTGCTACGAAAAAACTGCAGGTGCAGGTTAAAAGCGGTGCTGATCTTTTAGCGGCAGTGCAGGAGGTCTGTGACAGTATCGAAGAAGGTATATCTGTAGAAGAAAGCGGCGCTGCAGCCAAGCAGGCAGGAGCGGCTAAGCCCAAAGGATTGTCCGCCCGTCAGCGGTCTCTTGCAGAAATTATCAGCGGCGGGGTGTTGTTCATTGCTGCTGAATGGCTGGGAGTTTTGCCGGAGGCTTACCATTTACCGGCGCTATTGGTGGCTTACCTTATCTTAGGCCGCACTATTATCATGGCGGCGGCACGCAGTCTGCTGAAAGGACACGCGCTGGATGAAAACTTTCTCATGACTATTGCGACATTGGGCGCTTTTGCTATCAACGCCTGGGAAGAAGCTGTTGGCGTTATGCTCTTTTATCGTGTAGGCGAATATTTTGAAGAACTGGCGGTAGAAAAAAGCCGCAGTCAGATTATGGAAGCTGTAGATTTGCGGCCCGAAACAGTGCAGCTGGAAACAAGAGACGGCGTGCGGGAGATTGACGCTGCTGCAGCTAAAGTTGACGATGTACTGCTGGTACGCGTGGGCGACCGCATACCGCTGGACGGTATTATTGTAGAAGGAGAAAGTTTGCTGGATACTTCCGCTATTACAGGCGAGCCTGTGCCCGTTGCTGTACGCAGCGGCGACAGGGTAATGTCCGGCTGCGTGAATACCAGCGGCATGCTCAGACTGAGAGTAGAAAAAGTACTGGCTGAGTCTATGGTGTCCCGTATTTTGGATTCAGTGGAGAAAGCTGCAGCCAGCAAGCCCCATATCGACCGTTTTATTACCAGTTTTGCCCGTGTCTACACTCCTGTAGTAGTTGGCCTTGCGGCTCTAACAGCTATTGTACCGTCACTTGTAACAGGCGAGTGGCAGTACTGGATTTATACGGCACTGACATTTCTGGTTATCAGCTGTCCCTGCGCTTTGGTACTCAGTGTGCCGCTGGCGTTTTTTAGCGGCATCGGTGCGGCTTCCAGACGGGGCATTCTCTTTAAAGGCGGCATCGTTATCGAAGCTTTGAAGTACGTAGCAGCGGTAGTGCTGGATAAGACAGGTACGGTAACGAAAGGTGAATTTGCCGTACAGAAGCTGCTGCCTGCAGAAGGCGTAACCGAAGCGGAACTGCTGCAGCTTTGCGCCGGTGCGGAACAGGCCTCCGTACATCCCATTGCAGTCAGTATTGTACAGGCGGCGCGCAGTCGTGGTCTGGAACTACTGCAGCCGGAAAGCTTTCAGGAGGTTGCCGGTGAAGGGCTGGCAGTGCATATAGGTGCTGACGAGCTTTTATGCGGCAACAGAAAGCTTATGCAGCGTTATGGTGTTACTGATGTGCCGCAGGCGGAAGCAATTTCCGGAAGTGAGGTGCTGGCTGCCCGCAACGGACAGTATTTGGGACGTATCATTATCAGCGATACTTTAAAGGCGGATGCTGCGGCGGCGGTGAAAAAACTGCAGCAGCAGGGATTGGCAGTAATTATGCTTACGGGCGACAGCCAGGAGGAAGCAGAGGCGGTAGCTAAGCAGGCCGGTATTAAGGAAGCTTACGGCAGATTACTGCCACAGGATAAATTTACTCATCTGCAGCAGCTGCGTGAAAAATATGGGCCGGTAATGTTTGTTGGCGACGGCATTAACGATGCACCGGTGCTGGCGGGTGCCGATGTAGGTGCAGCTATGGGCAGCGGTGCGGATGCGGCTATTGAAGCAGCAGACGTGGTATTTATGAAATCGGATATGGGTGCAGTGCCGCAGGCATTGGCTCTGGCCCGCAGTACGGCAGCTATCGCCTGGCAGAACGTAGTTTTTGCTCTGGCAGTAAAAGCAGCTATTATGGCGGCAGGCGTTTTCGGCTACGCTTCCATGTGGGCAGCAGTCTTTGCTGACAGCGGTGTGGCGCTGCTGTGCGTACTCAATTCCATCAGACTGTTATATATGCACAGATAAACAAAAGGCAGTATGACTGAAATATGTCGTACTGCCTTATTTCATTCAGCCTAAACATACTTGCACAATAAGTAATAAAATACTAACTTTTAAAAAGAGTTAGCAAAAGCTAAAATTTTCATTGACAAACTAAACAGCTGATGATATATTTTACATGAGTTATCTATTGCTAACTACAAGCTAAAACGCAGGAGGAATATATGAACTTAAACGATGCTGTGGAAGGCAGGGAATATATTATCCAGGCTGTAGATTCCGGCGATGAAGAAGTAGACGCTTTCCTGTTATCGCTGGGCTGTTACAGCGGCGAGCCGGTTACGGTTATCTCTCATCTGCAGGGCGGCTGCATTATCTCCGTCAAGGATGGCAGATATACTATTGACAGGGAACTGGCAGAAACTATTCTTATCTGAAATAAAGGGCTGGCGCAGCCTTTTATTTTTAACCATTGGTTAGCTTGTGCTAATTTTAGCTGAATATATAAAGCAGGTGTATGAAGGAGGAAGCAAATATGAAAATTGCACTGACAGGTAATCCCAACAGCGGCAAGACTACCATGTATAATGCCTTGACTGGCAGACATGAAAGAGTCGGCAACTGGGCAGGCGTTACCGTAGACAAAAGAGAAGCCTATATTGAAAAGAAATATTACTCAATTTAATAGACTCCATTATATCACTCCATTTTATCACTAATTAGTTATTATACAAGAAAGTTTCCTAAAAGAAAAGAAAATATCAACTATTTTCTTTAAAAAATTTTGGTACTTTCTACTAAATAAACAATTAAAAGCTACTATTATGATATTTACTACTTTAATAGTAGCAGCAAACAAGTTAATTTTCCCCGTTTTTTTCTTTAATTCTAATAATTAATTCTCCGTCTTTGCTATAACCATACTTTTCTCTGGCATATCTTAAAACATAGTCTTCATCTTGTAATTTAGTAACTTCTTGTTCTAATACTTCTTGCTTTTCTTGAAGTTCTTGGTATTCTTTTTCTAACTTTTTCTTTTGGACAACATTATTACCTATCGCTACCCAGTCTCTTACTAAACCACTAAATACTACAAATACAATAGCAATTAAAAATATTAAAATTCCTTTTCTTTGTAAATTCTTAAGAAATAAAGCTTTCTTACTCTTTTTCACTATACACACGACCCTTTATCAATTAAATTTTATCATTAATATAATTTTTTTTCTATAAAGTAGCCAATATTTACGATTTTTTTACATAATCCACATTATTATTTATATTTTTTCGTTTTAACTAAAATTAAAAAAGAGATAAGTTTAAAATTAAAACTAAATATCTCTTTAAAATAACTACTCATTAAAATACACATATATCATATTCTCCAGAAAATCATCTTACAATTTTTTCTTATAACAAATCTTACCACCTACTAGAATACCAAGTATTAGCAAAATAATAAAATATATATGAAAAATTCCTTTATTTATAAAATAAAAAATATCAATATAACCAATTACTATTAAAAAACTTATTAACATATAAATAATAATTTTACTAAAATAGTTACTATTATCCAAGAATCTTTTATTAAAGCGATAAAACCAATTTATAAATATTCCATAAATAAAAGAAACGACAAAACATATCAACTGTAACTTTATACTCACTTGAATAACTTAGCAAGAATACCATTATCTTTCTTACTATCCTTCCCATCCAAATAAACTAAAGAATTTATTTTACCTTTTATTTGCAAATTACCATCGATAATATCTAGTTTAACTATTTCTAGATTACTTCCTTTAAGTACTAATGGTCCTAAATTTGTATCCATAACAAATTCTTCTGGGTCAAAGCTAACTAATTTTTTTAAGCCTGACAGACTAACTTTTTTCCTATCATTTAATTTAATCTCACTAATTAACGTTACACTTTCTAATCTATTATCCATATTATCACCAGTTAATTATATGTTTTTCAAAAAGAATTATTAATATAAATTAAAAAACTTTCCACCATCCACTCAAAGAAGAGTTTTATCTTTTTAATACCTCTTTATTAATAAGCATTTAATGTTTAAAAAAGCACCATATATAAATAATGAAAATAACTAATAAGACTTATTATGTTTTATAAATATATAAGATAATAAAGTACTCTTAAAAAAGAATAATTACAAGTTAAAAATTAAAAAAGCTACCTAGATATGATATGAACCCCGTTTCTTGGACATGGAAACGAGGTTTTTATATGTCAAAATTAAGTTGCGAAGATAAAATAAATATTTATAATAATAAAAAAGAAGGAATGTCAATAAAGGCATTATCAAAAAAATATGATGTAAGAGATAATGTTATTAAGTATCTTGTAAGAGTAATAGATAAACATGGATATGAAGTTTTAAGAACAAATAAAAATAATTATTATTCCCCTAATCAAAAAGAACAAATTATTAATCGAGTATTAATTGATGAAGAAAGTATATTTTCTGTTGCAGTTGATGAAGGATTGTCTAGTGATGGATTATTACGGAATTGGATTTCAAAATATAAAGAAAATGGTTATAATATAGTTGAGCGAAAACGTGGAAGGAGTCCAACTATGTCTAAAAAAGAATTGAAATCTAAAGCGACCGAAACTATTGAAGAAGAAAATGAAAGATTAAGAAAAGAAAATTTATATCTAAAAGCGGAGCTAGAATACTCAAAAAAATTGAGAGCCGTTGTTCAAGCAAGGAAGAATCAGCAACAGAAGAAAAAGTAACTGTTGTAAGTGAACTTCGGCTAGAATATCCTTTAGTGATTCTTCTACAAGTATCAGGTTTAGCTAAATCAGTATATTATTATACTTTATCTAAAGCAGATAAAGATAATAAAAATAAGAAAATAATAGATAAAATAAAAGAAATATTTATTAATAACAAAGAAAGATATGGTTATCGTAGAATTACATTAGAATTAAGAAATCAAGGCTATAACGTTAATCATAAGAAAGTATATAGAATAATGATTAAATTAGGTTTAAGACCATTAAAAAGAAATAAAAGAAAATATTCATCTTATAAAGGAACCATCGGTAAAATTGCTGATAATTTAATCAAGAGAGATTTTAATGCAGGAAAGCCTAATCAAAAATGGTATACTGATGTAACTGAATTTAATCTTCGCGGTGAGAAATGTTATTTATCACCAATATTAGATGGATATAATGGTGAAATAATATCTTATAATACTTCTAAATCGCCTAATTTAGAACAAATAAATGATATGCTTGATAAAGCATTTGATGGCAAAAATCTAGAAGGATTAATATTTCATTCAGATCAAGGTTGGCAATATCAACACCAATCCTATCAACAAAGATTAAAAAACAATGGTATAAAACAAAGCATGTCAAGAAAAGGAAATAGTATGGATAATGGCATGATGGAAAATTTCTTTGGATTACTTAAAACAGAAATGTTTTATGATCAAGAAGATAAATATAAAAATATAGATGAATTAATCTTAGCGATAGACGACTATATTAATTACTACAATTATGATAGAATTAAAGTAAAATTAAAAGGACTGTCTCCTGTAAATTACAGGTTACAATCCTCTAATTAGAAACTATTAATAAACTGTCCAACTTTTGGGGTTCAGTTCAATATCCAGGTAGTACTCACTATTCTGCTTTTTTATATTCAGCAATAATAGCATCTTCTAATTGTTTTCTTGCATCAGGATTAATTGGATGAGCTATATCTCTGTATCCACCAGTAGCAGTTTTTCTACTTGGCATTGCAATAAATAAGCCATTATCTCCTTCAATAATTCTGATATCATGTACTGCGAATGAGTCATCTAAAAGAATTGATGCTATTCCTCTCATTCTTGAACCTTCTTTTTCGATTTTACGAACTGTAACTGATGTAACTTGCATATAAATTCTCCTTCTATTGTCTATTACAACATATCTTAATTTTAAACCAAGTATTACCAAAAATCAAGCATCTTGATATTACTCGACAATTACTTTACATATGATAGATGCAAACATCCCCAATTGCCACATCAGCATAAGTAAAACTTTTATTAACACCGTCTACTAAAACTTCGCCGTCGGTTGCATCATAAAATCTTGGTACTAGGTTAATAAGGCTACTTTTACCTGAGCCAGTCGAACCAATAAAAGCAATAGTTTCTCCTTTATTAACTTTAAATGAGATATTACGTAATAAATATTCATCGGCATCTGGATATTTAAAGGATACATTTTTAAATTCAACGGTTCCTACCTCTGTAGGTTTGATATCATCCTTACCATCTTCAATACTAACTTTGCAATCTAGAACTTCATTAATACGGCGAGCTGATATTTGAGCACGAGGCCACATCATAAAAATCATGGCAAGCATTAAAAATGACATAATAACTTGTATACCATAACTAGAGAAAATGACCATATCACTAAATAAACTAATTTTAACACTGATAATTGCATTATTTATTAAATATGTTCCAATAGCATAAATTCCCAAAGTTAGACCATTCATGACAAGCATCATAATGGGATTTAGGATGGCAAAGCATTTTTGGTTAAATAATTGCATATTCGTTAAGTCATCATTTACTTTTTCGAAACGATTTTCTTGGTATTTTTCCGCATTGAAAGCTCTTATAACACGGATACCGGTAATAGATTCTCTAGTTACATTATTGATTTTATCAATAAGTTTCTGAACTTTTTCAAATCTTGGTAAAACGATTAACATTAAGCCAATAACTACACATAGTAAAATTACTACACAGCCGGCTGTTAACATACTCCACTCAATGGATTTATTTAGAATTTTAGTAATTGCCCAAACAGCCATAATTGGAGCTTTAATAAGTAATTGTAAACCAATAGATATAAGCATTTCTAACTGGGTAATATCGTTAGTCGTACGAGTAATTAAACTACTAGTTTGAAATTGTTTAACTTCGGCGGTACTTAAGTTTAAAACTTTGTGATAAACTTTGCTTCTTAAAGTATAAGAAAAGTTTGCTGATAAGTTACTAGCTAAAAAGCCAACAATACAAGCAGAAATTAGGGAACCGAAGGCACAAAGCAACATATAACCGCCTTGACGTAGGATATCTGCCATAGCAGCACCGTCAGTTTGAACAAGTCTAGTAATAGCAGACATATAATCAGGTAGTTTTAAATCTAACCATACTTGAAAAACAACTAAAACAATGCTTACAATTATCATACCTATATCTTTTTTGGTAAAATTTTTAAATAATTTAAACATTTTTATTCCTCTCTTCTTTTATTAAATTTCCTTCCAATTTTTGTAACAGTCTTATCAATTCTTTTTTTTCTTCTTGGGTAAAATTTTGTTCTAAAATACTTTCCATTTTTACTAATTCATTAGATACTCTCTTAGTATTATTAATAAAAATTTTAGTAAGTTTAACTTCATTCTTTCTAGGGTCTTCGGTATCTACTTTTCTTCTTATAATATCATTTTTTTCCATAGTCGTAAGAATACCACTTACAGTTGAACGCCTTAAGTTAAAAGTATCACAAATGTCTTGCTGAAATACTTTCTTATTTTGATTTTTAAGTAAGTAATTCATAATCATAACTTGCATGGGACTAATGCGATGTCTGGCTTTTTTATCAAATTTATCTAATATGTAACGTCCTATTAATTTATCAGTATTGATTATATGATACCCTATTGAATTAT
>ENA-OWON01000673-OWON01000673.1-gut-metagenome-genome-assembly--contig:-NODE-673-length-10885-cov-10.004904_pt1 | contig 10885 bp, 10 predicted proteins | sample MGYA00248257_ERZ651798 | MGnify/ENA primary metagenome ERZ651798 (study PRJEB26908, sample SAMEA4031708) | gut metagenome | biome: gut; feature: normal infant; material: stool | place: China | collected... | reverse complement strand
AACGAAAGGGCAGTTTGATAAAACCGCAAGACTGCTTTTTCGTTTACAACAACTCCGATTGTTTCCTTAACAATTTGGGCAATGGCGAATCACATGGTTTGCCGGCAGCGGTATTCCTTTGGCGTGCATCCGTATTTTTCTTCAAATTTTTTGAAGAAGAACCCAGTATTCTCATATCCCACGGCAATGCTGATATCGCAGGTCGGCAGCGTGGTGGTACGCAGCAACATGGCGGCTTGTGATAACCGCTGGTTCTGGATGAGTTGTTTATATGTATAGTTTGTATGCTTTTTGATATACGAAGAGAGATAGTTCGGATGCATATGGAAGAAAGCCGCGGTCGATTCCAGCGTACAGTCTGCGCAGTTGGTTTCTATATAACGCAGGATGGCGTAAATATGGTTGGAGGAAGAGAGGCTTGCCAGTTCCATGTTGTGCTGGAAGTAATTGATTAACTCGCAAATCAATAAAGTCATCTGTGCGTCAAGCATGGCGACGGACGTAACGGAGGGCGAGTAGAATTCACACAGAAACTGGTTGACAAATAATGTCAGCCGGTTTCTTTTTTTGGCGGAAAACAGGATATAGTTATCCCGTCGGGACTGGCTGTTGAGCGCCTCAATGAGAAATTGCGTGATAAAATTCTTTTTTGCGAGTTTCTCAAAGAAGTTGTTGTTTAAATATTCTTTGGTAATCAAAAAATTAATCATAATATCTTCTTCATTACATTTTGTCGTGCGGTGAGGCGTATTCGGGCTGATTAAAAGAATCTCTCCGGCAGATAAAGTGAGGGATACGTCATTGAGTGTAAATGTACAGCTGCCGGAATAGACATAGCAAAGCTCCAGCCATTCGTGAATATGCAGGGGAACCGTCTCAAAGCGGTCCTGCTTGATGACTGCAAAATTTTGGTAATTGGCCAGAACCTTGTTCTCCGAGAGCGCCATCTGCATACTGAGCGGGGTAGGCGTGAAACAGTAGCAGAGTTCCCCCGACGCCGTGGTGATTGTCTCGATACCGGGATAATCATTGGTAGCTCCCAAGAGATTCTGTTCTTCCTGTGCAGTGTGTTTTCGCAGATAAGTATCCAGTCCGGAATCCGTCAACATTGGTATATCCTCCCATATTTTTAAAAATATTTAAAAATCCGCCTTCATCGGCTGCCTTCGCATGTTTTTCAGGTTTCAAAGTCATGGCTTTCATGCAAATGTAAAGGTATGCTCTTTGGCACTTTGCATTTTTATCATTATACAAAACATTTGCGGATGCATCAATATAAATCTTAAGTTTGGTAGGTAAAATGATGAAATTCCGTAAATGATTTTATGAGGCAAATCCATTATACTCGAATTACAGTGTACACAATGAAAAAAGGAAGGAGCTTGGAAAACAGCAATATGAATCAGATTTACGCAGCAAAAACAAATCATATCACGAATCCGGTGGGATTTTTACTGAATCCGGTGGTTTTTTCGTGGAAGGTCAGAGAATGCAGGGGAAAGAACCAGAGATGTGCCAGAATCCTTGTGGCAAAGGATGAAACCTTCGCGGATGTTCTTTGGGACACCGGGGAGGCAAAGCTCGACAGTCTGGCTGTAAAAGCGGAGATGAATCTGGAGCCTTGTACCAGATATTACTGGAAGGTAATCGTTACTACGGACGCAGACGAAGTGCTGGAGTCCGACGTACAGTTCTTTGAGACGGCAAAGAGGGACGAGCCGTGGGTGGGAAAATGGATTACCTGCGACAGCAGGATGGAACGCCATCCCATTTTCTCAAAGCGAATCATTCCCCGTGGAAAGGTAAAAAAAGCCCGTCTCTATCTCTGCGGACTGGGGCTTTATGAGGCATATTTTACGGATGGAGAGAAAACCGAAACAGATATTTTAAAATCCGCAAAAATCGGGGAAGAATATCTGACCCCGTACTGCAATAACTACAATCAGTGGTTACAGTATCAGACGTATGATGTGACCGCGCAGATGCAGCGCGAAGGTGTGTTGTCCGTTCTTTTGGGGAATGGGTGGTACAAAGGGAGGTTCGGGTTCAATCAGACAGAACAGAAAGGATTTTACGGCGACGAGTGGAAACTGCTGGCAGAGGTGCATCTGGAATATGAGGATGGCACACAAGAGATAATCGGCACGGATGACACATGGGAAGTGACAAGGAGCAATCTGTTTTTTTCCAATATATATGACGGGGAGAAACGGGATGATACCTTGGAACCTGTCGAACCTGTCAGCGCGCAGCTTGCTGAGGCGCCGCAGGGGCGACTGACGGAGCGGCTGTCCCTTCCGGTGACTGTGCATGAACAGTTTACACCGAAGGAACTGATTCACACCCCGAAGGATGAATGGGTGTTTGACTTAGGGCAGGAGATTACCGGGATTTTCAAACTTCATGTCCATGAGCCGAAAGGAAAAGAAATCAGAATCCAGACAGGCGAAATCCTGCAGGACGGATGTTTTTATAACGAAAACTTAAGAACCGCTTTGTCGGAATATGTGTATATCTCTGACGGGGAAGAAAAAGACATTGTTCCGCATTTTACATTTTACGGATACCGGTATGTAAAAATCAGCGGGGTAACCAATGTCTCCTGTGAAGATTTTACGGGAATGGCACTCTACAGTGATTACGAAGGTACCGGTAGTATACAGACAGGAAATGAACTGGTAAATCAGTTGATTTCCAATGTGGAATGGGGCATGAAGGATAATTTCTTAGATGTGCCGACAGACTGTCCGCAGAGAGATGAGCGCATGGGATGGACAGGCGACACACAGGTGTTTTCGGGTACGGCATGTTATCTGGCGGATACCTATGCATTTTACAGAAAATATCTGTACGATTTGTATAAGGAACAGCTGATTGCCGGAGGGATGGTTCCGGAGGTGGTGCCGACCTTCGGTCCGTCGAAATGTTCCTGTGCATGGGGCGATGCGGCCTGTATCGTTCCGTGGAATGTCTATCTGTTCAGCGGGGATGCTACCATATTGGAACAGCAGTTTGACAGTATGAAGGCTTGGGTGGACTATATCCGTAAGGTGGACGGAGAGCACCACGGATGGAGACATTCCTTCCATTACGGAGACTGGCTGGCGCTTGACCGGGTGGGAGCCGCGGCGGGAAATGTATACGGAGCGACCGATGAAGGCTATATTGCGGATATTTATTATGCGGCAAGCGCGGAGCTTACAGCGAAGGCAGCGGCGGTTCTCGGGCGAAAGGAAGAGGAAAAACAATATCGGGAAATCGCCGAAAAACAATGGCGTGTGGTAAAAGAAGAATATTTTACCCCGACCGGAAGATGCGCGGAAAAGACACAGACGGGTCTTCTGCTGGCTCTGAAATATCATTTGTCAGAGGACGAAGAGCTGACCAGAGAGATGTTAAAGAAACTTTTCCGCGAGAGCAGAAACAAATTGAATACCGGATTTGTGGGAACCTCTCTTTTGTGTAATGTGTTGACCGATAACGGAATGACGGATACCGCCTACCGCCTGCTTTTGAACGAGGAGTATCCGGGGTGGCTGCACGAAGTGAAACTGGGAGCCACCACAGTCTGGGAACGATGGAATTCACTGGATGAAGACGGTAAGATATCCAGTACCGGAATGAACAGTCTCAACCATTATTCTTACGGGGCGATTCTGGAATGGATGTTCCGCCATGTGGGAGGAATCCATCTTTTGGAAGAATCTCCGGGAGGCAGAAGGGTTGCAATTTGTCCGAATGTCCATTATGATTTGAGACAGGTAAAGACCGTGTATGACTCGGCAAGCGGACGGTATGAGTGCGGCTGGGAAATCACGGATGATAACAGAATCAAAATCAGCATCACGATTCCGTTTGGCGGAGAAGGCGAGGTGCGATTGCCGCATGCTCCGGAGATTCTGTTTGAAGATAAGACAAATCCACTATTCGCAACAGTGGTGAACGGTATTTGTTATATCACTGCAGGAAACTATGAAGTCGTATATGAGGCAACTGAGAAGTTAAAGAAAATATACAGCGTGGAGTCAAAGCTGGAAGATTTGCTGAACCATCCGCAGATACGGGCATTTTTATCGACGATGACCGAGGTGGATATGATACCGGATGCGGTCTATGGATTGTCGTTTCGGCAGGTGGCGGAGATGTTTTCAGGACCGATGGATGAAGGACAGGCAGAGATGTTGAATACAGCATTATCACAATATTAAGGCGGAGAGAACAAATGAGTGAGAAGAGTAAAAAACAAAAGGTTAGTATCGTGGAAAAAATGGGCTTATTTATGGTATGTGCGGGAAATATTCCACTGATGGGATTATTGTCAGGATTCTTTATGATTTACTATACGAATGTGGTTGGTCTGGAACCGGCAGCACTGGCGACCCTGTTTTTAATATCCAAGGTGGTGGATGGAATCAGCGACCCGATTATGGGATATTTTCTGGACAAATTTCCGGTAACAAAAATGGGAAAATTTCGCCCTATGATTATTCTGGGAACAATCATCTGTGTTATAAATTATATTTTACTGTGGTTTGGCGCAGTCTGGATTCCGGTCGGAAAATATGTGATTGTGTATGTGACGTATCTTCTGCTGGGCTGGACGTTTGATATTATGGATATCTCCAAGAACAGTCTGCTCCCGGTCATGAGCGCGGATGACAGGGAGAGAAACAGTCTGTCGATTTTCAATGCGTTGGGAACAATGATAGGTGGCGCGGTACTGGCTGTGGCAGCACCGATTCTTGTGGCGGAAGGAACGTTACAGAACTATTACGTGTTAATTTTCGGTTCCATGGCCATGGTGTTGGTTTTATCTATTGCAGGGGCTCTTTGTGTAAAGGAAAGAGTAGCTTTTGAAGGAAAAAAAGAAGAAAGTTATACATTCAGGGAATTGTTACAGTTTTTGCGGTATAAACCTGTCTGGGTACTGTTTGTAATTGCACTGGTAGTCGGGGTGGGCAGTAATATAGCAGGAGGAGCCGGCGCTTATTTTTACACATATATAATGGGTGATATGACGCTTATGTCAGGGGTGTCACTTGTTTCAATGACAACTGCTCTGGTGGGAATTTTCCTTGGACCAATTCTGGCAAACCGGTTTGGAAAGAAACAGATTTTTGTAATGGCAATCGTCGTATCCATCCTGTTTTCCGCACTGCGTTTGATTGATGTGAGATCTATGCTTTTGATCTATATTAGTACAGTGGCAGGAGGTGTGGCAGGCGGATGTATAGCACCGCTGACAACCAGTATACAGGCAGATAATACTACTTACGTGCAGTATAAAACCGGAAAACGTGCAGAAGCGGCGATCGCATCGCTTACATCTTTTATTACAAAAGTGGCGCAGGGAATCGGGGGAGCGATTCCGGGGTATGTATTGGCAGCTACAGGTTTTGTTACCGGCTCGGTTGCCCAGCCGGAGAGTATCAATACAGGAATTATCCTCTGCGTACTGATACTTCCGATTATCCTGACTTCCGCAGGGGCGATTCTTTTTGGTACACAGTATACGTTGGATAAAAAAGCAGTAGAGGAAATGCACACGGCAATCGCAGCGCGCAGCAATAAGTAACATATTGAAGGAGAATGCGATGGAACTGTCAAGATTAAAAGTAAACAACCAGTATTGTCCTTGCGTGGATGAAATGCCTTATTTTTCATGGGGCATCACCAGTAAAAAGCAAAATGTGATGCAGAAGTCCTACCACATTACGGTAACAGGAGCGGAAGGTCTTGTATGGGATTCGGGTGTGGTGGAAAGTGATGCGAGCGTTTTTGTGGAGTATAAAGGCAAACCGTTTCAGAGTTTCAGTGACTACCTGTGGACGGTGACAGCGACGGATAACACCGGTGATACCGCCACCGCCACATCCTCCTTTGAAACAGGTTTTATGAAAAGGGAGTGGAGTGCGCAGTGGGTAAGGTCTCCGTTTGCGATGAAAAAAGCCAGGAAAGGGAACGGCGGTCAGAATCCGGCAGAATATTTCCGCAAGGAATTTGTCGTAAGACAGGGAGTAAAGAGAGCGCGTGTTTACGCGACCTGCCATGGTGCCTATCAGCTTAGTATCAATGGAAACAGAGCGGATGACAGAGAACTGGCGCCGGAATTTACGCTCTATGAAAAGTACCTGTGTTATCAGGTGTATAACGTAACATCTCTTTTGCAAGAGGGACACAATGCCATAGGAATGTTGGTTGGTGATGGCTGGTATGACAGTAAGAACTTTAAGTCGCGTGACAGGAAATTTAAGATGGAGCACGCAGTGTTGTTTGAAACGAGAATTGAGTATGAAGACGGCACATTTGAGACAGTTCTCTCTGACGATAAGTTGAAAGTTGCCGAAAGTCCGGTTCGTTCTTCGGATTTGTTCGCGGGCGAACTCTACGATGCGCAAATGGAGCAGGAGGGATGGAATTGTGCCGGATTTGATGACGGTGGATGGCAGAATGGAATTCTCTCAGGAGCATACTATGATAATTTAGTGGTACAGTATGGTGAACCTGTGCGGCCGGTGAAAGAAGTGGAGGCGGTCGGTATGGAGGTAAGCCCAAAGGGAGAGACCATTATCGATTTCGGTCAGAATCTGGCAGGTGTACTGCGAGTAAAGGTGGATTTGCCCGCAGTGCGTCAAAACGCATCAATTCCTCTGTTTACTGTGCACCGATTTTTGGGTGGAATTCCTGCCGGATTATGGCCGATGCGGCAGCACTTTTGGGGAATCCGGAAGACGAGTTGTATTACCGTGACATTGCATCAAGAATGAAGGAGGCAATTCAAAAAGGGATTATCGGCGAAGACGGAATTATGCCTCTGGATTTTATGGGTGCGTATGTGCTGATTATAGCGTTTGATCTGGCACCGGAGGAAAAGAAAGAATGTGTGGCGCGGCATCTGATTCGCAAAATAGAGGAAAATGGAGATTGCCTGGACACTGGTTTCCTGACGACACCGTTTCTTCTGGACGCACTTTGTAAGATTGGGCGGACAGACAAGGCGTATCGGATTCTTTTGCAGACAAAATGTCCGTCGTGGCTCTATGAAGTAAAACAAGGTGCGACTACAATATGGGAAAACTATATTGCCTATGAACCGGACGGCTCGCCGGTTACAACAAGTTTGAATCACTATGCGTTTGGCTGTGTGGATGACTGGATGTTCCGCAAAATCAGCGGTATCGATATGGCAGCGCCTGGTTTTAAGAAAATTGTGATTAAGCCGGAGCTGACGGAGACTTTTACATGGGCGAAACGTACTTATATGAGTGAATACGGACGAATCGGTACGGAGTGGCATCTGGCTGACAAAAATTTCAGCATGAATGTGGAGATTCCCTGTAATACTACGGCTGTTGTGTACCTGCCGGATGGAAGTTCCAAGGAAGTGGGGAGCGGGAATTATGAGTTTCACTGTATCGTTTGAATAGAAAAAACGAGGGCAGAGGATGCTTTGCCCCTAAAAACATAACATAGTTGGAGGATGTGTATGAAGCTGGAGCAATATGAAAAAGAACACATTGAAATTATGCGGAGACTGGCACCGGAATGTATGGTGTTGTTAAAAAGTAACGGTGACTTTCCACTTGCGGCACCGGAAAAGGTGGCTCTTTACGGCAGTGGCGCACGCAGGACAATTTTGGGCAAGAGATAAGGAGGAAAAGAACATATGAAAAAATATATGAAAATTCTGGCAATGATAATGCTCGTGCTGCTCATTTTGGCAGTCGGCTTTGTGGGGTATGTTTATAAGAAAAATGCGATGTTTCTGCCGGCACTGTTTGGCATCGGCGGTTTTCCGAATATAAAAAAGGAAGATTATTATCAGGCAGACGGAACATTCCGGAAAGCGGAAAAAGATGATAAAATGGCATTTTTTATGCAGCATCCGGTGTTTGGCGGCTATAAGCATATGTTTTTTAATGTTGAGGATAACGTGTTAAAAGCGATTGCCCCGGCAAAATATGCAGATTTTCTAAAAGCGCAGGGCAGAAGTGATCAGATGGAAAATGCACTGGAGGCTTTTAATTACCTGATCCGGCTTGTGGAAAGTGGAGAGGCGCAGTTGATTTCCGATATTAACTCGAAAGAAATGATAGAACAGAATCCATATCAGTCTCATTTGACCGGAATGTTTTACAAAGGAAAGCAAGGAAAACCATTGGCGGTGGTCGTTCCCGGAGGTGGATTTATCAGTAATGTGACGGACTGCGAGGGATATCCCGTGGCAATGAAATTACACAAGTTGGGGTACTCCGTATTGGTAATCAGTTACCCGATTGGCAAACAGCTGGGAGAAACGGAACATGAAAAACAGGGGCAGGCAGCGGTCAGGGAGCTGGTGCAGGTAATCCGTTATCTGAAGGAGCATGAGCAGGAACTGTCTGTGGATATGGATGACTATGCGATATTCGGTTTCTCGGCAGGCGGCATGATGACTACGGCATATTCCTTCGCAAATTACGAGGACTGCTGTCACAAAGTAAAACTGCCGAGACCGAAAGTGATTTTCCCGATGTATGGTCTGGACTGGAATGTGAAAGCGCTTGAGCAGGATAAGGGACTGGCGGTATTTTCCATCGCAGGGCGCGAGGATGAATACGGATTCGGAAATGTAGAGAAGAGACTTCCGCAATTGAAATCCGTGTTGGGTGAGGACAATGTGTCTGTACGGATTTACGATAATCTCGGACATGGATTTGGTATTGGTTCCAATACCATAGTACCTCATTGGATTGAAGAGGCAGTGGAATTCTGGGAGGCACATCGGAAATAATTTTTTCAAGAACAGGAAGAGTGAATTTTGAGAGGTCAAGTGTTTTATAAAATTATAAAACATCTGACCTTTTTAAAAGATGTTGGGGTCAAAAGCCCCCAACTATGATGCCTACGGATTGTTCCGTGCTTTGCACTCCCACAATCCTCCCAATTATTCGCAGAGTAGTCTCGTGTTTTTCAAATTCATGGAAAGCTACCAGAAAACTGACAGAATCATGTCTTTTGGCACTGGTAAACCGCAAAAGGAGTGGAATATCAACGTGTAGTGAATGGTTATGGCAGGACAGCTGAAAGAGGGTATATCCGTAATAGTATTTTTCCATATCGCTGTCCCATCCCCATGAGGCATCGGGGTCTGAAAAATGGCGAGGAACATCCGGGTTGTATGGTTTATCGGGGTCAGGATTTAAACGGTGTCCCCTCGGGTTGGCATGAGTATGGACAGCGGTACCGTCGCCGGAAACCGTAAGGTTTTCAGAAGAAGTCCCATAGAAATGAGCAGAAAAAACAGGATAAAGGAACGCACAATTCACGAGAAATGACAATAGTTTTTTGAAAATTTGCTGAAAAAATTTAAAATCCCTCTCTGAAAATGGGAGGAAACGAAAAAAGTAACAAGTACAAAAAGAGCGGAGATTCGGGCTTTATGGAGTTTCCGAGACCGTTCTGAAATAGATAAGGAGGAAAAAAACATGGGTAAGTACAAAGGACTGTTCTGGCCGGCAATCTTAGGCGTCAAGCATATGCCGAAGGTAAAGGAATCGGAGTTTTACAATGACGCGGGAGGGTTCCGCAGGGCTACGATCAATGACAAGATTGCGTTCTTCCTGCAGCATCCCGTATGGGAGGGCAGGCCGGAGCTTTTTATGAAGACCGGGTCGCCAAAGGAAATATATGCCATGTCAGGCATGAGCGTCCATGGTTTGTGCAATCTTATCGGGCAGCCCGCACAGGCGCAGAGCATCGTGGATGGTTTCAACTATGTCGTGGAGCAGAAAGGGCTGAAAAAGGTGCATTTCATCAGCGGGCTTTATGCGGAGGATGAGGTAAGGCGTGATCCCGACAAGGGAAAGGTACAGGGGATCCTGTTCCAGGGGGAGCCAGGGAAGCCCGTGGCTGTGCTGATTGCGGGCGGCGGGTTTGACGGCGTAGCCTCTTATTTGGAGAGCATCCCGGCAGCCATGGAGCTGCACAGGAGGGGATACAGTGCGTTTGTGCTGGTCTACCGTGTGAATGTGGAGCTGCATGAAACCGAACCGCAGGCCAAGGGCGGGGAGGCATCCAAGGATGTGCTGCCGGCGGTAAGGTATCTGATAGGGCATCAGGCAGAGTACGGCTATACGATGGACGGCTTTGGTATGTTCGGGTTCTCCGCTGGAGGCCTGATGACGACAGCCTACGCATTTTCTGATTATAAGGACTGCTGCCATAAACATAATCTGCCAAGGCCCGCCGCCATCTTCCCCATCTATGGCCTGCACTGGGAGCTTAAGGTTCACGAGAAGGACAAGGGGCTTGCTATATTTTCCAGGGTCGGGCGGGATGACCCTACCGGTTTTGCAGCCGTGGAGAAGATCATCCCGGACATCAGGAAAGCGCTGGGGCAGGAAAATGTCGATATCGTCATGTATGATAAGCTGGGTCATGGCTTTGGTCTGGGGATAGATACTGCGGCAGATGGCTGGCTGCGGGATGCAGTCGCATTCTGGGAGGAGCATCGGAAATGTTGATTTGCTCTTCACGGATTTCAACTATTGTTTGTGCCGCGGTGCGGCATGTCCGAAAGCGTGGGAGAACAGGAGAAATGACAGTATGGGACAGGTAAAAAACAATGATTCTTTTTTGGGCAAGGCTGAAAAATTAAAGCCTGTGCTGAAGCACAGGATGCTCCGGCCGGTGGGCGTTGTGTCCTTTGAGCGGAAAAAGGCGGACAGCGGGGCGGATGAGATGATCTGCAGCGGTACAAGGCCGATACAGGAACTGCCGCATCAGGTCCTGGGGAAAGGGCAGAAGCTCTCAATAATAAAATAGGAAATGGCAATTCTTACCAGTATTTGATATTGTAAAGTTACCACACAAAACAATTCAATACAGAAAGACACCACTGCCT
>ENA-OWON01000669-OWON01000669.1-gut-metagenome-genome-assembly--contig:-NODE-669-length-10934-cov-3.197476_pt1 | contig 10934 bp, 9 predicted proteins | sample MGYA00248257_ERZ651798 | MGnify/ENA primary metagenome ERZ651798 (study PRJEB26908, sample SAMEA4031708) | gut metagenome | biome: gut; feature: normal infant; material: stool | place: China | collected 2015 ... | reverse complement strand
ACACTCTTTCCCTACACGACGCTCTTCCGATCTATACGTCGACAACTACAGACCCGGCTACAACGTCCACGCCGCCAGCGTCTGTGGATACTACCGCAACCAACACGCAAACACCTGCCGTAACTGCGCCAGCACCAGCTGTTGATCCGCAACAGAATGCGGTTGTTTCGCCTTCGCAGGCAAATGTTGATACCGCCGCGACCCCGGCACCAACGGCAGCAACAACGCCAGATGGTGCTGCGCCGTTGCCAACCGATCAGGCTGGCGTGACCACGCCGGTGGCTGATCCGAATGCGCTGGTGATGAACTTTACTGCCGATTGCTGGCTGGAGGTCACTGATGCTACCGGTAAAAAATTGTTTAGCGGTATGCAGCGTAAAGACGGTAATTTGAACTTAACCGGCCAGGCACCATACAAACTGAAAATTGGTGCGCCAGCCGCAGTACAGATCCAGTATCAAGGGAAACCTGTCGATCTGAGTCGTTTTATCAGAACTAACCAGGTTGCGCGTCTGACCCTCAATGCCGAACAATCACCGGCGCAGTAACAGACGGGTAACGCGGGAGATTTTTCATGCATAACCAGGCTCCAATTCAACGTAGAAAATCAACACGTATTTACGTTGGGAATGTGCCGATTGGCGATGGTGCTCCCATCGCCGTACAGTCCATGACCAATACGCGTACGACAGACGTCGAAGCAACGGTCAATCAAATCAAGGCGCTGGAACGCGTTGGCGCTGATATCGTCCGTGTCTCCGTACCGACGATGGACGCGGCAGAAGCGTTCAAACTCATCAAACAGCAGGTTAACGTGCCGCTGGTGGCTGACATCCACTTCGACTATCGCATTGCACTGAAAGTAGCGGAATACGGCGTCGATTGTCTGCGTATTAACCCTGGCAATATCGGTAATGAAGAGCGTATTCGCATGGTGGTTGACTGTGCGCGCGATAAAAACATTCCGATCCGTATTGGCGTTAACGCCGGATCGCTGGAAAAAGATCTGCAAGAAAAGTATGGCGAACCGACGCCGCAGGCGTTGCTGGAATCCGCCATGCGCCATGTTGATCATCTCGATCGCCTGAACTTCGATCAGTTCAAAGTCAGCGTGAAAGCGTCTGACGTCTTCCTCGCTGTTGAGTCTTATCGTTTGCTGGCAAAACAGATCGATCAGCCGCTGCATCTGGGGATCACCGAAGCCGGTGGTGCACGCAGCGGGGCAGTAAAATCCGCCATTGGTTTAGGTCTGCTGCTGTCTGAAGGCATCGGCGACACGCTGCGCGTATCACTGGCGGCCGATCCGGTCGAAGAGATCAAAGTCGGTTTCGATATTTTGAAATCGCTGCGTATCCGTTCGCGCGGGATCAACTTCATCGCCTGCCCGACCTGTTCGCGTCAGGAATTTGATGTTATCGGTACGGTTAACGCGCTGGAGCAACGCCTGGAAGATATCATCACTCCGATGGACGTTTCGATTATCGGCTGCGTGGTGAATGGCCCAGGTGAGGCGCTGGTTTCTACACTCGGCGTCACCGGCGGCAACAAGAAAAGCGGCCTCTATGAAGATGGCGTGCGCAAAGACCGTCTGGACAACAACGATATGATTGACCAGCTGGAAGCACGCATTCGTGCGAAAGCCAGTCAGCTGGACGAAGCGCGTCGAATTGACGTTCAGCAGGTTGAAAAATAATAACGTGATGGGAAGCGCCTCGCTTCCCGTGTATGATTGAACCCGCATAGCTCCCGAAACATTGAGGGAAGCGTTGAGGGTTCATTTTTATATTCAGAAAGAGAATAAACGTGGCAAAAAACATTCAAGCCATTCGCGGCATGAACGATTACCTGCCTGGCGAAACGGCCATCTGGCAGCGCATTGAAGGCACACTGAAAAACGTGCTCGGCAGCTACGGTTACAGTGAAATCCGCTTGCCGATTGTAGAGCAGACCCCGCTATTCAAACGTGCGATTGGTGAAGTCACCGACGTGGTTGAAAAAGAGATGTACACCTTTGAGGATCGCAATGGCGACAGCCTGACTCTGCGCCCTGAAGGGACGGCGGGCTGTGTACGCGCCGGCATCGAGCATGGTCTTCTGTACAATCAGGAACAGCGTCTGTGGTATATCGGGCCGATGTTCCGTCACGAGCGTCCGCAGAAAGGGCGTTATCGTCAGTTCCATCAGTTGGGCTGCGAAGTTTTCGGTCTGCAAGGTCCGGATATCGACGCTGAACTGATTATGCTCACCGCCCGCTGGTGGCGCGCGCTGGGTATTTCCGAACACGTAACTCTTGAGCTGAATTCTATCGGTTCGCTGGAAGCACGCGCCAATTACCGCGATGCGCTGGTGGCATTCCTTGAGCAGCATAAAGAAAAGCTGGACGAAGACTGCAAACGCCGCATGTACACTAACCCGCTGCGCGTGCTGGATTCAAAAAATCCGGAAGTGCAGGCGCTTCTCAACGACGCTCCGGCATTAGGTGATTATCTGGACGAGGAATCTCGTGAGCATTTTGCCGGTCTGTGCAAACTGCTTGAGAGCGCGGGGATCGCTTACACCGTAAACCAGCGTCTGGTGCGTGGTCTGGATTACTATAACCGTACCGTTTTCGAGTGGGTGACTAACAGTCTCGGCTCCCAGGGCACCGTGTGTGCAGGCGGTCGTTATGACGGTCTTGTGGAACAACTGGGCGGTCGTGCAACACCGGCTGTCGGTGTTGCGATGGGCCTCGAACGTCTTGTATTGTTAGTACAGGCCGTTAATCCGGAATTTAAAGCCGATCCTGTTGTCGATATATACCTGGTGGCTTCAGGTGCTGATACACAATCTGCGGCTATGGCATTAGCTGAGCGTCTGCGTGATGAATTACCGGGCGTGAAATTGATGACCAACCACGGCGGCGGCAACTTTAAGAAACAGTTTGCCCGTGCTGATAAATGGGGTGCCCGCGTTGCTGTGGTGCTGGGTGAGTCTGAAGTGGCTAACGGCACAGCAGTAGTGAAGGATTTGCGCTCTGGTGAGCAAACGGCAGTTGCGCAGGATAGCGTAGCCGCGCATTTGCGCACGTTACTGGGTTAAGGAAGGAGAAGGACAGCGTGGAAATTTACGAGAACGAAAACGACCAGGTAGAAGCGGTTAAACGCTTTTTTGCTGAAAATGGCAAAGCACTGGCTGTTGGGGTGATTTTGGGCGTTGGCGCACTGATTGGCTGGCGCTACTGGAACAGCCATCAGGTTGATTCTGCACGCTCCGCTTCTCTTGCCTATCAAAATGCGGTTACCGCAGTGAGCGAAGGCAAACCGGATAGCATCCCGGCGGCGGAAAAATTTGCTGCTGAAAATAAAAATACTTATGGTGCGCTGGCTTCTTTGGAACTTGCGCAGCAATTTGTTGACAAAAATGAACTAGAGAAAGCTGCCGCCCAGTTACAACAGGGGCTGGCAGACACGAGCGATGAAAATCTCAAAGCCGTGATAAATCTGCGTCTTGCTCGCGTTCAGGTACAGCTCAAGCAGGCTGATGCCGCGCTGAAAACCCTTGATACCATCAAAGGTGAAGGGTGGGCTGCCATTGTTGCCGACCTGCGTGGTGAAGCATTGCTGAGCAAAGGTGATAAGCAAGGTGCGCGTAGTGCATGGGAAGCAGGCGTGAAAAGCGATGTTACTCCGGCACTGAGCGAAATGATGCAGATGAAAATTAATAATTTGTCCATCTGAGAGGGACCCGATGCAATTGCGTAAATTACTGCTGCCAGGACTGCTTTCCGTTACCCTTTTAAGCGGCTGTTCGCTGTTTAACAGCGAAGAAGATGTGGTAAAGATGTCCCCATTGCCAACCGTTGAAAACCAGTTTACGCCGACCACGGCGTGGAGTACTTCCGTTGGTAGCGGCATTGGCAACTTCTATTCCAATCTTCATCCGGCACTGGCGGACAACGTTGTCTATGCAGCGGACCGCGCTGGTTTGGTAAAAGCGCTGAATGCGGATGATGGCAAAGAAATCTGGTCTGTCAGCCTGGCCGAGAAAGATGGCTGGTTCTCTAAAGAGCCTGCATTACTTTCTGGCGGTGTGACCGTGTCTGGTGGGCATGTCTACATTGGCAGCGAAAAGGCGCAGGTTTACGCGCTGAATACCAGCGATGGTACTGTGGCATGGCAAACTAAAGTCGCGGGTGAAGCACTTTCGCGCCCGGTGGTCAGCGACGGTCTGGTGTTAATCCACACCAGTAACGGTCAGTTACAAGCGCTGAACGAAGCTGACGGCGCTGTCAAATGGACAGTTAACCTCGATATGCCTTCGCTCTCTTTGCGTGGCGAGTCTGCGCCGGCAACGGCTTTTGGTGCGGCCGTCGTGGGGGGCGATAATGGTCGCGTCAGCGCAGTGCTGATGGAACAGGGCCAGATGATTTGGCAGCAGCGTATTTCCCAGGCGACCGGTTCTACCGAAATTGACCGTCTGAGCGATGTTGACACGACTCCCGTCGTTGTTAACGGCGTTGTTTTCGCGCTGGCCTATAATGGTAACCTGACGGCGCTTGATCTGCGCAGTGGTCAGATTATGTGGAAACGCGAACTGGGTTCGGTGAATGATTTCATCGTCGACGGCAATCGCATCTATCTGGTCGATCAAAATGACCGGGTGATGGCGTTGACCATTGATGGCGGCGTTACGCTGTGGGCACAAAGCGATCTGCTGCATCGCCTGCTGACTTCTCCGGTGCTGTATAATGGCAACCTGGTGGTCGGTGACAGTGAAGGTTATCTGCACTGGATTAACGTCGAAGATGGTCGTTTCGTTGCCCAGCAAAAAGTTGATAGTTCCGGTTTCCAGACTGAACCGGTTGCCGCTGACGGCAAACTGCTGATCCAGGCAAAAGACGGAACCGTGTACTCTATTACACGTTAATCGTCTCTGTCGTTCACTTTGAAAACGGCTCCTGGACAGGGGCCGTTTTCCTGTTTTTAACAACGACGCGAATATAGCGTGCGTTGTCTGATGATTTATAAAAATGAGGCTTTAAACATGGTACCTGTGGTCGCGCTTGTCGGGCGCCCTAACGTAGGAAAATCCACGTTATTTAACCGTCTAACTCGCACCCGAGATGCGCTGGTTGCGGATTTCCCGGGTCTGACTCGTGACCGTAAGTACGGTCGTGCGGAAATTGAAGGCCGTGAGTTTATCTGTATTGATACCGGCGGGATTGATGGCACAGAAGACGGTGTAGAAACCCGCATGGCGGAACAGTCGCTGCTGGCGATTGAAGAAGCGGACGTCGTACTGTTTATGGTGGATGCGCGCGCGGGCCTGATGCCAGCAGATGAAGCGATTGCCAAACATCTGCGCTCCCGTGAAAAACCGACCTTCCTGGTGGCAAACAAAACTGACGGTCTGGATCCCGATCAGGCAGTGGTTGATTTCTACTCGCTTGGTTTAGGTGAAATCTACCCGATCGCCGCGTCTCACGGTCGTGGCGTATTAAGTCTGCTGGAGCATGTGCTGCTGCCGTGGATGGAAGATCTCGCACCGCAAGAGGAAGTCGACGAAGACGCTGAATACTGGGCGCAATTTGAAGCGGAAGAGAACGGCGAAGAAGAAGAGGAAGACGACTTTGACCCGCAAAGTCTGCCGATCAAACTGGCGATTGTGGGTCGTCCGAACGTAGGTAAGTCTACACTCACTAACCGTATTCTTGGTGAAGAGCGCGTTGTTGTTTATGACATGCCTGGTACGACGCGTGACAGCATCTATATCCCAATGGAACGCGATGGACGTGAGTATGTGCTCATTGACACCGCTGGCGTACGTTAACGCGGCAAAATCACCGATGCTGTAGAGAAATTCTCCGTAATCAAAACGTTGCAGGCCATTGAAGATGCCAACGTGGTGATGTTGGTGATTGATGCGCGCGAAGGTATTTCCGATCAGGATCTCTCGCTGCTGGGCTTTATTCTCAATAGTGGGCGCTCACTTGTCATTGTGGTGAATAAGTGGGATGGCCTGAGCCAGGAAGTGAAAGAGCAGGTGAAAGAAACGCTGGACTTCCGTCTGGGCTTTATCGATTTTGCTCGTGTGCACTTTATCTCTGCCTTGCACGGCAGTGGTGTTGGTAACTTGTTTGAATCAGTACGTGAAGCGTATGACAGCTCCACCCGTCGTGTGGGGACCTCTATGCTGACGCGCATCATGACGATGGCTGTTGAAGATCACCAACCGCCGCTGGTACGCGGTCGGCGTGTGAAGCTGAAATATGCCCTCGCTGGTGGTTATAACCCGCCGATTGTGGTGATTCACGGTAATCAGGTGAAAGACCTGCCTGATTCCTACAAGCGCTACTTGATGAACTACTTCCGCAAATCGCTGGACGTAATGGGATCGCCGATTCGTATTCAGTTCAAAGAAGGGGAAAACCCGTATGCGAACAAGCGTAACACCCTGACGCCAACCCAGATGCGTAAACGTAAGCGTCTGATGAAGCACATCAAGAAAAATAAATAATTATCCGTAAGTATTTTATCTGCCATTCCCTCTATGAATGTAGAGGGATGGCTACCGGAGGAATTCATATGGAACTGCATTGTCCACAATGTCAGCATGTGCTTGATCAGGATAACGACCATGCGCGTTGCCCATCCTGCGGGGAAATTATTGAAATGAAAGCTCTTTGTCCAGACTGCCATCAACCGTTGCAGGTGTTAAAAGCCTGCGGTGCAGTAGATTACTTCTGTCAGCACGGGCATGGCTTGATATCGAAAAAACGCGTTGAATTCGTGCTGGCTTAATGCACCTTTTTACGCGATTTTTTTACTGGCTGGATGTTTTTAACTTCACTTTCTATCCAGCCGTCTTCCAGACGTGTGGTTAGCATTTCACCCGCTTTAACTTGCTTCACTTTTTTCAGTACATTGCCGTCAGTAGCAGTAGTAACGCTGTATCCACGCGCCAGCGTTGACAGTGGGCTTACGGCTTCGAGGTGCGTTACTGCATTACCGAAACGTTCACGCGTGGCGCTAAGCTGTACGCGCAGGGTTTCTGCTAAACGATATTCCAGTTGCTGAATGCGCGTTTGCGCGCGATGAATCTTCGGCTGTGGATTTTGCTGATTCAGCCGCTGTGTTAACCGCTGCTGCTGTTGCCCGGTACGCTTAAGTTGATTTTCCAGCGCAAAGCTCATCCGCTTTTGCAGGCGCTCAAGCATGGTTTGCTGGCGTGCCAGCCGGAGCTGCGGATGCTGTTGCTGTAATCGGTGATGGATCTGCGTAAAGCGACGCGTGCGGTTGGCGAGATAATAATCCATCGCCATCTCCAGCCGTTGACGGGTCGATTGCACCTGGCGCAGTAACTCTTGCTGATTACGGCTCACTACTTCAGCGGCGGCAGACGGCGTTGGCGCACGCAGATCGGCAACAAAATCGGCAATGGTCACATCCGTCTCATGCCCGACGGCGCTGACGACCGGAATGCGGCTGGCAAAAATCGCCCGCGCTACGCGTTCGTCGTTAAAACTCCATAAATCTTCCAGCGAACCGCCGCCGCGCCCAACGATCAACACGTCGCACTCATTGCGCTGATTCGCCAGTTCAATGGCGCGAACAATTTGCCCCGGTGCGTCATCGCCCTGAACGGCGGTGGGGTAGATGATCACCGGTAGAGAAGGATCGCGACGTTTTAACACATGCAAAATATCATGTAGCGCAGCACCGGTTTTTGAGGTGATCACACCAACGCAATGCGCAGGGGAGGGAAGTGGTTTTTTGTATTGCTGATCGAACAAACCTTCAGCCTGCAACTTCGCTTTGAGCTGTTCGTACTTCTGTTGCAGCAGCCCTTCACCGGCCGGCTGCATACTCTCAACGATTATCTGGTAGTCACCGCGCGGCTCGTAGAGCGTAATATTGGCGCGAACTAAAACTTGTTGTCCATGCTGTGGACGGAAGGTCACCCGGCGGTTGCTGTTGCGGAACATCGCGCAGCGTACCTGGGCGGTGTCGTCTTTGAGTGTAAAGTACCAGTGACCGGAAGCCGGTTGTGTGAAATTAGAGATTTCGCCGCTGATCCAAACCTGTCCCATCTCATGCTCAAGCAGCAGACGAACCGTTTGATTCAGGCGACTAACGGTAAAAATTGCAGGGGATTGAGAAGGTAACATGTGAGCGAGATCAAATTCTAAATCAGCAGGTTATTCAGTCGATAGTAACCCGCCCTTCGGGGATAGCAAGCATTTTTTGCAAAAAGGGGTAGATGCAATCGGTTACGCTCTGTATAATGCCGCGGCAATATTTATTAACCACTCTGGTCGAGATATTGCCCATGCTACGTATCGCTAAAGAAGCTCTGACGTTTGACGACGTTCTCCTCGTTCCTGCTCATTCTACCGTTCTGCCGAATACTGCTGACCTCAGCACCCAGCTGACGAAAACTATTCGTCTGAATATCCCTATGCTTTCCGCAGCAATGGATACCGTAACGGAAGCGCGCCTGGCTATTGCTCTGGCTCAGGAAGGCGGTATCGGCTTTATCCACAAAAACATGTCCATTGAACGCCAGGCAGAAGAAGTTCGCCGTGTGAAAAAACACGAATCTGGTGTGGTGACTGATCCGCAGACTGTTCTGCCAACCACGACGCTGCGCGAAGTGAAAGAACTGACTGAGCGTAACGGTTTTGCGGGCTATCCGGTCGTTACCGAAGAAAACGAACTGGTGGGTATTATCACCGGTCGTGACGTGCGTTTTGTTACCGACCTGAACCAGCCGGTTAGCGTTTACATGACGCCGAAAGAGCGTCTGGTCACCGTGCGTGAAGGTGAAGCCCGTGAAGTGGTGCTGGCAAAAATGCACGAAAAACGCGTTGAAAAAGCGCTGGTGGTTGATGACGAATTCCACCTGATCGGCATGATCACCGTGAAAGACTTCCAGAAAGCGGAACGTAAACCGAACGCCTGTAAAGACGAGCAAGGCCGTCTGCGTGTTGGTGCTGCAGTTGGCGCAGGTGCGGGTAACGAAGAGCGTGTTGACGCGCTGGTTGCCGCTGGCGTTGACGTTCTGCTGATCGACTCCTCCCACGGTCACTCAGAAGGCGTTTTGCAGCGTATCCGTGAAACCCGTGCTAAATATCCGGATCTGCAAATCATCGGCGGCAACGTGGCAACAGCTGCAGGTGCACGCGCTTTGGCAGAAGCTGGTTGCAGCGCGGTTAAAGTCGGTATCGGCCCTGGTTCTATCTGTACGACTCGTATCGTTACTGGCGTAGGTGTTCCGCAGATCACTGCCGTTGCTGACGCAGTTGAAGCCCTGGAAGGCACCGGTATTCCGGTTATCGCAGATGGTGGTATTCGCTTCTCCGGCGACATCGCCAAAGCTATCGCCGCTGGCGCAAGCGCGGTGATGGTAGGTTCCATGCTGGCGGGTACTGAAGAATCTCCCGGTGAAATCGAACTCTACCAGGGCCGTTCTTACAAATCTTACCGTGGTATGGGTTCCCTGGGCGCGATGTCCAAAGGTTCCTCTGACCGTTATTTCCAGAGCGATAACGCTGCCGACAAACTGGTGCCGGAAGGTATCGAAGGTCGCGTAGCTTATAAAGGTCGCCTGAAAGAGATCATTCACCAGCAGATGGGCGGCCTGCGCTCCTGTATGGGTCTGACCGGCTGTGGTACTATCGACGAACTGCGTACTAAAGCGGAGTTTGTACGTATCAGCGGTGCGGGCATTCAGGAAAGCCACGTTCACGACGTGACCATTACTAAAGAGTCCCCGAACTACCGTCTGGGCTCCTGATTCTCTTCGCCCGACTTCATGTCGGGCGATTTATATTATCTGTTTCACTTGCCTCGGAATAAGCGTCAATGACGGAAAACATTCATAAGCATCGCATCCTCATTCTGGACTTCGGTTCTCAGTACACTCAACTGGTTGCGCGCCGCGTGCGTGAGCTGGGTGTTTACTGCGAACTGTGGGCGTGGGATGTGACAGAAGCACAAATTCGTGACTTCAATCCAAGCGGTATTATTCTTTCCGGCGGCCCGGAAAGCACCACCGAAGAAAACAGCCCGCGTGCGCCGCAGTATGTCTTTGAAGCAGGCGTACCGGTATTCGGCGTTTGCTATGGCATGCAGACCATGGCAATGCAGTTGGGCGGTCACGTTGAAGCCTCTAACGAACGTGAATTTGGCTACGCGCAGGTTGAAGTCGTAAACGACAGCGCACTGGTTCGCGGTATCGAAGATGCGCTGACCGCAGACGGTAAACCGCTGCTCGATGTCTGGATGAGCCACGGCGATAAAGTTACCGCTATCCCGTCCGACTTCGTCACCGTAGCCAGCACCGAAAGCTGCCCGTTTGCCATTATGGCTAACGAAGAAAAACGCTTCTATGGCGTACAGTTCCACCCGGAAGTGACTCACACCCGCTAGGGTATGCGCATGCTGGAGCGTTTTGTGCGTGATATCTGCCAGTGTGAAGCCCTGTGGACGCCAGCGAAAATTATCGACGATGCTGTAGCTCGCATCCGCGAGCAGGTAGGCGACGATAAAGTCATCCTCGGCCTCTCTGGTGGTGTGGATTCCTCCGTAACCGCAATGCTGCTGCACCGCGCTATCGGTAAAAACCTGACTTGCGTATTCGTCGACAACGGCCTGCTGCGTCTCAACGAAGCAGAGCAGGTTCTGGATATGTTTGGCGATCACTTTGGTCTTAACATTGTTCACGTACCGGCAGAAGATCGCTTCCTGTCAGCGCTGGCTGGCGAAAACGATCCGGAAGCAAAACGTAAAATCATCGGGCGCGTTTTCGTTGAAGTATTCGATGAAGAAGCGCTGAAACTGGAAGACGTGAAGTGGCTGGCGCAGGGCACCATCTACCCTGACGTTATCGAATCTGCGGCTTCTGCAACCGGTAAAGCACACGTCATCAAATCTCACCTCATCGTGGGCGGCCTG
>ENA-OWON01000655-OWON01000655.1-gut-metagenome-genome-assembly--contig:-NODE-655-length-11143-cov-2.502530_pt1 | contig 11143 bp, 7 predicted proteins | sample MGYA00248257_ERZ651798 | MGnify/ENA primary metagenome ERZ651798 (study PRJEB26908, sample SAMEA4031708) | gut metagenome | biome: gut; feature: normal infant; material: stool | place: China | collected 2015 ... | reverse complement strand
AGAGCTTTCCAGAATGATCTCCAGACACTGGCTGTTCCCGAACCCATTTGCAGCAAAAGATGCAGAAGGAAAACCGTTCGACGTATTCTACGACAAGAAAGTTGCAGAGTTCAAAGAAGAGGGTATCGAATATACCGTAAAACAGATTGATGCATACCGTGCACTCGGTGTCAACGGAATTCATCTGTATGCACTGAATAAATGGAAAGACGTATCTGAAATCATCGACAGATCCGGCCTTTGCACACTGGTTTAATGAATTAATTACTTGAATTTGGGAGGCATCCGATTTTTATGGCACATGTAATAGCTGTCGCCGGAAAAGGCGGCGTTGGAAAAACAACACTATGCGGCTTGCTGATCCAGTTTCTCTGTGAGACGGGAAAAGGACCTGTTCTGGCAGTCGATGCGGACGCAAACTCAAACCTGAATGAGGTACTTGGCGTAGAGGTAGAAGCTACCCTTGGAGATATCCGGGAGGAGATTGCCCGTGCAGAGATGGCATCCAAAAACCCGATTCCGGCAGGTATGAGCAAGGCAGATTATGCGGAATTTAAATTTGCAGGCGCTCTGACTGAGGAAGATGATTTTGACCTGCTTGTGATGGGAAGAACACAGGGAAAAGGCTGCTACTGCTTCGTCAATGGACTTCTGCAGAATCAGCTTGCAAAGCTGTATCCGAATTACCCCTTCATGGTTGTGGATAACGAGGCAGGCATGGAGCATATCAGCCGTGGTATACTTCCGGGAATGGATACAGCTATTTTGGTCAGTGACTGCTCAAGAAGAGGAGTACAGGCCGCTGCGAGAATCGCGGAGCTGATCAAAGAATGCGATATGAAGCCGAAGCAGGTAGGACTGATTTTCTTATTTACTTTTTCTCTACTTCCATATGTACTTTCCATAATGGCAACATCATTGAACATTGCCGGAATTTCAGTATTTCTTACATAATGATTTTTCGTATTCAAAGCACCAAGATCAGATGTATACAGAATTTTCTTTGTCTTCAATCCATCTGACAAAATCAATTGTAATTGAGCAGCACCTACACAATGAGAGTTTGGAATCCACTGAAAACTAACTACATCGTCAAGTTGGAAAACAACACCATATTCACTATAAGGTTTAATTAACTGCAATGTTTTAGAAACATCATCTTCACTATAAATAGGAGAGTAATTTCTGCTGTAGCGTTTTGAAAGAATTCTTGCTTCATCAGCTACAATAAAAGCACAATTAAAAAGCAGCGATTTCATAACCGCTGCAGTGTTAGGTGTAGTTATAATTTTTCCATTGAATCCCTGGGCAACCAATCGAGGAATTAAGCCACAATGATCCACATGTGGATGTGCCACAAACAAGTAATCAATCTCACTTGGTTTGAATCCAAATTTCTTTGAATTGATTTTATAGGAATCAAGATAACTATTGCTTTTGGATTGATATAATCCGCATTCCAGTAATATCTTTTTGCCTCCAAATTGTACAAGGTACTGAGAGCCGGTGACATCTGTTGATGATTCACCTAAGAAATAAATTCCATCATTATTTTGTTTGTGTTTAGACATATAATTCCACCTTTATTATTATTTGTTTATAGTAGTAGATACGAGACTCGAACTCGTAAGGTTTCCCGGCAGTGTTTGAGACTGCTGCGTTTGCCTGTTTCGCCAATCTACCACAATATATAAACAAAGCTACTTGATAAGTGTCAGATAGCTTCGGAATAATTTATGATTTACACTATTTGATAGTGGTAATTTTTAATGTGGATGATGGGACTTGAACCCATACACCATTAAGATAGCAGAGCTTAAATCTGCTGCGTCTGCCAATTACGCCACATCCACATGATATATTGTAGAATTATAGTCTAATTGAAAATGTAATGTTCTATATAATATAATCATTGCATCACACTCTCAATAAGCTGGTAAAGGGACTCGAACCCTTAACCTACTGATTACAGGTCAGTTGCGCTACCAATTGCGCCATACCAGCAGATGTGTTCAATGAGGTTTACCTAGTGCGCCCTCTGACAGACAATGAACTGTGCCATCCCCACGTGTATAAATAGTTATAGATTATCCTGGTGACTATTTCGGATACATACATGGTTTCAACCTTAACACCAGTTTCGATAAAACATCTACCCATCTATTATTGATATCTGATAATAAATAGACATAGCGTAATATCTAGCGCACTAAAAACCTTCATCCATCGCTTTAAACTTTGTGCGTTTCAATTGTATTTTGCTTTGTTACAATTCAAGTTTATTGTTATTTATCTTCAAAGCTAAGACTTTCACATCCACGGTAAACTGGGGTAGCTGGATTCGAACCAGCGAATGCAGGAGTCAAAGTCCTGTGCCTTACCGCTTGGCGATACCCCATTATAAACTGCCCCGGTGGGGATCGAACCCACAACATACAGATTAACAGTCTGCCGTTCTACCATTGGACTACAGGGCATTAAAAACTGATAATGACTATGCCAAAATCAGATTTCCTATCTACACATGGTAGATGGATAAAAGACAAGTCGCTAAGATCGAAGAAAATCTGATGATAGACAATACACTGAAGATTGTCTGGTCAGATTTTTATGTAAATATTTGCATTACTTACCCAATTTTTCGTTATAATTTGCTGTATGCGACTTTCACTAGGCTCTAAATGTAAACTATTTCATTCATCAAAAATACTTAGTGTTTGAGGGGAAAATATAAAATATTCTTTAATATGTTTTGTTAGTTGTTCATATTTGCTGTGTGAGCCTATACTAGACACTTTGACAGAGGATATCATTATCTTCTGTTGATTTACAATAGGATATTAAGGGGAGGAATAATATCCTATGCTTTTTCATATAATTTTCATTTGCTTGTAAAAATAATTTGAAAGAATTAAATCAAAAATTTTGCTGTATGTGTCTAAATTGGAATAATAAGAATCGAACTTATGTGACCTCCGTATCAGAGAGGCATTCTACCATTGAATTATATTCCAGTATAATATGAGCGGTAAGGGTGGGCTACGACCCCACGGTACATGACTTAACATGTACGCTAGATTAGCAATCTAGTGCATTAAACCAACTCTGCCACCTTACCATGATGGGTATAGTGAGGCTTGAACTCACGACTTACCGGTTAAAAGCCGGTTACTCTACCAACTGAGTTACACCCAGATTAAATAATGTACCTATAATATTACATGCCAACCAATCGCCAAATTGATTATAACTGTAAAACGAAGAGGGTGGGATTTGAACCCACGAACCGCCATCACTGACGGTTGCCAGTTTTCAAGACTGGTGCAATAAGCCAGACTCTGCCACCTCTCCAAAAATAAACACCCATACTTGGAATCGAACCAAGATCATAGCTTTAGAAGAACCATGTTCTCTCCATTGAACTATACGGGCAAAACAGACATAATAGGAATCGAACCTATATCGCACGATTCGTAGTCGTGAACTCTATCCATTAAGCTATATGTCCATGATTATGTTTTCTTCACCATTTCATGTATACCTCATATGCCTTTTTATAAGGGCTTTATTTGATTGAGTGGGAAGTGGTGGAGTCGAACCACCTACACTTAGGGCTTCAACCTAATGCTCTACCAGTTGAGCTAACTTCCCAAATGTAGTTTACCCTTGCTATCGTGGAAGGAAAGATCTTCATTACCGCTTGTCGTAAACGCCAATTTCTACCGTTTGAAGTGAGTCGTTAGAATTGGTAAAGCAACTATCTCACATGGGCGTGGAGGGAGTCGAACCCACTAGATCCCGAAGGCAGCAGATTTACAGTCTGCCCGATCTCCGTAGTCGTTTACACACCCAAATATAAAATTGCATAAATGCAAAAAGCATCTGACCGGGAATGATCCGGCATCGCCTGGGTGGAAGCCAGGTATGTTATCCAATTACACCACAAATGCAGAACAGACGCAGTAGGACTCGAACCCACATCTTACAGTTTTGGAGACTGTTGTTTTACCATTAAACTACACATCTACAGTTAGTTTAATGGTAAAACAACAAGCATATCACGTTAATATAACTTGCTACATTTATTTCTCGTTGTAAATGCTAAAAAACGTTTCTGGTTGACTGCAGATTCACCAGTAATAGGGTGTATGGGAATCGAACCCATCTCGTAGCCGTGAAAGGGCTATAACTTAAACCGCTTGTCCAACACCCCATAACGGTCTAGGTGGGAATCGAACCCACGACTTCGGAGAGACAATCCGATGTTATTACCACTTAACTACAAGACCAAAATCAAGGCACAATCCACTTAAAATATTCATCCATTTGAAAGTATAAGTAATTTGCTGTACGTGCCTTACGAAACTAAGCTCATTTCGGTAGTATTTTTAACAGAAATATCCCAAATAAATTGCTGTATGAGCTTAAAGAGAGTACAGTTGGATTTGAACCAACGAATACTGATTTTGCAGACCAGTGCATTGCCAGACTTTGCTATGTACTCTTACATAAACGATAGAACTATTACGCAATGAATAGCCCCACCGCTTATTAACAAAAACATATAGGACAAAACATAAAACAAGATAAATTGCGGATGGGGGATTTGAACCCTCGACCTCTTGCTTATGAGGCAAGCGAGCTGACCACTGCTCTAATCCGCATTATGCATTTATTATAGTTTGATTAAAAGTAAGAGATAAATAGAAGTTTATGGATGGTAAACCTCTATTTATTTCATTTACTTTATTTCCTGTTCCTTATGTATGTATTATAGCATATATTCAGAAAATGTCAATACATTTCTACATTTATTTTTGCTTGTTAAAAATAAAAGTTCCCAAAACAGTAGAAGATAAGTCATCAACAGACATATCTTTTACAAGCTGCGAACTTACTGTATCTTGAACAATTGCAAATTTTGCTTCGTTACGATACATATTCTCCCCATTATAAGCTGGTTGAATGTAAAGCTCATTTTCTTCTGTAAGAGATAAGACATACAGATCCTTGCAAACAGGATCAATATCTGAAAGAATTATATCAATAGAAGCAATAGTAATATCGCTATACTCTGTAATAGCATATTTCAATGCATCTATAATAAAACTTGACTCCCCATATAATTTAACCGATTCGTATTCTTCGTGTGGAATTTTTGAATGAATCTCCAAACAATCAAAAATTTCCTTCATGCTGCTAAATGTTCTACATTGTATTTTGTAACTCATTATTAAGGTTAATTGAGAACAAATGTATGCTCATCAACTTTTCCTTTTCCAGTTTCAAATATAACAAAAGATGCTGTGGCATCGGCAGTCTTCCTTATTGACATTGAATAATCATCTGATCCAATAATTGATCCAACACCAATTACCCCTCTACGGACTCCACAGTTTACAAACTCTGAATGGTGTTTATGACCAGCCACAAGATAATCTATCTTGGTATCATAAATATCAGAGTAATCTTTAATAGCAGCAGTTAAACTACGGACTTCCCCATGAATTCCTATAACATTATATCCAGCAATATCAGTAAAAATAAAGCCGGATTTATTTGTTATGTAACGGAAGTTGGGATTGTCCTCATTTATAATACGAATAATACTTCCAGTAACCATTTCAATGTTATCATGTGAATGTTCACCTTTTTTACCATCCAGTAAGCGAAGTTCACCATGATTTCCATTTGTTTGATAGTATTCTATGTCAAATTCATCGGACAATCTTCTCAGCCATTTACCCATATACTCCCCGTATATAACGGCACTTTCCGGCACACCATACCGTAATGTCCATAATTGTGAATTGCGCAAGAATCCATCTAATGAATCCCCTAAATTAAATACTTTGAATCCTTTGAGTTTCTCTTTGTGTGCATAGTCCACCACTTCATTGTAGAGGACTTCCATACGCATAAAAAATATCTCAGGACTATAAGCATTTACAATTTCATCATTCAGACCATACACTTTGAAATCTTTTCCAAAATGACAGTCTGCTATATTCAAAAGACCATAACGAGATGAAAGCATACCACCGATTTTTTGCGGAGGATCTACTTTATTCAGCGTTTCGTGAATAGCAGTAATGACTTTTTCCTCAAATAAATCATCCCTGGCATCTTCACGTAACCATCTGTTATACTCCAACTTTTCAGTATGAAGTTTCGCTCGCTCTTTGATAAGCTCTCTCTTTTTCAATTCAAGCTCTTTCAAATAACTTTCAGTATCATCACGGCTTTGATTTTCCATTTTCTCTTTGAAATACTGCATAACTTTATAACCAGAAAATTCAGTTACATTTGCAGCTTTTCGTAAGCTATCCCTATGGCAGTCTAAATGTAAAAGCGTGACAATATCTTCCCAGTCCAAATCGTCCGGCTTTTCTTCGACCTTTATAGAGATGAGTCTAAGACCATATTCGTAATCAGTCTCATTATCCAACTTTTTGTACTTCGGATAGATACCAACCACCCCTATTTATTTTTTGACTGTTACCATAAAAGCAAGGTTTTATGTACGTTCCTACATACTCCCTTATTCATAATAGGGTGCAAAAATAAAAATCCTCTGTAAAAAGCAAAGACAGCTAATTACAGAGGAAAAAGATAACTAAATTGATTCCGTGACATTATTTATATTGGCTTTATTACGCATTCGTTGTTTCCGTTTTCGTTCAGCAGCCAATTTTTTTGATTGAATTTTTTGACATTGTTCACATCTACAAGACTTACGACTTTTTGCGCCAACTTTAAATTTTATGCCACAATCAATACAAATAAGTTCTTGTATATTTTTTTTATGATAACCACGATGCTTATAACAATATGCAGAATCTTTTGTTTTACTCTGCTTGAATAATCTGCCACAAAATTTACATGTACCAATTTTTCCACCATTCAATCTATCATAATGCAAATTCAAATGGTCATAATCGGTAATGTAATCCAGAACATCATCTGGATTCTCTGCAGTGTCAACGAATTTTACAAACCACGATCTGTATTTATTATTCGTGATATCAAACACACCCTCACGATACAAACAACCAAGAGAAAAATTCTTCTCTTCCGCATTTTTAAATCTACATCCACCGGCTTTATAAATATCCCGTTTAGGCATATGACAATAAAAAAGTGTATCTTCTGTGATAGTGGCAGAATTCTCAATGGAAATACTATGCAGCCTGTGATATTTTGCATCAACAAGCATTACAAATAACATTCGGCGGTAATTGTCATTCTCAATTGTGCAAATTTTCTCCCACTCCTTTTTGGTGATAGGAGTAGGGAGTGGCAATTTTAACTTATACAGTCGTGAGCTGGCAACTGCATTGTCGATATCCTGAAATTTCACAATGTAATTGAAATCAATGTAATACCTATTGCAAAATGCTTTTAGTTCTTTTTCTATTTGGCTGTCTAATTGTTCCATATCTTCAACAGTGACATTATTGTAGTCCTTCCCGGATTCTGTAATCGCCTTGTATCTCAAATATTTTGCATACAAGAGCAAATCGGATCTTTTGTATTCGTCAACAGCAGTAGTGGAAGCCTCCATTTCCTGCGCAACGGACAATTCATCGAAATAAATCATACATTTACCTCCACAACGCTATATTTTTTACCGAGATATGATATTGTACCGTTTTTTTCATCCAAAACTGGCATTTTTGGTGTGACAGTAGAGTTCTTTTTCAAGTTTTCTACAATTTGGTTGCCAAAAATACTCCAACAGAAGTCTTTTGTACGGCTAGGATGCAGCTCATAGCATACATAGATTGCCAAATCACAAGCATATTGCACATCACCGATAAACTTATCTGTAATTCTGTCTCTGATGGCAAGCGGATATTTGATAAATTCCGATGTCTGAGAGACACTGTGAGTATAATCACTCTTGCGTTTTACTCTTAAACTGTCTTTTTGTGATTTGTAGTCCAGGTATTGAGCGTTCATGTACTCAATATCTTCTTCAGCAAAGTTCAAATTAGTGCCAGAATACATTGATTTAACCAAATGTTCCGGCGTTTTCATATGTCTTTTTCTTTTTATTTCACTTAAATGCTTCTCCATATAGTGACAAATCTTATTCATCCTGCCATTATAATCAATCAGTGGCGAATAAGGGTAAAATTTATCAATTAGATAATCCCTCTCAGCGTCAGTAAGATCTTCCGGCGCAGAATCCAGAATGTCATAAATTGATTTTTGGAACAACATCATGCACACATCGTTCTCTTTATCCAGGTATTTAAGATACTTAGAGTTCTCAGAGCTGTAAAGATAACGGAAGAAGTAAGGTTTCTTGTCTGCAACTATTGAATTGTAAAACTCAAAGTCAATATCTTCCACATCGTCTGGCTTTTTAGAAATCTTCCTTGTCCAATGTTTAGGCAGTGGCTCAATTTTAATTCCCTTCGCCTTATCAATCGAATCTCCCTGAGACTTTCTGATAAGTTTGAGGCGTTCCAAAATCTCATCTTGCTCACGCTTGAATGTAATATCACCCTCATAGCGTGCTAAAATCTCATAGAATGCAGTTGAAATATTCGTAATACGACCAATTGTACTATCGAATGATTGAATGTCTGCTTTGTACAGTTCATCTTCTGAAATGTACTCTTTATCTACAGTAGATTTTGAGTATGTAATTGGAAGATTGTCGTAACGGCAGCGTAAGAACACTGGATTATCAGTAGTGGCTACAATATCTCCGTCAAAATCGGAGTCTGCATGAATTATGCAGTCACAACCCCAAACATTATAAACAATGCCACTTGTCAGATATTTGAACCATTTTTCTGTTAATTCATTGTTCTTCAAGTTAAGTTTATTCACTTCTGAACGCCATGTAAGCGGTGATCTCATAGCAACAACATCAGTTTTTCCACGTTTGTTCCAAAAGTAAGAGTAATGCTCAAATTCTTTTAATGCACCGGTAACTGTATGACCAAATGCGTGCTGCATAAATGCATACATATCTGGAATCATTACACTAAAATTACCGTCCAGAATAAGTTTTCCTAAATAAGTTTCTCTGATTTTTTTATTTATGCTCATTATGATATTTGATTTTATATATTCTTCGCTAATCATTTCTGGATTAACAATCAGTGCTTTCGCAACATTGTCACTTGTCAAGTCAAAAATGTTGTTAAAATCAATATCATCTTTATCACATAGTTTTCCAAGCAAAAATAATATCGCCTGGTTTGGATCGTCAATCGAAATACCATTCAGCCACTTTACAGTAGGATCACATAACTCAGCTACGTCATCATCATTTGTGAGATCAATAGCCTGACAGAATTGATAATTGGAACGAAAACAATTATCGTCTGTTTTAGGAGTAACTTTTGTAACTCCCCACAAGAAACCATTTTCTTCACATAATCTATCATATTCTTGAATTGAATCATAAGCATTCCATAATTTAAACTGTGACTTTGTAAGGATCATATCTGTTTTAGTTATATCTACCAGATTCCCATACAGATCTTTCATTTCTGTAATCCCACATTCTGCAGCATACTGTTTGAAATCAACAACGAACACCATACCTTTTACATATGCGCATCTTACACAGAATGCAGATGGGATATAATCTAATTCCAGTTCATCAGCTACACGCTTTGCGAATTCCACAGAAACAGCACCACATCCATCGAATAAATTAAACGGCAGAGTTTTTATCTCTTCAGAAACTCGCTCATTATTTGCAATAGCGTCTTTTTCTTCTTTTGGAATCTTTGAAATCCAATCAACTTTCTTTTCCATTTCGATTTCGCAGTCATCATTAAGATAAACATTCGGGTGGGGAATTGTGTAGGTTGCAGAAGAGGAGAGAGCAAAGTAAGCATTGTATTTGTTTTTCGTTATTTTGACGCTTTTTGCCCCACAACGTAATCTTTTCTTTACCTCTGCAACAAAATCTACACGAATTAAGATTACAGTATTTACTCTCGCTTGTCCGGCACTACACATGAGGCGAACATACTTAAATCCATTTATATATAATCCATCACGAATGATTTTTCTGTAATGAGAAATATCATCAATGACAACAGAAACATATTCTGGAATGAATAGCATTTCATCAATCTTACCATTGATTATTGAGATTTGCCGTTTCGCATAATCATTAAATTGCTTTTTTAAATTTTTCTTTTGGGCGTATAGGTCACTTAATATAGCCGGATCATACCGCATTATATTAGGGTTACGCTCATACCGTATATTTCTAATAGTTCTCAATGCCTGGTTATCTGCCAGAGCAATCAATTCACCATTTTGCCGGATATCACAAATATGATATCCCGAATTACCAAGAATCCTCTTTAAGTGATATCCAAACTTATCTAATCTAGTGGAAGAGAATTTCATGATATAAAATTGTTGTAATTTTTTCATTTGCCCTCCCTGTCCAGTCTATCTTTTATCAGTCTTGCTTTCCATTTCTCCAATTCATATACAGATTTCACATCTGGAATATCGTATATGGTAGCAGTAATGCCAAAATCCTTCAGAACAGATATCGCTATCTTCAAATCCTTTTCGGTTGGTTTGGCTTTCACTTGATTTTCAATTCTACGAATTTTATCCCTTTCATAATCAAGGTTGTCGTAGAGTGTCTTGTCATATACTTTGTCCTGATTCATTTTCTTATTTCTCCTTGCTCACATAAAAAATCCCATTACTCTTTACAACATTCACATCTGGAACAAACTTAACAATTTCCGTAAGCTGCTCAATTGTAAATACATATCCTTTTGCACCGTTATACACTTCACGTAACGCATCATTCACAACATCCCGAAATCCAGGAGCATATTTTCTGGACTTCTTGAGATATTTCTGATTGACAGGATATGGTGTTGTACTTCGTCTGAGTTTTGGCAAGGTGATATCATAAAAATATTCTTGACTACTTCTGGTATGTGGATCTGAATGATATTCTTCAATCGTGTTGGCATTTGCCCCAGATACACATGTGTTATAACAATTCTTCGGTAGCCAAAAATAATTTAAAACATCTGAATTTGCACTAACCATATTGTCGTGTTCTCCATTTATTATTGTTTGATTTTAGAATACGAAGATAATTGTATCAATCCTTTTTTCCACAAAATCCTACTAT
>ENA-OWON01000650-OWON01000650.1-gut-metagenome-genome-assembly--contig:-NODE-650-length-11197-cov-3.845414_pt1 | contig 11197 bp, 9 predicted proteins | sample MGYA00248257_ERZ651798 | MGnify/ENA primary metagenome ERZ651798 (study PRJEB26908, sample SAMEA4031708) | gut metagenome | biome: gut; feature: normal infant; material: stool | place: China | collected 2015 ... | reverse complement strand
CCCCTTGCTTTGTTTGGGCTTATCGATTTAAATAAATAGGTTTGCGGCACCAGCCACCAGGATATGGGAGAGCCAAAGGATAGCAAGTCCGATGACGCCACCCATCAAAGCTTTCCAGCCAATATTGCGGAAATACCATCCCATGTGCATACGTTCCATCTTCATCAGGGCAAGACCACTGATTGTACCGATACCAAGAACGTTACCACCAGCCATTACGCAATATGCAATCATCTGCCAATAGATACCATTGGTATGATAATCAGTAAGCATGCTGAATGAAGGATCATTCACACTTGCCAGATCATGAAGGGAGAAGAAATTCATGGCTGTAGCAAAGTTGTCAAGTACAGTACTGACTATACCTGCCAAGACACCATGCAGTAACACACCAGGATGCTTATCATCCATACCGACAGAGTTGAGAAGAGCGGCAAAATCGTCAAAAGCGCCGGTCTCCTTCACCACTCCGATGGCAAGCATGATACCCATCACGAAAAGAATCATCTGGACGACTCCGTATTGGAAGACTCTAGGGGTGCGACGGTCAGCCATCGCATCCATATTCATAAGTTTACGGTTAAATATCTCGTTCACAATCCAGAGTACACCCAATACGCAGAGCGCACCGAGGAAAGGACTTAATTTCGTAATATTATGGAAGGTAGGGATAAACCACAATCCACCGATGCCCACAAAGAGCATCAGCAAGCGCTGCCATACATTAAGACGGGTATCATCCCCGCGGTATGGCATAGCAATCCATTCTGTCTCTACTCTTTCAGGCAGCATGCGCTGCATCATCACCAACGGAATGAGCCAGGCTGCAAGACATGGCAGCAGAAGCGACAGGAAATAATGAGTAGCCGTTACAGCACCCATATTCCACATCACCAGTCCTTCCGGATTTCCGATAACGGTAAGAGCTCCGCCACAGTTGGCAGAAAGCAGAATGGCACCTCCATACACCATGCGCTGACGACGGTTTGGAATTACTCCATGCATCATCGTAAGCATCATCACTGTTGTAGTAAGATTATCGAGATTTGCCGAAATAACAAAGGTCACGGCAGCGAGAATCCATAGCATTTTCTTGGCGCTTCGGGTACGTAACAACTGGCGTATGAAATCGAAGCAACCATTGTTATTGAGAATTTCAACTATCGTCATAGTAGCAAGCAGGAAGAGTACGATTTCTGCTGCTCTACCCACATAAGGAAGGAAGATGTTACGGGCAATAAAATACTTCACCGTTGTACTGGTGGATTCTATCTCGTTCCACATTCCGAGATTCAGATAGCGTGAATAATCAGAAGAGTGTTCACTGGTCACGAAGTCCATACCGAAACAGATATAGAGAACCCATCCTACCGTTCCAGCAAAGATGGCTACGGCAGCACGGTTCACCTTGGTAATATTCTCGGTTGCAATGAGAATATATGCCAGTATCAGTATGGCAAGGATGACTAGTGTCATATCATTATTTTATTATATTCATTACATTTTGAGCGCAAAGGTAACAATTATTTTGTTATCGCCAACATTTCGGTGTCTTTTTTTAATGAATTTAACTCATTTTCATACAAATGAAAATTTCGCCCGTTTTTTCTTTCGCCATTATTTTTCTTCCCTCTTCATTTTCATCATAGAATCAGATGAAAACACGGATAACAGAGAAGAACATCACAGGAAGAAATATCGAGGAGGAAGTTATCAAAATATTGAGAGGTTATGCGTATATATATACTATGTATTTCCCCGAAGGAACCCACCAAAAACAGTGATTTTAGTTAAATATTACTAATAAAAAGAAGAAAATCAAGAGTAAATGCCTGTAACTCAAAGAAAATGAGTAATTTTGCGCCCGATTTATACAATTCACATAAAGTCAAACTTTATTAATTTTAATTTTTTAATTATTTTTTATGTCAGATTTAAAGAACGTAAAGCCATTGGACGACTTCAATTGGGATGAGTTTGAGAATGGCACAAGCGCAAACGTCAGCAAAACAGACCTCGAGAAGGCCTATGACGAAACTCTTAACAAGGTAACAGAACACCAGGTTGTAGAGGGTACAGTAATCTCTGTAGACAAGAAAGAGGTTATCGTAAACATCGGTTACAAGAGCGATGGTATTATCCCTGCTTCTGAATTCCGTTACAACCCAGACCTCAAGGTAGGCGACAAGGTTGAGGTTTATGTAGAGAACCAGGAGGACGTAAAGGGTCAGTTGGTACTCTCTCACAAGAAGGCTCGCCTCAGCAAGTCTTGGGAGCGTGTTAATGCAGCTCTCGAGAACGAGGAAGTTATCCAGGGTTACATCAAGTGCCGCACTAAGGGCGGTATGATTGTTGACGTTTTCGGTATCGAAGCTTTCTTGCCAGGAAGCCAGATCGACGTTCACCCTATACGCGACTACGACGTATTCGTAGGCAAGACAATGGAGTTCAAGGTTGTAAAGATCAACCAGGAGTTCCGCAATGTCGTTGTATCTCACAAGGCTCTCATCGAGCAGGAGCTCGAGCAGCAGCGTAAGGAGATCATCGGCAAGCTCGAGAAGGGTCAGATCCTCGAGGGTACCGTTAAGAACATCACTACTTACGGTGTATTCGTTGACCTCGGCGGTGTTGACGGTTTGATCCACATCACCGACCTTTCATGGGGCCGCGTAAACGATCCCCACGAAATTGTGGAACTCGACCAGAAGCTCAACGTTGTTATCCTCGATTTCGACGAAGAGAAGAAGCGTATCGCCCTCGGTCTCAAGCAGCTCACTCCTCACCCCTGGGATGCCCTCGATGCTAACCTCAAGGTAGGCGACAAGGTTAAGGGCAAGGTAGTGGTTATGGCTGACTATGGTGCATTCGTTGAAATCGCACCGGGCGTTGAAGGCCTTATCCACGTTAGCGAAATGAGCTGGAGCCAGCACTTGCGCTCTGCTCAGGACTTCCTCAAGGTAGGCGACGAGGTTGAAGCTGTAATCCTTACTCTCGACCGTCAGGAACGCAAGATGTCTCTCGGTATCAAGCAGCTCAAGGACGATCCTTGGAAGGATATCGAAGTTAAGTACCCCGTAGGCTCACGTCACCACGCCAAGGTTCGCAACTTCACCAACTTCGGTGTATTTGTTGAACTCGAAGAAGGCGTTGACGGCCTTATCCATATCTCTGACCTCTCTTGGACCAAGAAGATCAAGCACCCCTCTGAGTTCACTCAGATTGGCGCCGACATCGAGGTTGTTGTTCTCGAAATCGACAAGGACAACCGCCGCCTCTCTCTCGGTCACAAGCAGCTCGAAGAGAACCCCTGGGACGTATTCGAGAACACCTTCACTGAAGGTAGCGTTCACGAAGGCACTATCGTTGAACTCATGGACAAGGGTGCCGTAGTTCAGCTCGAATATGGTGTTGAAGGCTTTGCTACTCCCAAGCACCTCGTTAAGGAAGACGGATCACACGCCAAGGAAGGCGAGAAGCTCCCCTTCAAGGTTATCGAGTTCAACAAGGACAGCAAGCGCATCATCCTCTCACACAGCCGCACCTTTGAAGATGCTCAGCGTGGTGAGACTCCCGCCGCTCCTCGCAAGCCCCGCGCAAGCAAGGCTAAGAGCAGCGATATCCCCGCTATCCAAAACCAGGCCGCTACTACCTCACTCGGTGAGAACGACGCTCTGGCAGCCCTCAAGGCTAAGATGGAGAAGGGTGAATAATTCCTTACTTTGGCGTTAATTGTTATTAACGTATATACAATTTGGTTCCGGAAGCTGTGGCACGTGAGTGTCGCAGCTTCCTCTTTATATATACACACCGCACTTGCAACGCTCTTTGCCCCCACTTGCGCTGACGCTCCATTCGCTGGCAAAAATGCTTAAAGTATACGGTTTGAGCATAGTATGTCACTTATTGTTAGTACCTTTGTAAGTATTACATGCCGGCAAATACAGCCGGCGGGATTTATTAACTGCATACACATTTTCTATTCATGATAAAGACAGCAAGACTTTTGCCAGCCATGCTGGCTACCCTGCTTGTGCTTTCGGCCTGCAAGGGTAACAAAAATAACACGCCGGCCCTGGCCGCCGACACAACAAGCATTGTCGACACTACTGCAGCCGAACAAGTGACTGACTCCACCATTTATGGCAAGGCCAGCGAGGACTTTGGCATGAGCACCTTTGGCATGATAACCGACGACGGCGACACACTCAATGTATGCCGCACAGCCAACGATGGCACTGATGCCAAAATATATGGCAGCATCAAATACGACGACCGCTATGCCATGACTACACGCGACAATGGCGAGTCGCTCGGCGTGCTGATTAACTTGACTGAGCTTGACAAGAAACTCAAGAACTACGAAATACGCAACGGGCACTTGGTGGTGAACGGCGACACGGTGCCTGTGGAGAATTATTTGAAATAAAGCAAAGCAACAGACAGATATGTTTTCAGGAATAGTAGAAACGACAGCACGCGTAGTGGCTGTAGAACAAGATAAAGAGAACAAGCACTTTACGATGGCTTGCGACTTTGGGCACGAACTGAAAATTGACCAAAGCGTGGCACACAACGGTGTATGCCTGACTGTGGTGAAAATAGACGGCGACCGCTATGTGGTGACGGCTATGGACGAAACTCTGAAACGCTCTAACCTGGGACTGCTGCAGCCGGGCGACGAGGTGAACGTGGAGCGCTCCATGATTATGAACGGGCGCCTTGACGGACACATCGTGCAGGGACACGTTGACACAACTGCCACATGTGTAAACATAACCGATGCCGACGGCAGCTACGAATTTACCTTTGAATACGAGGCAAGCGACGAGATGATTGCCCGCGGCTATTTTACGGTAGACAAGGGCTCGGTTACGGTGAACGGCGTAAGCCTCACTGTGTGTGAGCCAACCCGCAACACCTTCAAAGTGTGCATCATTCCGTTTACCTATGAACACACCAACTTTCACCACATCAAGGTGGGCACGAAGGTTAACATCGAATTCGACATCTTGGGCAAGTACATCAGCCGCTTGGCCAGTCTGCAGAACAACGCGGCACAATGATTAAGCTACTTATGATATTTGCCGGTGGCGGTTTGGGCAGTTTGTGCCGTTACAGCATTGGCGCAGCGCTGCTCAAAAATGTTGACGGACACTTTCCGTGGGCCACTTTTGCGGCCAATGCCATAGGTTGCCTGTGCATCGGATTGCTTGCGGGCTACTTTGAAAGGCGGCAAGCCGGACTGGTGTACATGCTGCTGGTTACAGGATTTTGCGGCGGATTTACCACCTTTTCGACATTCTCAAACGAGAGTGTGCAATTGATGCGGCAAGGTTTCTATTCATTAGCTTTAGGCTACATGGCCCTGTCTATGTGCACTGGTTTGATGTGCACCGCATCGGGTTTTTGGGCCGCCAAGAACATTTAACTAATCACCTACCTACTCTATTATGCGCAAGAAAGAACTTTACGAACACGTGCTGGCGTACTTTGAACGCACCATGGACGCTACAGAAACGGAGTTGCACTTTAGCAACCCCTTTGAATTGTTAGTGGCCGTCGTTCTGTCGGCACAATGCACCGACAAGCGCATCAACCAGGTGACGCCGCGGCTGTTTGCCGACTTTCCTGTGCCCGAAGCTATGGCGGCCACCACTCCCGAGGTTATTTACGATTACATCAAGTCGGTGAGCTATCCTAACAACAAGGCCAAACATCTGGTGGGGTTGGCCAAAATGCTGGTGGAGCGGTTTGGCGGTGAGGTGCCATCCACGCTTGAAGAACTGACACAGTTGCCCGGCGTGGGACGCAAAACAGCCAATGTCATACAGGCTGTGGCTTTTGGCAAAGCAGCCCTGGCAGTTGACACGCATGTGTTCAGAGTGAGCCACCGCCTCGGACTTGTGCCACAGCGCTGCACAACCCCATACAGCGTGGAGGTGGAACTTAAAAAACACATATCCGAACAGTTGGTGGCCTCGTCACACTACTGGCTCTTGCTGCACGGGCGTTACACTTGTTTGGCTCGCAAGCCCAAATGTGACAAATGTGGCTTGCGCGACGTATGCAAGAGTTGCATGGGGTAACGCTCTGCCCACACAAAAAAGAGCACAGACCGACCTATTTCACTCAACTAATCTATTTCATCAGACTAACTAAATAGCTCCACGCAATATGGCCGACTTCTTATCAAAGCTTTCTGTACTCCAATCTGGAAACGAGGACCTGTTCATGCAAAAGAAGAGCAGAGACCCAAACAAACACATAAACTTTATGCTTGAGTGCAAGAAAGATGGTGTGTTCCTTTCGGTGGTAGACGAAGGCCGCAACAAGGTTGACGTAAACTTTAGAAACTACGATAGCATCACGGCCCAACTGCTGCAAAGCATTGATAATGTGATGCGACAAAAGGAATACGATGTGGTGTGGGGTGAAGCTGAAAGTGGGCTAAATCTGAACGATTACCCCTATTTGTGCAATCAACTTGTGCGCTGTTCCAACATCATTGACAGCGAGGGGCATAAATTGAACGTGGCCGATGAGGGTGAGCAGCATTTGCAACTACGACTCAAGCACAAGAAAGACAAAGAATTTCTGCCCGAATTTTATATCGGCGACAGCAAAGTGGACAAGCTGCAAATGCTATCGGACGTCTTTACATGGATTGGCAATAAGATATATGCCATACACTCTGTGGGCAACAACTATGCGCATTTGGACATTCTGAAGTGTAATATTGACGAAAGTATGCTTGAGCAATATCTGTCGGTGCTCTATTCGTACTTTAGCAATATACAAGTGTCATGTGACGGCTACGATATACACTTGTCTGCCCACGAAATGCTCTCTGCGCCCACCCTGTTCATTGAAGAAATTGATGCCGACAAAACACTTTACCTGCGCGTGGCAGATGTTGTAAAAGCGCTTCCCGAGAGTTTTGTTGACAAGTTCGGCATTTACATGGTGGCACAAATATCCGTGCCTGGCGTCATCGACGTGAAAAAGCTCAAACGTGTCCCTATGCAGGACACCATTGAATACCTACGTACTGAAATACTGCGCTTTGCCCCCGACCGACAAGCCAAAAAGAACGTATACCTTGCCGATGACACTTTTATCATACCCGAAAACACAGCCGGGCCTTTCCTGCTTAACGCGCTACCATCGTTGCTCAAAACATTTGATTTAGTGGGGGCTGACAAGCTGAAAACATACAAGATAAGTGCTGTCACACCAAGCTTGAACATCAAGCTGTCATCGGGCATCGATTTCCTTGAGGGTAGCGCAAAGGTGCGTCTTAACGAAGAGGAATTTACGCTACAACAACTCTTTTCGCAATATACCGAACGCAAATACATTCAGCTTTCAGATGGCAACCGCGCCATTGTGGACGATGGCTATATGCGCCGTCTGCAACGCATCTTCAGAAAAGTGAAGAAGAGCGACAAAGACCGAATCAAGGTGTCGTTCTTTGACCTTAAAGACATTGAAGAGCTGGTTAACGGACCGCTCGAGGGTAAAGTATTTGAACATCATCGCAAATTCTACGAAGGATTTAACAAGCTGACGCGCAAAAAGCTGACGCTGCCCAACGTCAACGCCACCTTGCGCCCCTACCAAATAGAGGGCGTGAAGTGGATAAAATACCTTTACGACAACAATATGGGTGGCTGCCTGGCCGATGACATGGGGTTGGGTAAGACTCTGCAGACCATCTCTGTGCTAAGCCTCATCTACCCACAAGAGAGCAAACCCACCTTGCTTGTGATGCCGCGCAGCCTGCTCTTTAACTGGCAGAATGAACTGGCACGCTTTGCCCCCCAACTGAGCGCCTACACCTATTATGGCAACACCCGGGACATAAAGGAGGCCATGCAGCACCAGCTCATTCTCACAACCTATGCCATCGTACGCAACGACATCAAAACGTTTAGCGCTCAGGAATTCCACTACGTCATTCTGGACGAGAGTCAAAACATCAAGAACCTTACGGCACAAAGCACGCAGGCTGTATTCATGCTTAAAGCCCCCCATCGTCTGGCCCTAAGCGGCACACCAATTGAGAACAACCTCGGTGAGTTATATGCCCTGTTCCGGTTTCTTAATCCAGCTATGTTTGGCACCCTTGACAACTTCAATCATGACTATGCCAACCCCATACAAAAGAATGGCGACAAGGAAGCCATGCAATGCTTGCAACGCAAGATTTTCCCTTTCATGCTACGACGTTTGAAGCGTAATGTGCTGAAAGACTTGCCCGATCGTACGGACAAAACCATTTACATTGAAATGAACAATGCGCAAGCCAATCTTTACGAGCAGCGACGCGTATACTATAAAAATCAAGTAGAGCAATCTATTGCAGCAGATGGCATACAAAAGTCTCAGTTCGTGATATTTCAAGCACTGAACGAACTGCGACAAATAGCCTCTATTCCCGAAAAGCTATCAAACGATAAAATTACATCGCCCAAGCTTGACATGCTCACCGAAACACTACTCAACACGGTGGCCAACGGACACAAGGCAGTTGTTTTCTTCAACTTCATAGCAGGTCTCGACATGTTGGGCGACACGCTTGAGGCAAAAGGCATTGACTACGTCTGCATGACGGGTTCCACACGCGATCGTAAAATGGTGGTGGAACGCTTCCAAAACAATGAGCAATGCAAGGTGATGCTTATGACACTCAAGACTGGGGGTGTAGGGCTTAACCTGACGGCCGCCGACACTGTGTTCATTTTCGAACCCTGGTGGAACAAGGCTGCCGAAGAGCAAGCCATCAATCGTCTGCACCGTTTCGGGCAAAAAGCCAAAGTGCTTTGTTTCTCACTCATTACGCAAGATACGATCGAAGAAAAGATACAGCAGTTGCAGCAACAAAAGTCTGAGTTGTTCAGCGCACTCATCAACAGCGACAGTTCATCGTCAAAACAACTCAGCGAAGAAGACATCAAGTTCATTTTAGGCTAAGCTCCCGTTCAATCATGGCAGACGAAACACTGGTTAAAACAGAAAAGATTATAAACCTTAGCAGTCAAAGTGCTATTATACAGTCCCGCAATATTCTCAGCAGGTATGTTGTTTCGGAACTAAGGCCTTTGGTTAAATATTTGTTCAACAGCCTTGACTACATACGTTATGTGGCTATTGACAAGGAGAATAACAAATACGTACCCAGTGCCATAAAACTATGCGACGACTACAAGCACTGTTGTAAAAGCGAATTGTTGGACTTCGCATCACTGTTCTTCACCAGAAGTAACTTTCACCTCTACCTCGAGGTATTACCCGATAATGTGCGCGCGTTATGGATTGCGGCGGCAGACAAAATCTTTTTAAGCGAGAACGAAGCAAACAAACTATTGGGAGAAGAATGCATCGACACACACAGCTGGGGCACGCAAGTATGCGAAACTTTAGGCGAAAATATCTTCGAAATTACAGAAAGCGAACCTTATGATGATGGTACTAACGACACCAATTATCTGACATTCACATATCCATGGCTAAGGGAATTAACCTATTGGTGTTCACACGACACGCTGGAAGAATGCCAGACTGCCGACCTTCCAGACAAACTAACTGTGTTCAACGCCGAGGCTGATCTTTTTCAAGAAATCCCCATTCTCAACAGTTTACGCGAGGGTGGAGTAACTTTGGGCAAAGCGCATTTTTTTACAGCGTAACTGCGCAAGTCTTTAGTCAATGTCAATATTAACGATTTCAATCTGGGCGAAAAAAGCACGAAGTACTACGAAGAGACACTTCGCCACTACTACTTGATTACTACATACCTGCTTACTTGCGAAAATACACATAAATCTGTAATCAACTCTACCTCACCGCTGCAATTAATACTGCAATGCGTAAAGTATGTATTCGATAACGCATCTAACTTTAGCAAGCTGTTCCTGCCTCACATCTCTGGTATTAAACGTGATTACGATTTAACACACAATGCACACGAACTCATGCGTTCGCTTCAGCAGAGTCTTCTGACTTTGAATTCAAGTATGTGGATCAGCATTGAACAACTATTGTACCTAACAAGATGTTATTTCAAACACCAAGCCCGCTTCTCTATATTAATACATGAGCCAACGTCATATTATAATATTGGTTTCAAATTGCGCGACAAAAATGCCGACGAGCCGATAACGTATGACGAAATCATTACGTGTATAACCTATCAAAGCATAAAATCTGTACTGTTAGCCCTGGCAAGCTGGGGCATCATCGAAATAGCATACGACCCCACTACTACTGCCAATGGCCTGTCCTACCTTACAGACGCCTTACGCTATGTACGCCTTACCAACTTAGGCAAATATGTTTTTGGAAAAGCAAAGTTCTATCAGTTGCCCACCACAATGGTCAACACATGTAAGGACTTTGAGCTGAACGCCGACCGGTTACTCATCAAAGTGCTTAACCCCAACAGTAAGGGGAGTTTCGCACTTGAGAAAATAGCTGCCCCCATCACGTCCCAGCTCTACCGCACAAACTTTTCCGTTTTCCTTAAAGAGTGCAATACTAAGGACGATATAGTAAAGAACATAGACTTGTTCAAGAAATACATTGCAAACGAACCACCCCAAATATGGGAGGATTTCTTCAATGCCATGCTGGAACGGACCAATGCACTTAAAAAAGTAAGGACAAGCTACATTACGCGTTCGATTGATGCCAAAGACAAAGAGCTGCAAGACATAATCATGCACGACCCCAAACTCAAACAATACATATTGCGTGCCGAAGGCTATGTGGTGCTGATAGAGCAAGCACACCTGAACGACGTGAACAACATACTCAAAACATATGGTTACACCATCTAATTCTACACATTGGCATGAAACACTTGCTTGCTGCCCTCATAGGCATCTTTAGCGTATGCGCCACAGCCACCACACGCAACGAAACCGAGGCGCGCCGCATAGCTCAAAGTTGGTTTGCACAACACAATGTTGCAAGTTTGAGCACCAACCACTCTCGCACACAAGAGGCTGCCATGATGACATGCGACACGCTCAACATGGCATGGTGTTACAAGCGCCAGCACCAATTTGTACTAATTGGCAAACAAGCATCGCAACCTGCCATACTGGGCTATGGCAATACCGCGCAGGGAGTTATGCCACAGGGGCTGAAACGTTTACTCAACAGTGCTCCAATGCCCACTGACACGTACACCTAC
>ENA-OWON01000643-OWON01000643.1-gut-metagenome-genome-assembly--contig:-NODE-643-length-11359-cov-3.018880_pt1 | contig 11359 bp, 8 predicted proteins | sample MGYA00248257_ERZ651798 | MGnify/ENA primary metagenome ERZ651798 (study PRJEB26908, sample SAMEA4031708) | gut metagenome | biome: gut; feature: normal infant; material: stool | place: China | collected 2015 ... | reverse complement strand
TATTCCGCTCTCTTATTATAAGAATCGCGATTACGCCTGCTTCTTCTCGGCAAACTCTGCCCAGAAACCGGCGTTGTATGATACCGCTGACGCCACCGCCAACAGCCGTATTAACGCCCGTCTGCCCTATATCTTCCTGCTGTCCCGCATTGCGCATTACCTGAAAATCATCCAGCGCGAGAATATCGGTACCACCAAAGACCGCCGCGTACTGGAACTGGAACTGAACACCTGGATCCGCACACTGGTAACGGAGATGACCGAACCGGGTGATGAACTGCAGGCGTCTCACCCGCTGCGCGACGGTAAGGTTATCGTGGAAGATATTGAGGACAATCCGGGCTTCTTCCGCGTCAGACTCTTTGCCGTGCCGCATTTCCAGATTGAAGGGATGGATATCAACCTGTCACTGGTTTCCCAGATGCCGAAAGCGAAAGCCTGACCGGGAAGTGGTGTGATATGAAAATTCATCGACCACTGTGGGCTGAGGGGACATTCCTGTCCTCTCAGCAGTTTCAGCAGCAGGCCCGCTGGGAAGCGTTCAGCAATGACAGCATTGCGCAACTTTGTATTCGTCATCCGTGGGGGATCGCGAATGTGCTCTTTGACCGCGATGCCCTGATGTCCGGAAAGCTGAAAACGCAGGCAGTACGCCTGCGTTTTGCTGATGGCACGCTGATCGATTCTGACGTGAGCGATGTTCTGCCTCTCGCCTGCGATCTGCACGCGCTGACGAACGACAGCGCGGTTGTTCTGCTGGCGCTGCCGCTTGCCCATGGTAACGGCGGTAATCTCGGTCAGGGTGAGCAGACTGAAAGACCGCTACGCTATCGTCAGGAATGGCAAAAGGTACAGGATATCTACGGCAGTGACAGTGAAGATATGGCCGTTGAGCGTCATGCGCTGTCCCTGCGCTTTGCTCATGATAACAATCAGGATTACATCACCTGCCCACTGGCGCGTCTGGTGCGGGATGTTCAGGGCAACTGGACACAGGATGAGAGTTATATTCCGCCGTTACTGGCGTTTAACGCCCATGACGGGCTGGTACAGCGTCTGGACACGCTGCTGTTGCAGCTACGGGCCAAATGTCAGCGCCTGATGGCGATGCGTCGGGAAAGCAACCAGCGTATGGCGGACTTCGCCGTCGCCGATGTCTCCCTGTTCTGGTTGCTTAACGCGCTGAACTCCGCCGAGCCGGTGCTGAGTGATTTCCTGCGCTACCCGGCGGTTCATCCCGAACTGGTCTGGCGGGAGCTGGCGAGGCTTGCCGGAGCGCTGCTGACGTTTTCCCTTGAACATAAAGTCAGTGCCGTTCCGCCCTATGTCCACGAATCGCCGTCCACTGTCTTTCCGCCACTGTTCTCCCTGCTTAGCGAACTGCTGGAAGCCAGCCTGCCGTCACGGGTGATCGCGCTGGATCTGGAATCCCTGCCGGGCAACCGCTGGAAAGCCGACCTGCACGATCCGCGCCTGCGGGAAGAGGCCGATTTTTACCTGTCCGTTCGTTCCTCACTGCCTGCGCATCAGGTACTGCACCAGCTACCGCTGGTCTGCAAAATCGGTGCGCCTGATGACGTCACGCTGCTTATCAACGTGGCGCTGAATGGTGTTCCACTGGTGCCACTGACCTCAGTTCCGGCAGCGCTGCCACTGCGCCTGGAGAATCAGTATTTTGCGCTGGATATGCACAGTGACGCGGCTAAATCGATGCTGGAGTCCGGGTGCTGCATGATTTATGCGCCAGGAACCATGGGCGACCTGAAACCTGAACTGTTTGCGGTGCTGCGCACATGAAAAAAGAGACGGATATCAATATCGACGCGCTGCTGCGCGACACGTTTCTGACGGTGGTGGAACTGCGTCAGGGAACCACCGTGCGTCACGGTATGGAGCTGTATCGCCACTGCCAGCGGCAGGTGGAACTGGTCCGCGAACGCCTGAAAGATGCCGGGTTCAGCCGTGAGAGCGTGGAGCACATTACCTACGCGCAGTGCGCCCTGCTGGACGAAACAGTCCTGAGTCGCAGCGGCATGGACGACGGTCAGGCCATCTGGATGAAGGATCCACTCCAGTCGCATTTCTTCAACACCCTGCAGGCAGGCGAGCTGCTGTACGAGCGGATGAAGCAGGTGTTGCAGGAGCCCGCGCCTGCACAGGCGGTGCTGACCTGCTTTCACCGTGTCCTGCTGCTGGGATTTCGCGGGCGTTATCAGGATCCGGTGGCCCCGGAGCGCGACCAGCTTATTTCGACGCTCAACGGGCTGGTCGCGCCATTTGGCGTACTGCCGGAAACGGCGGTACTGAACGTGCCGTTATCCACCCGTCAGCACCCTTTGCTGCATTCGCCGTTTTTCTGGCTGGTAACGCTGACGCTGCTACTGGCCGGTGTCTGGTGGGGGCTGCACCACTGGCTGAACGTGCTGGTGGATGAATTGCTGCCGCAAAGCCTGCGGTAAAGGGAGTCGTGAGTGAGGAACACGCTGAAACAGGCCGTCGTGCTGTGGGGAATGGTGTTACTGCTGGTGCTGTGGTCGGTGTTTATCAGTCCGTCTGGCGTACTGAGATGGGCCGGGGCGGCGGCTATCGTTCTGGCGGTTGCCGCGTTGCTGATTTACCGGCGCAGGCAGGCGTGGACGGAGATGACCGGCGATGCCGGGTTGTCATCGCTGCCGCCGGAAACGTACCGACAACCGGTAGTGCTGGTCTGTGGCGATATGTCGGCGCATCTGTTCACTGACAGCCCGGTCCGGCAGGTTTCAGAAGGGCTGTATCTGCATGTTCCCGATGAAGAACAGCTTGTGGCGCAGGTGGAGCGATTACTGACCCTTCGCCCGGCGTGGGCATCGCAGCTTGCCGTGGCGTATACCGTCATGCCCGGCATGTACCGGGATGCGGCGGTTCTGACCGGACGACTGCGACGGTTCGCCCACAGTATGGCGACAGTGCGTCGCCGGGCGGGCGTAAACGTCCCCTGGCTTCTCTGGAGCGGGCTGTCCGGCTCGCCGTTGCCGGAGAGAGCGAATTCACCGTGGTTTATCTGTACCGGCGGCGAAATTCATGTAGCGACGTCTGCTGAAACCGCCTCCCCCGCGCAGTGGCTCACGCAGACCAGCACACAGGAGCGCAGCCAGCAACTCTGTTACCTGCTGAAAGCCGAAAGCCTGATGCAGTGGCTGAATCTTAATATGCTGGCGGCACTGAACGGCCCGGAAACGAAATGTCCGCCACTGGCGATGGCCGTGGGGCTGGTCCCCTCGTTGCCTGCGGTGGATAACAACCTGTGGCAGTTGTGGATCACCGCCAGAACCGGCCTGACGACGGATATCGCGGACACCGGCACAGACGCCACGCTGCCGTTTCCGGATGCCCTGTTACGGCGGTTGCCGCGTCAGTCGGGCTTTACCCCGCTGCGACGAGCCTGCGTGACCATGCTGGGCATCACCACCGTGGCGGGTATCGCCGCGCTGTGTCTGTCAGCCACGGCGAATCGCCAGTTATTACGGCATATCGGTGACGATCTGCACCAGTTTTATGCCGTTCCGGCGGAGGAATTTATCACCAAAGCCCGTCGTCTGTCGGTGCTGAAAGACGATGCGGTCATGCTCGATGGGTATTACCGGGAAGGAGAGCCACTGCGTCTCGGTCTGGGATTATACCCCGGCGAACAAATCCGCCAGCCGGTATTACGCGCCATTCGTGACTACCGCCCGCCTGAGCAAAAAATGGAGGTGACAGCCTCGCTTCAGGCGCAGACCGTGCGTCTTGACAGTATGTCGCTGTTTGACGTCGGACAGGCCCGCCTGAAAGACGGCTCGACAAAAGTGCTGGTGGACGCACTGGTGAACATCCGGGCAAAACCGGGCTGGCTGATCCTCGTTGCCGGATATACCGACGCCACCGGCGACGAAAAAAGCAATCAGCAGTTATCGCTGCGACGTGCCGAAGCGGTGCGCAACTGGATGCTGCAGACCAGCGACATCCCGGCCACCTGTTTTGCCGTACAGGGACTGGGCGAGAGCCAGCCTGCGGCGACCAACGATACGCCACAGGGCCGGGCAGTCAACCGGCGCGTCGAAATCAGTCTTGTTCCGCGTTCTGACGCCTGTCAGGACGTGAAATAAAACATACCGCCGGAAGAAGGCGGTGCTTCAATCACACTAACAAGGAGAGTAATTCTCATGGCTATTCCTGCTTATCTCTGGCTGAAAGATGACGGCGGCGCGGATATCAAAGGTTCCGTGGACGTTCAGGGGCGCGAAGGCAGCATCGAAGTGGTGGCGCTGGATCACGATGTGTACATCCCGACCGACAACAACACCGGCAAACTGACCGGTACTCGCACCCATAAACCGTTCATTTTTACCAAAGAAATCGATGCGTCCAGCCCGTATCTCTACAAAGCTGTGACCACCGGTCAGACCCTGAAAACGGCGGAATTTAAGTTTTACCGCATCAACGACGCCGGTCAGGAAGTGGAGTACTTCAACATCACGCTGGATAACGTCAAGCTGGTCAGAGTCGCTCCGCTGATGCACGACATCAAGGAGCCTTCCAAAGAGAAGCATAACCACCTGGAACGCATTGAGTTCCGCTACGAAAAAATCACCTGGACTTACAAAGACGGCAACATCATTCATTCCGACTCGTGGAATGAACGTCCTTCCGCCTGATAACTGCGGCAGACAGGAAACTGTCTGCCTTTCTGTTGTGTGCTTTGCCCAGTGCCGCAGGCACCGGTACTGAGCAAAGCATACCCACAATCTGGTGATACCTGATGGGCCTGAGTGAGGTAACGGCTATGGGCGGTAGCGTACCTGAACGCAGATCGCAGGAATACAGAACACGATAAGGAAACCTTCTATGACCGGAAATCACCCCGCCGCGCTGCTGCGTCGCCTTAACCCGTACTGTGCACGGGCGCTGGACGCTGCCGCCTCACTGTGTAAGACCCGCGCCCATGCGGAGATAACCATTGAACACTGGCTGCTGAAACTGCTGGAGCAGGGAGAAGGCGATATCACGGTGATTGCCCGCCGCTATGAATGGGATATCGACACGCTCTGGCAGTCTCTGCTGGCACATCTGGACACCTTACCCCGCTCGGTCCGCGAACGTCCGCAGCTTTCTGAACCCCTGACGGCGCTTATCAGGCAGGCGTGGCTGATTGCCTCGCTGGAAGGCGACGACCCGCAAATCCGCAGTCAGCACCTGCTGATGGCGCTGACAGAAAAACCGATGCTGCCCGCCTGTAATGACCTGTGGGTATTGCTGAGCCTGAGCCGCGTGCAGCTTGAGCGGCTGCGCCCCCTGCTGGATGCGCAGTCGGATGAATGTCCGGCACATCAGCCACAGGCCACCGAACCGCTGACATCCGCGCAACCAGAGTCGGCAACGACGGACGCACCGGCAAAAACGCTGACGGGGAAACAGGATGACGCCCTGCTGGCGGTACTTAACCGCTTTACCGAAGACGTGACGGAAAAAGCCCGCAGCGGGCGAATCGACCCGGTATTCGGGCGCGACACCGAAATTCGCCAGATGGTCGATATCCTCTCCCGTCGCCGCAAAAACAACCCGATTCTGGTGGGAGAACCGGGCGTGGGCAAAACCGCGCTGGTGGAAGGGCTGGCGCTGCGTATCACCGAAGGCAACGTGCCGGACAGCCAGAAAACGGTGCATATCCGCACACTGGACCTCGGTCTGTTACAGGCTGGCGCGGGCGTTAAAGGTGAATTTGAGCAGCGACTGAAAAACGTGATTGATGCAGTACAGAAATCACCGGAGCCGGTACTGCTGTTTATTGATGAAGCCCATACCATTATCGGCGCGGGTAATCAGGCGGGCGGCGCGGATGCGGCGAACCTGCTGAAACCGGCGCTGGCAAGGGGCGAGCTGCGCACCATCGCCGCCACAACGTGGAGCGAATACAAACAGTATTTTGCGCGCGACGCCGCGCTGGAACGCCGCTTCCAGATGGTGAAAGTCGACGAGCCGGATGATGACACCGCCTGCCTGATGCTGCGGGGACTCAAGGCCCGCTATGCACAGCACCACGGCGTACATATGCTGGACAGCGCCATTCAGACCGCCGTGCGCCTGTCGCGCCGCTATCTGACCGGACGCCAGTTGCCGGACAAGGCGGTTGATTTGCTGGATACCGCCGGGGCAAGAGTCCGCATGAGCCTCGACACCCTGCCGGAACCGTTGACGCAGCTTCAGGCGCGTCTGACCGCGCTGGATATTGAGCGGGAAGCGATTGAGCAGGACAGCGTGTTTTATCCCGAAACCAGCCCGGAGCGGCTGGCGGAACTGACCGATTTGCGTGATGAGCTACAGGCAGAAGCCGGGCATCTGGAAGCGCAGTATCAGCAGGAAAAGCGGCTTGCGCAGCAGATTATGGCGTTGCGTCAGGAAGGGGCAGACAGCACTGATTTGCAACAGCAACTGCGAACGCATCAGGGCTTTGCACCGCTGCTGGCGCTGGATGTGGACGCCCGCGCCGTCGCCACTGTGGTGGCGGACTGGACCGGCATCCCGCTCTCTTCCCTGCTCAAGGACGAACAGAGCGACCTGCTCAGCATGGAACAAAGCCTTGAAAACCGCGTTGTCGGGCAAAGTCCGGCGCTCTGCGCCATTGCACAGCGGCTGCGGGCGGCTAAAACCGGCCTCACGCCGGAGAACGGCCCGCAGGGAGTATTCCTGCTGACCGGCCCCAGCGGCACCGGCAAAACCGAAACTGCGCTCACACTGGCCGACACCCTGTTTGGCGGTGAAAAATCCCTTATCACCATCAACCTCTCCGAATATCAGGAGCCGCATACCGTCTCCCAGCTTAAGGGGTCTCCTCCGGGCTACGTTGGCTACGGTCAGGGCGGCGTACTCACCGAAGCCGTTCGCAAACGCCCTTACAGCGTGGTGCTGCTCGACGAAGTGGAAAAGGCGCACCGCGACGTAATGAACCTGTTCTATCAGGTGTTCGACCGGGGCTTTATGCGCGACGGCGAAGGGCGGGAAATTGACTTCCGCAACACCGTGATTCTGATGACGGCTAATCTGGGCAGTGACCACATCATGCAGCTGCTGGAGGAAAAACCGGACGCCACGGACGCAGACCTGCAGGAACTGCTGTATCCCCTGCTGCGCGAGCACTTCCAGCCTGCACTGATGGCGCGTTTTCAGACGGTGATTTACCGCCCGCTGGGACAGGAAGCGATGCGCGCCATTGTGGAAATGAAACTGGCGCAGGTGGTTCGTCGTCTTCGTCAGCACTATGGGCTGGAAACGGAAATCAACGACAGCCTGTACGACGCCCTGACCGCCGCCTGCCTGCTGCCGGACACCGGGGCGCGCAATATCGACAGCCGGCTGAACCAGCAAATCCTGCCGGTTTTAAGCCAGCAGTTGCTGGCACAGCAGGCCGCGCACCGTAAACCAGCTCAACTACGGCTTGGCTGGGATGAGGAAGACGGGATTGTACTGGAGTTCGCTACGGAAGAGATGCAATAACGGAGGCTGTCATGGGTATTCAGAATTTCGATCATTCACACCACAAGCTCAAAATTCGTGGCCTGCAAAGTCCGGTGGATGTGCTGACCTTCGAAGGTCGCGAACAACTGAGTACCCCGTTCCGCTACGACATTCAGTTTACCAGTACCGATAAAGCAATCACGCCGGAGTCGGTACTGATGCAGGACGGCGCATTCAGCCTGACGGCACCGCCGGTACAGGGAATGCCGGTGCAGGCAGTCCTGCGCACCCTGTACGGGGTCATCACCGGCTTTAAACATCTCTCCTCGTCACGGGACGAAGCCCGTTACGAAGTGCGCCTTGAACCCCGTATGGCGCTGCTGGCCCGCAGCCGCCAGAATGCCATTTACCAGAACCAGACCGTGCCACAAATCGTCGAAAAAATCCTGCGCGAGCGGCACCAGATGCGCGGTCAGGACTTCGTGTTTAACCTCAAAAGCGAATACCCGGCCCGCGAACAGGTGATGCAGTATGGCGAGGACGACCTGACGTTTATTTCACGCCTGCTGTCGGAAGTGGGTATCTGGTTCCGCTTCGCCACTGACGCGCGGCTGAAAATCGAAGTTATCGAATTTTACGACGACCAGAGTGGCTATGAGCGCGGGCTGACGTTGCCACTGCGCCATCCTTCAGGGCTACACGACGGCGCCACGGAAGCGGTATGGGGGCTGAACACCGCGTACAGCGTGGTGGAGAAAAGCGTCACCACGCGGGACTACAACTACCGCACCGCCACGGCGGAGATGATGACAGAGCAGCATGACGCCACCGGGGGCGATAACACCACCTACGGCGAAGCCTATCACTACGCCGACAACTTCCTGCAAAAAGGCGATAAAGAGGCAGCGGAAAGCGGCGCGTTTTATGCCCGTATCCGCCACGAACGCTACCTGAATGAACAGGCCATTCTGCAGGGCCAGAGCACCAGTTCACTGCTGATGCCGGGGCTGGAAATCAAGGTTCAGGGTGACGACGCGCCAGCAGTGTTCCGCAAGGGCGTGCTGATTACCGGCGTGACGGTCAGCGCGGCGCGTGACCGCAGCTATGAACTGACGTTTACTGCCATCCCGTACTCAGAACGCTACAGCTACCGCCCGGCGCTTCTCCCCCGCCCGGTAATGGCTGGCACGCTCCCGGCGCGGGTCACCAGCACAGTGAAGAACGATATTTATGCTCATATCGACAAGGACGGGCGCTACCGGGTCAACCTCGACTTTGACCGCGATACGTGGAAACCGGGTTATGAAAGCCTGTGGGTACGCCAGTCGCGCCCGTATGCTGGTGACACCTACGGCCTGCACCTGCCGCTGCTGGCGGGAACGGAAGTCAGTATCGCGTTTGAGGAAGGCAACCCGGACCGACCTTATATCGCAGGCGTAAAACACGACTCGGCGCACACCGACCATGTGACCATCCAGAACTACAAGCGCAACGTGCTGCGTACCCCGGCGAACAACAAAATCCGCCTCGATGATGAGCGCGGCAAAGAGCATATCAAGGTCAGTACCGAGTACGGCGGCAAGAGCCAGTTGAATCTGGGTCATCTGGTGGATGCCGGAAAACAACAGCGCGGGGAAGGCTTTGAACTGCGTACCGATATGTGGGGCGCGGTGCGGGCGAAGAAAGGGATTTTTATCAGCGCCGATGCGCAGGATAAGGCGCAGGGGCAGGTGCGCGAAATGGCTCCGGCGATGGCAATACTGGATGGCGCACAGTCACAGATGCAGTCGCTGTCCACTGATGCGCAGACGACGAATGCCGATCCGGCAGATCTGTCATCGCAGATAGCGCTGTTGCAGCAAAGTGTAAAAGATCTGACGCAGGCCGTGATCCTGCTAAGTGCACCCAAGGGCGTGGCGATCGCCAGCGGCGAGCACCTGCAACTGGCGGCGTCGAAGAATGTGATAGCGAACGCAGGCAACAACGCAGATATCGGCGTAGTAAAAAATATGTTTATCGGTGTGGGTCAGGCGCTGAGCGTGTTTGTGCGTAAAGCGGGCATCAAGCTGTTTGCCAATAAAGGGGCGGTCTCGGTACAGGCACAGAACGATCTGATGGAACTGTTGGCACAGAAATCGATAGAGATCACCAGTACGGAAGATGAGATCAAGATCACCGCGAAGAAGAAAATCACCCTTAACGGCGGTGGCAGCTACATCCGGCTGGATGCCTGCGGGATAGAAGCGGGAACGCCGGGAGAATATAACGTTAAGGCCGGATATTACGGGCGTAAACCAAAGGCGAAGCTGACGCCGGAGCTGATGGCATTTCCGGTGATTAAGTCTGAGGATTTTAATCAGAGCTTTATTTTGCTGGATGAAAATACTGGGCAACCACTTATTAATTGGCCCTATGAACTAGAACTGGAAAGTGGGCTAAAAATGAGTGGGATTACTGATGAAAATGGAAATACAGAACTAATATCCTCTGATAAGGAGGAGGTCGTTAATATTAGTGTGTTTGAACCCGATGAGTTTTTAGACGATGACATTAATTAAGACATATAGCGAGAATATAACATGGCAGATAAATCCGAAAAGAAAAAAGAAACCACAAATAAATCAGCAAAAAAAACACTAACGAAGAAGAGCGAAAAATTAACTCCAGCAAAAGACACCGCACCAAAACAAGTGAATGTAGATCCAGCTATAAGATTGAAACAAATTCGTCAACTTGTCCGTAATAATAATAAATCCATCATGGGAGAGGATTATATTATTTGTCAAATCTATAAAGAATCTAGATTTAAGCAATTTGCAGGTAAGAATAAACATAATGCGAAAGGCTTAATGCAAATGCAACGAAATGCAGTGAGGCAGGTTTTTAAATATCGACAACAAAAAATAAAAGGAAGAATGACGACTGATAAAGAGACAAATGAAGCTTTCGCTAATGCTGATACATTTTATAAATCTGATAAAATATTTGATGAAAAAGAAAATATTAAGATTGGCACAGAGTATTTGCAATACTGGATAGATAAAGAAGCAACAATTGAGGAGGCATATCGGGCATATCGTGGAACAGATGAAGCATACTATTCTGTTATAAAACCTTGCGCTGAAAAACTGGCTAAAGATCCTGATAACATACAAATACTAATGGAGGGAATAGGAAGATAGTATGCGCATTATGTTAATATTACTTTGTTTTTTTTCTTTCCCCTGTTTTTCAGGCGATAAGATTAAAATCGTGAAAACCTGTCAACTGAAAAAAAATGAAAGTGTGCAGTTGCTTTCCCTTAGAACCATTGACGGTGATACATTATATCTAAAATTCAGAAATGTTATCACCGGGGCCTTTTTAGATACTCCAACTAAAAGTTATGATTTTTTTGGAGATGTGGTTCTTTCTCAGTGCATAAATGGTTCTCTTATCTTTGCGCTGGAATATGGTTCTCCATATATAAAAGGTTGTCTGGTAACTGGTTGGGAAATGGGTTTAAAGGTAAGAACTCTCCTGAAGGCTTTTGTTTCGCAGAGAGAAATATTCCCGAAGCGGTATGGTTTGGAAAAAACAATATTTTAATTATCATCCGAAACCAAATGGATGTTGGGACATGGAAAGGGAAATATATTATCTATGATAATGCGAAAAAGTCAGGAGAAAGAGCATACTCATCAGATAATCTACCATCAAAAGATGGTTACATAATTTTTGCATTAAATAAATAAAATGACTCTATAGATAACTTTAAATTTCACTTGGTTATTAACTTCTGGCCGATAATGCAAAATAAAGGGATGTACTGATGCCTGTCCGACTTAATACCATTCCCGACGCAGAATCCTATCCCGCACCGCCAGCCCGCATTAAATGGCTGTCAGAG